>Ga0070734_10002907_pt1 | contig 19280 bp, 11 predicted proteins | sample Coa_R1_8_FD_66444 | JGI IMG/M metagenome (GOLD analysis project Ga0070734, IMG submission 66444) | Surface soil microbial communities from Centralia Pennsylvania, which are recovering from an underground coalmine fire - Coalmine... | ecosystem: Environmental > Terrestrial > Soil > Unclassified ... | reverse complement strand
GTGACCTTTCAACCGACCGGGGCGATAATAGCCACCTTCGTCGCAAACTTGTTCGCAGGAGGTCTTTCATGCGCCTGGCGGGAATTCTTTGTGTGTCGGCGGGAATCCTTTTGTTACTCTATGTTTTTTTGCGGCCCAGCCAAGCCCGCGCGGGCGAAACAATTAAGACCTTCCGCAACCCCATCCTTGCGGGTTTCCATCCCGATCCCAGCTTCTGCCGGGTCGGGGATGACTTTTACCTCACCAACTCCACCTTCGAGTATTTTCCAGGGCTTCCCATTTACCATAGCCGTGACCTGGTGCATTGGAAGCAGATCGGCAACGCCCTTGACCGGCCCAGTCAGCTGCCCTTGAAGGGGGCCACCGATACCGCCGGCCTTTACGCCCCTACGATTCGCTATTGGAAGGGGCTCTTCTACCTGACCTGCAACAACGTGAGCGGCGGTGGCAACTTCATTGTGACCGCCAAAGACCCGGCGGGGCCATGGTCCGAGCCGATGTGGATGGATGACCACCATATCGACGGCTCGATGCTTTTCGACGACGACGGCAAGGCTTATTACACGGTCCATTTCGGCGAGGATAAGGGCGGCATCGCCCAGGCCGAATTCGACCCGGCCACGGGCAAAATTCTCACCCCCCTAAAGGTCATCTACAACGACCTGGACGAGGTCTGGAACGAAGGCCCCCATCTTTACAAGATCAAGGGACGTTACTACCTGATGCTGGCCGAAGGCGGCACGGCCGACCGGCATATGGAGGTCATTGCCCGGTCCGATTCGCCCTGGGGCCCCTTTGAACATTGCCCCTACAACCCCATCCTCACCGAACGCGACGACCCCCAAAGCCCCATCCAATGCACGGGCCACGCCGACCTCATCGAGGCGCCGGATGGCAGCTGGTGGACGGTGTTTTTGGGAGTGCGGCCGCCGAAATCGGGCCATTCGGTCATGTGGCGCGAAACTTTCCTGGCTCCGGTTTCCTGGACTTCCGACGGCTGGCCGGTCGTGAACGGCGACCACCATGTCGCCCTGGAAATGCCGGCCCCCCAACTCAAACCCTTTTCGACCAAGCCTCTTCCAGTGAAGACGTTTTTCAAGGTCCCCCAACTGGGCCCCGAATGGATCCACGTCCGAAACGCCGACCCCGGAAATTTTTCACTTTCGGCCCGCCCAGGTTACTTAAGGATCAAGGCGGCCAAGGACAGCCTGAGCCATCAACAAGAGGAGCCCGCCTTCGTGGGCCGCCGCCAAACCGATTTTCGTTTTACCGCCGACACGGCTATGGAGTTCCAGCCCACCCAGGAAGGCGAGGAGGCGGGCCTTTGCGTGAGGGCCAACGACGGCAACCACTACGAAGTGGGGGTGGAATTTTCAGAGGGGAAAGTCCAGGCCTTTTTCCGGAACACCCTTAAGGGCATCCCATTCACACCGCTCCGCCAACCCCTGGAAAGCGGAAAGGTTTACTTGCGGGTCACCGCCGATGAAACCCAATACCAGTTCGCCTGGTCGCCGGACGGAAAAACCTGGAACACCCTAGGGGCTTCCTCCACCGGGGACCTGTACGGCGAAAAGGGGCTGTGGTTTACCGGGGCCGTGATCGGGCTTTACGCCAGCGCCAACGGCAGGGAATCCCAGGCCGCGGCGGACTTCGCCTGGTTCGAGATGGAAAACGGGAAGGCGCCCGAACCCATCGCCCTTTCGCCCAAGCCCACGCCGGTCCCCCTCCCGCCCTCCGATACCTGGAGGGTGCGGTGCGGAGGCGATCCTTTCACCAACTCCCAAGGCCAGGCCTGGTCCATGGACAAGGCTTACGGAGGCGGGGATAGGGCTGGAGCGGGCAAACCCGTAGCCGCTTCCAAGGACCCGGAATTGTATTCCACTGAACGCTGGGGGCAGGATTTCAGCTACCAGTTCCCGGTTCCGCCGGGCAAATACGAAGTCTCCCTCAAGTTCGCGGAAACCTATGTCCATAAGCCGGGTGAGCGCGTATTTGACGTCAGTATCAACGGCAAAAGAGTCCTGGATCATTTCGACATCCTCAAGGAAGCCGGCAAGGATTTCACGGGCATCGACAAAAATTTCAAGGGTGTCCAGCCCGATGCCGATGGATTTATCGATATCCATTTCACTTCGGAAGTCCAGAACGCCAAAGTCTGCGCCATTGAAGTCGTTAAGCAAAAATAAGAAGAAAATGTTCGGAGGTCTGGTCTTTTGAAAAAACTATTCCTATTTCTCGTGGTTTTTGTTGCAGGTGCTATGGCCTTTGCCGAGGATTTGAAGCCTTTAGCAAATTGGGAATCGGCCGAGACGAAGGCCGCAGTGGATAAGAAACTAGCTGAGGTGGAAACGGTTATTCAAAAGGGTCCCTTTAAGGATGACTGGGATTCCCTGAAGGATTACCAGGTGCCTGATTGGTACCGGGACGCCAAGTTCGGCATTTTCATGCACTGGGGCCTTTATTCGGTGCCGGCCTACGCCAATGAATGGTATTCCCGCGACATGTACCAGAAAGACGTCACCTGGGACGATTCCTTCAAGCACCACGTGGCCACCTATGGGCCCCAGAGCAAATTCGGTTACAAAGATTTCATCCCCATGCTCAAAGCCGATAAGTTCGACCCGGCCCAATGGGCCAAGGTGTTCGAAGAAGCCGGGGCCAGGTACGTCGTGCCCGTAGCCGAACACCACGACGGTTTCGCCATGTACGACTCTGATTTTTCCCGCTGGACCGCCGCCAAAATGGGCCCGAAGAAGGACCTGATCGGGATGGAAGCCAAGGCCTACCGCGAGGCGGGGCTCATCTTCGGCTGCTCCTCCCACCGTGCCGAGCATTGGTGGTTCATGAGCGGCGGGCGGAAGTTCGATTCGGACGTCCAGGACCCCCAATACGCGGACTTCTACGGCCCGGCCGCCGAGGATTACAGTACTCCCAGTGAGGATTACTGCCGCAACTGGCTGGCCCGTTCCTGCGAGTTGGTGGATAAATACCATCCTCAACTGCTCTATTTCGACTGGTGGATTGGGGAAACGCCCGCTTTTCAGCCTTATCTTAAGAAGTTCACCGCCTACTATTACGACCGTGCCGCCGAGTGGGGTGAGGGCGTGGTCCTGAACACCAAAGACAAGGCTTTCGTGCCCGGAACGGCGGTACAGGACGTGGAAAAGGGCAAGCTGCCCGGCATCAATCCGGCGCCCTGGCAAACCGATACCTCGGTTTCATGGAAGTCCTGGGCTTATCTAAAGGACGACCAGCTCAAGGATGCGGGTTACCTGGTCCGAAGCCTTATTGATACCGTCAGTCGTAACGGCAACCTCCTTTTGGATATCGGTCCCAAACCCGACGGCACGCTGCCTGAGGACCAGGTGAAAGTCCTGATGCAGATGGGCGATTGGCTGAAGGTGAACGGCGGGGCCATCTACGGCACCCGGCCCTGGGTTTCCTATGGCGAAGGCCCCACAGCGGAAGGCGGGGTAAAGTTCAGTGAGGCTGAGGTGAAGTACCAGCAAGGCGACCTGCGGTTTACCCGCAAGGGCAACAAGCTCTACATTCTGGCGATGGTGGCACCCACCCAGCCGGTGACGGTGACGAAACTCGGCAAACAAGCCGCCCCGGCTTTGACGGTCAAAAGCGCGAGCCTGTTGGGCTCCACGGAAACGATACAGTGGCAAAGGACGGACGACGGCCTGGTGCTTTCACCCCCGGCCAAGGCGGGGGACCTGCCGGTGGCCTATGAGGTGGTCCTGGGCGGCTTTGTGATGGGCAGCCCGCGGCTCCAGGGCCGGGGAATGACCTTGACCGCCCAGGCTGATTTACAGAACGACAATACCTTCGACCTGAAGGCGCAGGTGGTCCTGACCATCAACGGCAAAATCACCCCCGCCCAATGGGTTTCGGTGGGAGCCGAATCCTCCGTACCGGTTTCCCTGTCTTATACGGCCAGGAAGCCGGGGATGGTCACGGTAGGGCTGAAGATTCCCAGCCAGTATTCGGACATGGCCCTGGCGGTGCCGGGCCAGTCCGTGGAAGGCCTCATTGCCCTGCCGACAATCGACCTTTTGGGAGAATGGCTGTTCCACCAGGGGGATGACGCTTCCTGGTCAAAGCTGGGGCTCAAAGAAGAGGACTGGGAAAAGGTGAAGTTGCCCGGCCACTGGTCGGACCATGGGTACAAATGCGAGCAGTGTTATGGATGGTACCGTAGGCATCTGTTGATTCCCGCGGAGTGGAAGGGCCATTCCATCGTTCTTCCCTTGGGCAAGATCGATGACGCCGACATCAGCTATTTGAACGGGAAGGAAATCGGGCGGACGGGGACCTTCCCGCCCAGCTACAACGGCGCTTGGGACCAGGTGAGGCACTATGAGATTCCGGCCAAACTTATCCGGTATGGAAAGGACAATGTCATCGCGGTCCGGGTTTATAACGGACCGGGTGACGCGGGAATTTATGAAGGGCCGTTGGGGCCGGTTGAAGTGAAATAACAAAAGAAAGAGTGTGAAAGCATGAAAAGCGCGAAAGTGGCAATACTCTCTTTATTCTGCCTGGCGGGGATATTCGCCGGTTGCGGCAGCAAGCAGGCCCAATACCCCATCAAGATCGGCCTTTCCATCGACACCCTGAGGGCCCCGCGTTGGGCCCATGACCGGGACATCCTGATCGCCAAGTGCAACGAACAAGGGGTGGGTGTGCTGGTGCAAACCGCCGACTCCAACGACCAACTCCAATTTTCCCAGGCGGAAAACCTGCTGACCCAGGGTGTGAAGTGCCTGGTGGTGGTCCCCCATAACGCCAAGAGCTGCGCTTCTATCGTGGAAGCGGCCCACAAGATGGGCGTACCGGTGCTGTCTTACGACCGCCTGATCCTGGATTCGGACGTGGACGCCTATGTTTCCTTCGACAATATCAAGGTGGGGGAACTGATGGCCCAGACCCTGGTGAACCTCAAACCCAAGGGTAATTACGTGCTCATGGGCGGCGCGCCCACCGATTACAACGCCATCCTCCTGCGCAAGGGGCAGCGGATGATCCTGGACCCCTTGGTGGCCAAGGGTGACATCAAGATCGTGGGAGACCAGTGGTCCAACGACTGGCTGGCCGTCAATGCCCTGAAGAACATGGAAAACATTCTTACCAAGAACGACAACAAGGTGGACGCAGTGGTGGATTCCTACGACGGCACGGCAGGCGGGTCCATCCAAGCCTTGGCCGAGCAAGGCTTGGCGGGCAAGGTCCTGGTTTCGGGCCAGGACGCCGAGCTGGCGGCCTGCCAGCGCATCGTGGCGGGAACCCAAACTATGACGGTTTACAAGCCCGTGCGTCTTTTGGCGGATAAGGCGGGGGAGATCGCGGTGGCCCTGGCCAAGGGCCAACCCCTTCCAGTCCCACCCACGACCACCAACAACGGAAAGAAGGACGTCCCCAGTTATTTCTTGGACCCCATCGTTGTCACCAAGGACAATATGGTTTCGACGGTCATCGCCGACGGGTTCCAGAAGAAGGAAGATGTTTATAAGGACACCCCCAAGGACCAATGGCCCCAGTAAAACAAAGGTTTTTTTGAATGGCCTCCGTCCCCTTCCTGAAGGGTTTCGCCATCGGTTTTTCCATCGCCATTCCCGTGGGGCCCATGGGGGTGCTCTGCATCCACCGCACGCTCGACAGGGGGCGTTGGGTTGGTTTTCTCACGGGCCTGGGCATCGCGACGGCGGATGCCCTTTACGCTTCGGTCGCCGCCTTTGGGATCACTGTTCTTTTACGCATGGCCGCCGCCCTCCAGGGATGGACCCAAGCCTGCGGGGGACTTTTCCTGCTTTATTTGGGTATAAGGATTTTTCTATCCCAGCCTAGGACCGGTCAATCGGAGAAGGAGCGTCAAGGCCCCTTGGCGGTCTTCGGGACGACCCTGCTTTTAACCCTTTCGAATCCACCGACCCTCTTTTCTTTTATGGCCTTGTTCGCCACACTGGGGGAAGCCGGCCAGGGCGGTGGCGCCTATTCCCCGGCCCTTTTGGTGGCGGGGGTCTTCACCGGCTCCGCTTTTTGGTGGCTGCTGCTAAGCCAGGGTGTTAGTTTGTTCCCGCTGAAGATGGGCGCGGGTTTGGGGGTATGGGTCAACCGGGTTTCGGGCGTTGTGATCGGCGGGTTTGGGGTGTTTTCGGTTTTTATCTTCTTGAAGGGGTGGTTATGAATCCCAAGAAAATCGTAGTGATCGCAATGCTGGCCTTTTCGGTGTTGTCTCCGGCCATGGCCTCGACCAGTGCCAGTACGATCGCGTTTCTCAAGAAGCTCAACGGCTACTATTACTGCCTTTCCCAGGAGGGACTCAAGAATTACCACTGTGACGTGGTTCTTTCCTCCGTCCCTTCCACGGATGCGGCCCTTTGGGGAGCCGTTCAAAAGGCGCGCTTTACGGTGGATGACTCGGTAACGGATGCCACCTCGGTGCAAGGCTTCCCGGCCCCGCCTACCGGCAATGCCCCGTTGGATACCCGGGTTACCAAACTCCAACAAATCCTGCTGGAGAGCCTGAAGACCTTCGTCCAATCCTGGAAGTCTTTCGTCATGGAACCCCTCAACGACCCGGCTGACATGGAAAAGAACGACTTGAAATTCACGCGGGATGAAAGCGGTTTCAAGGTCGCCCAAACCGACTCTTCCGGGACGATGCTCGTGGGCTCCTTCGATAAAAAAGGGAAACTGCTGGAATTTTTGATCCAGGACAACACTTCCAAGACGCTGGTCGATCCAGGTTTTACTAACACCCAAAAGGGATATTTGCTGACAAGCATGCTTTTCAAGGCCGCCGATACCAACCAGGAATTCAAGGTTGGTTACGGCGTGGTGGACCGCTATTGGCTACCCAAGGATATGGCCCTCAAGGTAAATCTGGCGGAAGCGGGCGCGGGAGAAGTCGAATTACGTTTTCATTTTTCCAATTATCGGGTAAACCAATAGCCTGAAATGCCCGGAAAACAACGACTCAAACAACTTTCCAACCCTTTCCAAGTCCGCCTATCCCCGGCCGCCTGTTCCCTGGATATCGGGGACGGCAGTGAACGCGGTGAATACGTCAATCAGGACTACGTGCTCACCACCCTTGGCCGCCCTCACCGCGCCGTCAGCCTCATGTACTGCTATTACCCCTTCACCAAGGGTTGGCCGAAGCGGGCCTCGCTGGCTTTTAAGAAGCGGGGCAAGAACGGCTCCTGGGATTATCCTTACGACGACTATTTTCCCTTCACCGGCGGGCCCAAGGGCGACACGGAAGGGAATGCCTTCCAACAAATGCGGGATATCCGCCGCCATGGGCAGGATGTCACCCTGACCATGACCATGGACTGCGCGGTGCCGGACGACCATATCCGAGTCATCGCCCGCCAGCTCAAGCCCTACGGCCGCCTGCGCCTCCGCCTCAACCATGAGTGTGATGGTTTTTGGTTCGTCTACAGCCGCAAATATTCCTATATCCAGGTCGCCGATTTCTTCGTCCGGTTCAGCCATATCCTTGAAAAAGAGGCGCCCAACGTCCAACTCATCTGTTGTTGGGGCCATGTGAACGACTTCAAAACCGGGGAACTGAACCACGAGAAGGAATTGGCGCCCATCCTGGAGGCGGCCGATGTCTGGTCCGCGGATGAGTATTTTAGCCTGCATTTCCGGTGGCCCTTCATGGCCTGCGAGCCCTGGGACCTGGGCAAGACCCACAAGGTCGCCGGGGTGGACGAGGTGTGGAGGCAGATCACCGGCGTCCACAAGCGGTTCGTCCAGCTTTCGGGAGAGGACAAGGGGCTGGAGATCGGGGAACTCAACGCCGACGGCAACGTGGGGGGCGAACTTTACCAGTCCAAGCTGTCGGAAACCTTCTACCGGCGTGTGCTGAGGGAAAAGCCCAAGTTTCTGAAGGGCATCACCTATTACCAGTTCCGGGACCGGGGACGGTTGGGCCTGGAAAGGGAAGATGCCAACAATTCGGAGAACGGCCTGCCGACGCCCTTCATGGAAGTCTATAAAGGATTGATACAGGAACCCTACTTCCTGCCGAAGGAAGAATGGGCGCGGTTGAAGGGGCCACTCAAGATGGACTGGCGGACCTCCGATGATTCAGACGGGCTGGGGTGGAAGCTGGGCCTAAAGAAAAAGCCCGTATTTTTGGAGCTGTTGCTCGACAAGCAAGCCAACCTGATGATCAAGGCCGGCAAGAAGTGGCATTACAAGAAGCCCGGCGTCGACTGGGTGGATATTACCCTGGCGGCAGTGGAGTGGGGAACGGCCAAGCCCTTTCCGATTGTCCTTTTCGCTCCCCCTGCCGACGGCATGAATCCCAATGGTACTTTGTCGGTGACCTTTCAATTGAAAACTCCGCCTAAAATGCGCCTGCATTACGAGTGGAACTCATCTAAAAAACGCTAATTGTTGTCATTGCGAGGAATGCCCGCTGAATAGGCGGGCGCTTATGACGAAGCAACCCCAGTTTTAAATAAGTCTTTTCCATAAAGCTGGAATGCTAAAATCCTCCCCATGTCCAACCCGCTTCAGACCATCGTCTTTAATCCATCCCAAATTCAAACCGCTGTGACCAAAGTCGCCCAAGAAGTTGCGGCTTGGCTCCAATCCCGGGATCAACCCTCATTTCACTTAATTTCGGTGATGGAAGGGGCGAAACCCTTCACGCGGGATCTTTTGGGAAACATCCGGAAGGTTGCCCCGGAGACTCAGGTTCAGGTCCACGAAATCCGTATCAAGGGCACAGACGGCACTAACCTTCTCGAAACCCGGGAATGGCAGGAAGGGCAGTTTGACCCTTCTGCTTTTAGAGCTGCACCGGTTTTGATCGTGGATGACCTGGTGGACTCCGGTAAAACCCTCAAAATGCTGAAGAAAAAGGTTTCGGCTTTAGGCGTTTCGGAAGTAAAGACGGCTGTCTTGATCCGCAAATTCGGTTCCGCGAGCGGCCCGGTGGATTTCCTGGGCTTTGACCTGAGTCTTGAGCATGCTGTCTTAGCCCGAAAGGGCCTGAAGGATTATTGGCTTTTCGGCTATGGGATGGACTTGGACGGCCAACAACGAAAACTGGATTATGTCGGTTGGATCGAGATTCGTTAGTGATTTGAGGATGCGAACGGTGAAGCGGGCAGGCTATTCTTGCCAAAAAGGTTGAAAACCGGATCGTCCGCCCAGGCGTAGCGGACGGTGGTAGGAGCGGGAACCTGGCCGTTCCAAAGCAAAACAGTATTTTTGTCAATGCGGCCCTGGGCTGGGAAAAACTTCCCATCCGCGCCGGAAATTTCAAAACCCTTCAAATCTCCGCCTTTAGTTTCCAGTCCCTCTTCGGCATCCTTGAAGTGAATCCGGATTTTATTCCCCTCAACCGTCGCGCTCTCGAAGATGGGGCTTAAAAGGGCGTTCTTCTGTCCGTAAGCGGAAGCCAAGGCAACCTGGGCCATGCGGAATCCCACATCGGCCTTATTCTTGGGGTGGATGTCATGGGACTCACCAATATCAATCAGCACAACCATTCCATTGTTTGGCTTTTCGGCCACTTGGCGTTGCTGATCCCGTAACTCTCCCCATTGGCCGACGCCCTGGCCGGCGGTGGGGATGTAGTTGGGCAATTGGGCCAGGATGAAGGGCATTTCAGGCTCCTGCCAGGCTTTCCGCCAACCTTCGATCATGGTCCCCAGCAAGTGGGAATATTCGGCGGCGTGGACCGTATTGGCCTCGCCTTGGTACCAGACGACGCCTTTGATGGGGAAGGGGGTTAAGGGATTGATCATTCCGTTATAGATGGCGGAGGGAATCTCGATCAGCGGCTTCGGATCCACACCGAAAGATATGTTGGAAATGGTGTTCGGTGTGAGGGGTTGGGGTTTGCCCCAGCCAGACTGTTTGAGAGATGAAAAAGGAATTCGGTAATGTTTCCATTCCTTGGAAACGGGGAAGGGATCGGGAGTACGGTAATTGTCCCAGTCGGTGACGCTGGGTTGGGACAAGAAAAGGATATAGTTGCCGTCGCCCTTGGCGTCGAATTCCACCCCTTCATAGGCTGACAGGTCTGCGGGCCTGCCTTCAGGCCCCAAGTGGGTGGTCATGAAACCCCAGGCGTCGGTCAGGAAGCTTCCGGTCATGCGCGGGCTTCCAGCGGCAAGGGAAATGGCGATATCCGAACCGGGTTTGACCGAGGTGCCCCAAACGCCAGGTTTGTCGGCGTCCGCGAGGACGGTGGAAACGGCCTTGGCTTCGACGGTTAGGGGAGCTTTTGAACTATCCTTGGGAATCCACCGGATGTTGCGCAGGGCAAAGTCCACTGGGAAACGGCCTTTGAGCCAGCCCTTCCGCGCGGCGAGGGGAACCTTGTTCCAACGTTCCCAGATGGGTTTGAAAGCCGGGTCGGACTTGAGGGCTTTTTCCGGCGTCCAGCTTTCGGCGTATGTCCCGCCCCAACTGGCGTCAATAAGGCCCACCGGCACCTTGAGTTTCTGGCGCAGGTTATGCCCGAAATAATAGGCCACGGCCGAAAAGTCCCCGACCGAAGCCGGGGTGCAGATTTTCCATTCGCCTGCGGGTTCTTCCAGGGGTTTTTCGGACATGACGGGTTTTTGCAGGAAGAGGCGGATTCGGGAATCGACAGCCTGGTCGGCGGCCGACTTGCGATCGTGAAGCTGGTTCATGCGGAATTCCATATTCGATTGGCCTGACCCCAGCCAGACCTCGCCCGCCAGGATGTCCTTGACGGTGATGGTCGTGGAACCGGCGACGGTAAGTTCGTAGGGACCGCCTATGGGTAAGGCGGGCAGGCTGGTTCTCCAGTTGCCCTTGGCATCGGCCTTGGTCCAAACCGGTTGTCCCAGCATGGATAAGGTGACGGTTTGGCCCGGTTTGTCCTTGCCCCAAACCACCGCCGGCTTCCCGCCTTGGAATACCATATGGTCGCCGATCAGGGAGGGAAGCTGCAATTGGGCGGAGGCTAAGGAGGTGGTCAAGAAAACTCCTGACAATGTGAGAATCATTAAGCGGGATGAATACATACTCAGGGCCACCTTTAAGATTGTTTTCTCCCCCTCACCCCGCCCTCTCCCTCAAGGAGAGGGAGAAAAGGCTAAGAAGTACACGGGATGCCCTCTCCCTGGTAGGGAGAGGGTTAGGGCGAGGGGGCCGTTAAAGCTTCTAAGTTGTAATGCTGTAATTCACCTTGGGTGAAAGGCCCTTGCGCAGCTTCCAGAAGCTTCCTTCCCGTTCCAACAGCAAGGACTGGAGCTTCTGGTCCTTTGGATCGCAGAAAAGCCCGGTAGCTTCGGTGGTCGTGCCGAAGGCCTTCAATTCCACCTTGGACCAGTCCATATCCTTCGTCGATTGGGCCAGTTCCAAATGGGGGATGACCGACCCTCCACGGGCCAGAACAACGCAGGGTACGGGCCCGGCCTTGATGTGGTGCCATTGGCCGCCCCGGTAGGTTTGTTTGGTCTGGTAGTCGATCCAGATTCCCGGCGGCAGGTAGACGTCCCGTTCGTCCACTTCTTCCATGAGGGGCGCCACCAGCAGGTCCGATCCGAAAAGGTATTCGTCCTCGACCAGCCAGGAAGTGGGGTCGTTCGGGTATTCGAAAAAGAGGGTCCTCAGCATGGGGAAGCCCTTCTTCGAGCTGTCCATCGCCTGGGCATAAACATAGGGCATAAGCTTGTATTTCATTTCCACGGTCTTGCGGAAATGGTCCTCGAAGGCCTTGCCGAAAACCCAGGGTTCGCGCGGCCACATGCCGTGGCAGCGGCTGTGGGAGGTCAGCAGGCCGAAGGCGGCCCAGCGCCGGTAGAGGGGTTCGGTGGGCGCATTCACGAAACCGCCGATATCGTGGCTCCAGAAGGAAAAACCCGAAAGACCGAAGGACAACCCGCCCCGCAAGGAACCCAGCATGCCGCCATAGGTGCATTCGGCGTCCCCGCCCCAGTGCAGGGGGTAACGCTGGCTGCCGGCCCAGGCGCTGCGGGCCCAAATGATATTTTCGCCCGTGACTTGCTTGGTGATATCCCCGGCCGCCTTGTTATAGCGCAGGGGGTAGTAGTTGTGCTCCTCGAAACCGGTCATGCCCGAATGGTAGACGCCCTTCAATGGCGCGCCCTCGCCGAAATCAGCTTTGATGGCCCCGACGCCCATCTTGAGAAGCCCGGCCAGGTTTTTCTGGTACCACTTGACGGTCTTGGGGTTGCTGAAATCCAGCGTGGCGTCTTCGGTGGGAAGGTTGCCCTTGCCGTCGGTGACCGCCAATTTGTTTTCGATGATCTCCTTAAAGAGGCGGTTCTTGGGGTTGAAATAGGTGAGCTGCCAGAGGCTGATGTGGAAGCCCTGCTTGGCCAGGTCCTTGATCATCTTGAGGGGATTCTTGAAGCGGGTGGTGGAGAAACGGTAGTCGCAACGCCAATCCTCCTCGAACCAACCTGTGTCCAAATGGACGACATCCGAGGGAATCCGGTGGTCGCGGAGCTTCTTGGCCACGTCCCGGGCTTCCTTCTCGGATTTGTAGGTGCACTTGCTCATCCAAAGCCCGAAGGACCAGAGGGGCGGAACGGGGCTGCGGCCGGTCAGGGAGGTGTACTCGGAAAGCACTTCCTTGGGGTTGCCCAGGAAAACGAAGAGGTCGAGCTCTTCGTCCCCGCAGAAGAGGGTGGTGGTTTCGGCGTAGGAATGGCCGAAATCGAAGGTGGCGGGTGAGGTGCTGTGCAGGAACATGCCGTAGCCCCGGCTGCTCATGAAGAAGGGAACGGGTTTGTACATGCCGTCGTGCTGCACGCCGTGGCAGTCGTAGGTCCAAAGCACCACCTTCTGGCCGCGCTTGTTGAGGCGCGTGAAGGATTCGCCGCAGCCGAAAATCTTCTCGTCATGGGCCAGGGAGAAGGTGGCGGCGAACTGGCGTCCGTATTCGGGCGTGGGGCGTTGGAAGGAGAAGGGCAGCGGGTCGGTATTGCGCAGGCTGCGGTTGTCCTTGAGGTGGACGGTCTTGGTCACCAACTTGCCTGCGGCGTCGCGGATTTCCAGGGCCCAGGGGTTTTCAACGACTGTGATAGAGCCGGCCTTGCCTTGGTAGGTGATTCGGCCCTTTTTCTTTGAGACTTTCCAGGGAGAGGCGGCTTTGGGTTCCTTGGCCAGCATGAGGGAGGGTTCTTTTGGGATGCGGGGGTTTGTGCGGCCCCGGAACCTCAGGCGCAGGGTGCGGTCGTTATAAAAGGTGATGGAGAAGGGGTAGGGTTCCTTCTCGCCACCGTATTCGGAAGGGAATTCCCAGGGTTGGTTGGGGATCAGGTTGATGCCTTCCTGGTTGAAGGCCATGCGGACCTTATAGGCGTAACGGGCCCAAACGATGTCGCCCTGGGCCTTGGCGGCGTTGAAGTTGCCGAGCTTTTCGGGGAGGAACATGGTGTTTTCAAGGTTTGAAAAGGACCGGCTGATATCGACAGGGTGGTTCAAAAGCGGGTAAGGATGTTCCTTCATGACAGCTCCTTATAGGGAAATGGGATGTATTTTAAACCGAATCCAAATTACTTCGCGACAGAAGTCAGCTTCAAAACGGCGCTTTTGAGTCCGGGCGCTGAAGCGGTTAAATTGATCTCACCCGGCTTGCCACCCTCGGCTTGAACCAGAACCATGCACAAACCCCCAAAGGCTTTTCGTTTCTCTGCTTTATCCGGTTCGTGGCTGGAAGGGTCGCCATTGGCCACGCCTACGATATGCCCCTCGCCGGTCACGCTGAAAGCCACTTCGTTGTCGGCCACCTGCACCAGCCGATCCTTGTCGTCCAGGATTTCTACGGCAATGGGGGTGGTGTCTTCCCCATCGGCTTTTAGTTCGGTCACATAGGGCTTTAGGCGGATCGAGGCGGGGGTGCCGGTGGTTTCCACCGAAGTTTCAGTGACATAAACCCCTTTGTTGTAGGCCTTGGCGGTCAGGGTGCCGGGTTCGTACCAGACCTGCCATTCTAAATGGCCATTCTTGGGGGTTTCCTGCTTGCCCAGGGATTTGCCGTTGAGGAACAGCTCCACCAGATCGTAGTTGGTATGGACCCAGACGGGAATGGGCCGGCTGTCCTTGCCCTGCCAGTTCCAGTGGGGGAAGAGGTGCAGGACGGGTTTGTCGCTCCACCAGGCCTGGTAATAGTAGAAGTTGTCCTTGGGAAAGCCGCACATGTCGATGATGCCGAAGTGGGAGTTGACGCAGGGCCAGCTATAGGGGGTGGGTTCGCCCCGGTAGTCAAAGCCCGTCCAGACGAAGCCGCCAGCCATCCAAGGCCGCTCGGCCAAGGGCCGCCAAGCCGCTTCCGCCGTATAGGCCCATTCGGTGTGGTTCACGTCATAGGCGCTGACATAGCCCAGTTTGCGGTCGGTTTCATAAACGCCCCGGGTGGAGACGGTACTGGCAGTTTCGCTTCCATATAAGGGCGTCCTGGGGTGCGCCATACGGTAGGGTTCATACTGGTCAATGGCGTAATTGAAGCCTTCGGCGTCCACGATATCCGAGAGGCCGCCGGGGGCCCAACCGTAGTTCATGGCGCAGGTGATGATGCGGGTCCTATCGAGACCCAGGATGACCTTCTTCATGGCCGTCCCGCGCTTCTTGCCCTCGGGGGTTCCTTGCAGGGGTTCCTCGTTGCACAGGGACCACCAGAGGATGCTGGGATGGTTGCGGTCCCGCCGGACCATGCTGTCGACCTGGGAGAGGACCTCGTCGGAATCGCCCAGGCGGCGGTTTTCGTCCATCACCATGATGCCGAGCCGGTCGCATTCGTCTAAAAGCTCCGGAGCCGGGGGATTGTGGGAGCAGCGGTAAGCATTGCAGCCCATTTCCTTCAGCTTTTCCAGGCGGTAGGTGAAGAGCCGGTCGGACAGGGCCACGCCCACACCGGCGAAGTCCTGGTGGTTGCAGGTTCCCTGGATCTTGACCGGTTTGCCGTTGAGGAAAAAGCCCTTGTCGGCGTCAAAACGGAAGGACCGAACACCGAAGATCGTATCCACCTGGTCCGAGGCCTGACGTCCCTTCTGAAGATGGACGGTCCAAGTATAAAGGTGGGGGTTTTCCAGGGACCAGAGAATGGCCTTGGCGATCCTTCCCTTTTGGGTGAAGGCTTTTTTGGAATCTTTGGCCAGTTTGCAGGGTGTGGAAAGCGACAGGACTTTCTTACCTTTCGCATCCCGGATTTCTGAGACTAGGCTAAAAGAAGCGGGAGCGCCGGTTTGGTTGGAAACCGTCGTTTCGAGTGCCAAGTCCGCGCCGATTCCCTTAGGAGTGGCCACGGCGTAGGTGCCCCAGGGGGCCACGTGCAGGGGATCGGCGATGGTGAGCCAGACATGGCGGTAGATTCCACCGCCCTCGTACCACCAACCTTCGGAACCGGTGGCATCGGCGTAAACGGTCAGCGTGTTCTTGCCGCCGTAATTGACCGAATCCGTGATGTCATAATGGAAGCCGGTATAGCCGCTCAGGTGATGTCCCAGGGATTTGCCGTTGAGCCAGACCCGGCTATCGCGGTAGACGCCGTCAAAGTCGATCCAGAGGTTTTTACCCTTGGCGGAAGAAGGGACATCGAAGGTTTTTCGGTACCAGCCGATATTCTTGGGCAGGAACCCATGGGAACCGTCCCCTTTAGGATCGAAGGTTCCTTCGACAATGAAGTCATGGGGCAGGTGCAGGGGGCGCCAAGTGCCGTCATTGAAGCCATCCTGGGCAACAGGCGGAATCTTTTCCTCCTGGCCGAGGGTTCTGAGGTAGGTCTCCTTTATATAGCCCGCGCCATAGGTGTTTTCCACCAGGATGGCCAATTGGTTGGGGCCGCCTTCCTTCCAAGCCTTGTCCAGGGTGACCTCAAAGCTGTCGTTCCAGCCTTGGTGGTAAAGCAGCTTTTGTCCGTTCAAAAAGATGGTCCCGTTGTCGTCGATGGCCTGGAACCAAAGGATTCGGTGTGGCCCGGGAACATCGGGAAGATCAGCCCTAAACCAGGCCCAGCCGACCTGATTATTGAAGGCGTCCTGGCCGTTTTCGGCGTCCTTCCATTCGGCGGCCTTGATGTCGCCCAAGCCGTTCGGAGTCTCTTCCGCAGGTTTGGTCTTGCCGAGGTCCAGGTAACGCCATTTGGGAATGAGACAGCCCTTGTCCACTTCCGAGCCGGGAATGGGACCCAGGTGAAAACGCCAACCGGCGTCAAAATTGATCCTTTGTCGTTCCTCGGAACGAGCGGGAAGGGAAGTCATGAAAAGAAAGGCTCCTGCCAAGTAGGCGAAACGCTTGGGCCGCATGATTCCTCCGTGGGGTTGGGGCAGGGAAAAAAGAATGGGTGCATGGCAGGGGGAAATTATGACAGCTTTCCAAAAGCCTTCAACGAAAAGGGTGAAAATCAAAGGAAACTATCGTGAAAAAGTTTCATGTGATTTTAACCCTGGAAATATTTGAATCATGGAAAAGGCATGGCTTCTTGGCTATGCTTCTAAAGCTCATTCCCAACGGAGGCCTTATGCGTAAACTCCTCGCGTTATTTTTTTTGGCGGTCTTTTTTTCCATCTTCTCCGGCGGATGTTCCCGCGGCCCCAAACCGGTGCAGGTGGCCGTCTATACCTCCGATCCTGCGACCCTCAAGATCCTCAACGACGCCCTCCGGGCCATCGAAGCCCGCCACCCGGGCCTGAAGATCGAGTTGGTCAACATTCCCTATAACAACTACCAGGACAAGATCGCCACCATGATGGCCGGCGGCAACGCGCCGGATATCATCAGCGTGGATGCCAATAACTTCGTGGAACTTTCCTTAAGGGGGGCGCTGGAGGACTTGACCCCTTATCTCCAAAAGGACGGACTGGACCCCAAAATCTTCTATCCCTCGATTTTCAAACGGTTTAGTCCTGGCGGTAAAATTTGCGCCTTGCCAGGCGACCTGGCCCCTTTTGGGCTGGTTTACTACAACAAGAAATTATTCGACGAGGCGGGGCTGCCCTATCCCACTTCCAAATGGTCATGGCCCGAACCCTTGCTTTCCATTTGCAAGAAGCTAGTGAAGAAAGACGCCACTGGAAAAATCATCCAATGGGCCTGGGGTGATCCCTACGGCATCGCCGCCGACGATTTCTTGCTGAGTGACGGCGGCTATTACATGGATAGCGAAACAAACCCCACCAAGCTTACTTTGGACAGCTCCCAGGCCCTGGAATCCTTCAACTTCCGTTGGGACATGATTTGGACCTACCATATTTCCCCTGAGCCCGCCCAGATCCAAGCCTTTAACTTCGGGCCCGGTGCCGAGACCCTGTTTGCCAACGGCCAGATTGCCATGATGCCCTCCGGTATTTGGCACACCCCCAATTTCCTGACCCATAAGGACCTTTCTTTTGATGTGGTGGAATTCCCGTGGGGCCCCCACCATACCCGTGGTTGGGGATGTGGAGGGTCGGGCTATTGCATCTGGAGCGGCTGTAAGGACAAGGAAAAGGCCTGGATCGTAGCGAAGGAACTCTCGGGAGAGGAAACCGAAGCCGCCTTAGCCGAGACCGGTCTTGTCCAACCGGCACTCATCAAGGTTGCCAATTCGAATGCCTTCCTGAAAAGCCCGGGTCCGGCGCACAAGAGTATCTTGCTGGATATGCCCAAATACGCCCATTTTGGGCCCTTTGTGAAGAATTGGAACGAGGTTTGGTACGGCGAAGTCGGGCCGGCCTTGGACAAATGCTGGTTGGGCGAGAAGAAACCTTCGGAAGTTCTGCCAAAGCTGACGGCAGACATTAATAAGAGGTACTTTGAGCAAAAGTAATCCAAATCATTTGTGGAAAAGGGGTTTTTCATGCGTCGGATGACCTGGCTGTTTTTGGCGGTATTTGCGGCCTTTCCCATGCTGGCAAAGGCGGACGACATCCATCTCTATGGTGCCTCCTGGGCCGATTCCTCGGGCAAGGACGGCAAGGGCGGCGTGAGCATCGTCTGGAGCGGGGACAAGCGCCAGTTTCTCCTGCGGACCGATCCCTGCAAGGAGAAGATCGATTCAAAAACCTACGGAGAGCATCCCAATTGGGTGGTCTTTGACAGCGACGGCAACAATGACAACTGTCTTTCCTTTGAGTTCACCTGGATCACGGATACGGACAAGCATTGGGACAAGATGTGGGCCGGCGGCGGGCTGGCCTTCAACAACTCCTGGACGAACCAGGATTTTTCCCAGGCCAAGGCCCTCGTCCTCTACGCCAAGACCAACAGCCCGGGGGTGGACTTCAACGTCAACCTCACCGGGGCCAAAGACGGTCAAAATACAGGCACCGTCAAGCTGAGTGACTACGCCGAGGGGAAGCAGATCGGGACCAATTGGACGCGGATCGTGATCCCGATGGCTTCCATCCCCAATCTCGCGGGGATCGACCTGACCCAGGTTAAGATCCTCACCTTCAACCTGTTACAGGGTTACCCTGAGAACAAGCCCGTCTACGTCCACTTCGACAAGATCTATTTTACCGATGCGGCCTTGATCACGCCGGTCGAGGACCTGGGCTGGGTCCGTGTTCCCGGCGGCATCCAGCTCATCTGGGGCAAGGCCGACGACTCCGGCGTTTTGCGCTACCTGGTGACGGTGGACGGCAAGGTGGTGGGCCGGGTGACAGGCGCCGGTAAAAGGTCGGTCAAACTGCTGACCCAGGTTTTGGGCGCGGCGGGCTCCCACGTGTTGGGAGTGGCCGCGGACAACGGAAAAACCATTTCTTCTTACGAGTCGGTGACGGTTACTTCCGCCCCCGCATCAGTGGTTTCGGCGACGGTTTCCCTGGCCGCCACTGCAAGCCGGCCCATTTCCCCCTATCTTTGGGGCTTTAACTATATGGACTCCGATTCCCTTAAAAAACTCGGGGGAACTGTCAACCGTTGGGGCGGCAATGACACCACCGGTTACAACTGGAAGGACGACGCGGACAATCACGGGGCCGACTGGACTTACCTGAATACCGGCGGACCGCTAGGAATCGCCGAAAAGGACAAGCGCTATTACAAGTTCGTCACTGACAGCCAAGCCGGCGGAGCCACGCCTATGATCACCATCCCCATCACGGGCTGGGTGGCCAAGGTGCCGCCTGCCGACCTGAAAGACGTCAAGTTCGGGTCCTTTCCCACTTCACTTTTCCCGGGTCAGAAGGCCGGCAAGGAGCCGGGGCTGGGGGAAGGCGAATATCCGGACGGCAAGAAGGTCTGGAACAACGATCCCAACTACAACTACCTGCCTTCCGACCCTGTTTTCCAGCAGCAATGGGTGAAGACCCTCATCGCGGACTTCG
>Ga0070734_10002906_pt1 | contig 19287 bp, 16 predicted proteins | sample Coa_R1_8_FD_66444 | JGI IMG/M metagenome (GOLD analysis project Ga0070734, IMG submission 66444) | Surface soil microbial communities from Centralia Pennsylvania, which are recovering from an underground coalmine fire - Coalmine... | ecosystem: Environmental > Terrestrial > Soil > Unclassified ... | reverse complement strand
AAGCGCCTGCCCTGACGGGCGCAAGCGGCCTGGCTTACGATGCGGCGGGCAACCTCACCAGCCTCAACGGCATGGCGCTCACCTGGGATGTGTGGAACCAGTTGGCGAGCGCAGGAGGCGCGACCTACACCTACGACAGCGCAGGCCGCCGCATCAGCAAGACCGTGAACGGCGTCTCCACCTTCTACCTCTATGACGGAGACGCCCTCATCGCCGAACTCGACAGTCAGGGCAATATCACCCGCACCTACACCTGGGGCGCCCTGGGCCTCATAAGCGACCGCATCCCCGGCCAATCCGGGCCGCTCACTCGTTTCTACCGCTTCGATCCGGTGGGCAACACCCGTTTCCTGTTGAATGCCTACGGCCAGATCCTGGAGCAAGCGGCCTACAACAGTTGGGGCAGTGCGCTCTCTCCCACCTATCCTAGCACGCCCTTCTGTTGGAAGGGGCGCTTCGGTCTCTACCGGGACACTGAGAGCGGGCTGTTCCTGACGCAGGCGCGTTACTACACACCCGCTCTGGGACGCTTTATAAGCCGCGATCCCTCCGGCTTCTCGGCAGGTCCCAACCTGTATGCCTACTGTGCGGGCGATCCGGTCAACTTCTGCGATCTCAATGGATGTGATCCCACAAATGACATCGACCCCTCTGCTCTCGGCAATCTGCTAGGAGGCGCCGTAGATAAGGTGACAGGCGGCGACCTGGTCGGTTCTGCCACCAACTCCGGGCGCGCCGAGGGCCTGAACGACGCCCATAAGATCTCGGCGAAGGAGTTGATGAAGGCACGCATGAACTACGCTGCTCAACTAGCCGGGGCGGCAATGGCAATCGATGGCTTCGGTAAGGGCCTGTCAGGAGTAGAAGAGGCAGAAGAAGCCGAAGCGGAAACGGAAGAAGAATGTGATGGTCCTACATGCTTCCTGGGGGGTACCAAGGTATGGGTTCAGGAGACGGACAAGAAGGGCAAACCGCACATCTATTCCAAGCCTATCGAGAAGATCCATGCGGGCGAGTACGTCGTGACACGCCAGGAACAGACCGGAGAAACGCGCGTTCAACAGGTGGTACGACCAACGGTTCGCCACACGGGTCTGGTGCTGAGCCTGGGCCTTGCGGATGCGAAGTCGGGTAAAATGGTGGAGACCATCACCACCACCCGAGAGCACCCGTTCTTCGTGGAAGGCAGGGGCTTCGTGCCTGCCGGCGGTCTGGCAGTCGGCAACGCGATCGTCACCCGCGCGGGTCCGTGTCTGGTCGTCAAGAGCATCCAGTGGAAGCGCAGAAGCGAAGGCTATACTGTCTACAACCTCGTCGTCGCTCAAGACCACACCTACTTCGTCGGGAATGCCCACGGCGGAGCCTGGGTACATAATCCTGAGAATTGCCCTACTAGCATCAACGGAAGACTGCCTCGCAACAGTAAATACGCAGGAAAGGAATTTCCATTAAGTGATGATCTGGCATCGAAATATCCTGACGGTGTAACATTTACGCCGGACGGATTTCCGGATTTCTCGCCGTACGCAAAAAAATCTGTCGAGGTTGATGGCCTGATCGGAGACGAATACGAGGATTTCAAACTAGCAAATCAGAACGCTGGGTATGACAACACTCCATCCGGCTATACGTGGCACCATCATCAGGATGGCAAGACCATGCAATTAATGCCATCTGATTTGCATGGTGGCGTCCCTCACACAGGGGGAGCAGCGATCATTAGGGAGAAGCAGCTCGGTGAGAGATTACGCGGTGGAGTAGTATACAGTCCCTGGGACGTGCTGAAATAGTGCCAGGGTTTGAGCGGTTGTTGTTCGTGATACAGCAACAACCGCTCATTCCTTCAATCTATAGATTGCCATTACCTCTCAAAGAATGGCAAGGAGGCGATTATGCGAATGATAGAAGCTAACCCATCAGTATCAAAGAGTCAATTAGAAAGCGTCGAAAACCAATTCGGATTTAGGTTTCCCAAAGCCTATCGCGAGTTTTTGCAAACTTATAATGGGGGCCGACCCGAAAAAGGCCATTTCTCCTTTCTCCGTGATGGTATAGAGTTCGGAGTTCTTGTCGATTGGTTCTTAGGCATACATGAGAAAGAGAATGATAATCTGTTGAAATACTACAGAATTTATAAAGACCGGATTCCCTCGGATTTGCTTCCCATTGCGCATACTCCAGGAGGTAACTTGATCTGTTTAGCCTGGAAAGGCAACACTTTCGGTAAAATCTTTTACTGGGATCATGATGGAGAAGTTGAAGAAGGCGAAATACCAGATTACCGAAATGTCTATATGGTAGCAGGCGATCTCGAATCTTTCTTGAAAATGCTATCAGATTGAAAGCACTCTTCAATACGAAGCAGTCGAGCAAATCTAAACTGACGGATTTACCAGGTATTTCCTGAAGGAGTGTAGCAATGAGTTTCGACTTGGCGATATGGTCCTCAAACCGACCTCTGACTGCTGCAGAGACGTACCCGATCTACGCGGCGTTATGCGATAACGACCTCTCCTTATTGACCCCAGCGCCCAATGGCAATGAGGCGATTGCTGCTTTTCTGGACGGACTGGGCCAGACCTATCCCGATCTGGATACCGTCCCTGTATCAGAATTGAAGAATTGCCCCTGGGCCTTTGGCTTCTGGCCGGAATTACTCCCGCGCCCTTGTCAGTTTCTCCATATCTCCTGGCCCTGGGTCGCGGAAGTGGCTCCGTTTGTGATACATCTCGCGGTCAAGCACCACCTCGTCTGTTACGACCCCCAGACTGAAACGATTTCGCTCCCGGATTTTCCATAAGGCTGACAAAGTCTCCATAGCTAATAACCCATCAAAAAGGCTCCTCTTTCGCTGCGCTCGCTTCCGTGCTATAATCAAAGCAGAGGAGGCGCGCTATGGCGGGACTGTGGGAGACGACGACAACCTGGATGCGGTGCTGGTTCGCCTATGGCAATCTGGGCTCGGAAAATCCGGCGGCGCGGCAGCAGGCCATGCAGACCTTGCGCCAGCAGGGAGACGCCAGCCTGTTTGTCCTGCGCCTGGCTCTGGGTCGGGAAGATCAGCCTAAAGTCCAATTCGCCGCCGCCGTCGTCCTGCACTGGCTGGGCAAGCCCGATGGCCTGCGGACGCTGATGGATGTGATCCGCTGGCGAAAAACATCGAACGCGACGACGCTCACCTACCTGGAAAACGCCCTGCTCACCATCGGCGCGCCCGACGCCGTGACCGCACTGCTGGATGTATGGCCCTCGCTGCCCGCCGATTGGGACGACACACACCCCTACATGCAACTCATCTGCCGCGTCTGGCAGGCCATGCGCGATCCGCGCGCTCTGGAAGGGCTGGCGATGCGCGACCTGCGCCTGCCCCGGCTCTTCGAGGAGACGGCTGCTGCATTCGGCGTGCAAGCCCTGCCGCTGCTGCAGCGCATGACGGAGGATACGCGGACGCCGGACCGCCGCGCGCTGGCGCTGATGACCCTGCGGCGCATCCCCGGTAAGAACAGTTTTCAGATCCTCGTGCCGCTGCTGCGCGATCCCGACCCCCGCATACGGGGCATGGTTCCCGAGGCGCTGGAGCACGTCTCCGGCCCCATCGCGGCCTGCCGCGCCCTCACCGAAACGGTCCGCTCCGGCTACAGCACCTACCAGGCCGTAAATGCCCTCTGGCTCTATCGCCCTCCCGATCTGGAGGAGACCCTGCTCGCGCTGCTGACGCGCTACAGCCAGGAGAAGGGAGTGGGCGGCAACGATACGCCCGAAGCCGTTCTGGAGGCGTTTCGCATCTTTACGACCTCGCCCTGGCCGCCCCACGCAACTCTCCTGATGTGCGACCTGCTGACACCACCCTCCCATCCGCGCGTCGCCGCCACCGCCGCCCGGCTCCTGGTTGAGCGTACTACCCTCTATGACCTCAATATCGCCCCGGCCCGCGATGCACTCTGGACCCAACTGTGCGAAATGCACCGGGAGTCGCGTGTCGAATGCGCCTCGGCGCTGAGCCGCCTGGGAGACACGTATGCGGAGCAGCTCCTGACCCTCATCGAGGACAACTGCCCGAAAGGCAGCCTGCTGCAGACCCTCCAGACGATGCTGAGCGGCGGCCCGGATGCCGGGCAGGCTGCCTCCCGCGCCGTACAACAGGTGACCCAATGGTTCAATCGCCTGTCGAAAGAGACGGCGGAGCGGCTGAGCGGTTCGGCGGCATCCAACGATCCCCTCCGGCGCGCCTTCTACGATCCGAATTTTCCGGAGCGTGCGCGCCTGCTCGGGAGGTTGCGACAGATGCTGGAGCGCTCGCTCGACCGGCTGGAAACCGCCTGGAACCCGGACGAACTGGAGGATATCCTGGGCGTCTGCGTCGGCCTGATCCGCACGCTGGTCCGGCTCGGAGGCGAAACCATTCCCCAGGCGCATGAGCCGCTCTTGCGGGCGCTCCGCTGCGTGAAGTACAACATCACCAACCAGCTTTCGGCATCCGCTCTCCCCCTCCGCACCGAGGTCGGGGAGATGGTACGGGAGGCTGCTGCCTCCGCGTTGATGCAGTGGTACGGCGTGGAGTGCCTGCCGCTGCTGGTCGAGACGCTCCATACTCCGGAGCCGCCCGTCCAGATCACCGCGATGCAGGCCCTGGGGAGCCTGGGAGATGTCCGCGCCCTTCCGGCCCTGCAGCCCTTTGTCGAGGGGCCGAGCCCGCAGCTCGCTCCCGTCGCGCAGAACGCCATCTCCGCCATCAAGCGCACCAATCCGGAGATGATGACCCTGCTGCGCGCCTCCTCCGGCTCGGATGTGCGCCCGGAGACCCTGCTCCGGCCCGCTTCCGGGAACCCGGAGACCACCTCCTCCGATCTCCTACTGCGTCCCAGCAATCCGGGCGACTGATGGTGCGTATCCTGCGATTGGGAGCCAGATGCGATGCAGCCTGCAAACATCCCCCCTACCCCAGAGCCAACGGATCGGGAGCAGAACGGCTCCGATCCCCCGGCGCAGGTCGGCTGGTGGGAGCGGCGGCAGCGCGTGGCGCGCCTGGGCCATCTGCACGCGGCGGAGCGCGAGGAGGCCATCGCCTGGTTCGTCGCGCAGGGCGCGGCGGCGATCCCTGCCCTGCGCCGGGCCCTGCAGGGCTCGGTCACGGTCGCCTGCGGCGCGGCGGTCGCCCTGGCCCGCCTGGGGATCGAGGAGGGGGTGCAGGTGGTCCTCAGCCGCTGCCACCTGGAGGAGTGGCATCTGCTCTACTGGCACGACGGCGGCGGGGATGGGGTCATCGGCCTGAATTGGCTGGGACGAGAGCCTGTGGGGAGAGCGCTCCACTCTACGCTGGCGTCCGCCGCCGAAGAGCCGGACCACACGGAGTGTTTGGGCGACCTGATGATCGCCCTGAGCGCCCTCCGGGTCTTAAAGGACAACTATCCGGACCGCTCGCCCTGCGCCTGGTGGGAGGCGGCGCTGCTCTATGGCGACCGGCGCCTGCATGGCATACGCGGAGAGCAGGGCCTGGAGACCCTGCGCCATATGCTCCACTCGATCCGTCTGGAAGGCATTCGCGGCCTGCTCCGGGAGTACCGCCGGGAGGGGGCGATGATCCTGACGCAGGCGCTCCGCAACGACGATCCCTCCGTATGTCGCTCCGCGCTGATCGGCGTGCAGTTGGGGCGCTGCCGGGAGGCGCTGCCGGTACTGCAGGAGATCGCCTTCGGGGCGCATCATCCCCTGGCCCACCAGGCGCGACGGGCCATCGAGTGGATCGCCGGCTCCGAGACCGCGTCCTTAACGCTGCTGCGCGCCACGGCGCCCGAAATCCCAGCCGAGGAGATGCTGCGGCCCGCCCAATCGAACCCGGCGGATGACCCCCACACGCTCATGCGCCCGAACCAATGAGAGGAGATATTGTGCCCGAACTGCCCTACCGCCTGTGCGCCATCGATCTGGACGATACCCTGCTTGGCCCCGACCATACGATTTCCGAACGCAGCCTGTGCGCCGTTCAGGCCGTCGTCGCCTGCGGTGCGACCGTCGTCCTCGCCTCCGGGCGCATGCACGAAGCGATGCTCCGCTACATCCGCCAGCTTGAACTCACGACCCCGATGATCTCCTACAACGGCGCGATGGTGAAGAACCCCCTCACCGGCGAGGAGTGGCTGCACGAGCGCATCCGCCCGGAATTGGCGCAGATCGTCATGGACTTCTGCCAGGAGCGCGACCTGCAGCTCAACTTCTACGCGAACGGCGTCGTCAACACGGTCGCCTATACGCCCTGGATGCAGCTCTATCACGAGCGCACCGGCTGCCCCTATGAGATCGTGCCGGACCTCTATACCCGCATGCGGGAAGTCTCGCCGACGAAGCTCATCATCGTGAATACCCTGGAGTACACCAACAGCCTGCTTCCGGTCTTTCGCGAACGCTTCGGCGACGCCCTCTACATCACCAAGTCCACCGACGAGTATCTGGAGTTCATGCCGGCGACGGCCAACAAAGGGGCGGCGCTGGCGCTGATTGCGGATCATTTCGGGGTCGCGCAGGAGAGTGTGCTGGCGTTCGGCGACAGTTACAACGATATCCCGATGCTCCGCTGGGCAGGCACGGGCCTGGCAGTGGGAAATGCCAAGCCGGAAGTCCTCGTCGCGGCGGATCGCATCATTGGGCGCTATGACGAGGATGGCGTTGCGCAGGCGTTGGAAGAGATCTACCATTTAGATTAGGGAGAGAGAATTATGTCGTTACTGAAGCGTCTGGACGGATCGAAGCCGATCCGCTTGAAAGACTACAACCCGGCGGAAGACGGGGGACTGGATCGCCCGAAGGCGGAAGCCCTCAGCGCGAAGTACTGCATGGAACTGGAAGAGCTGCAGGACCTGCTGTACGCCGCGCAGGAGACGCCCGTCCTGATCGTGCTGCAGGGGTTGGACACGGCGGGCAAGGATGGAACCATTCGCCATGTGCTCGCCGCCATGAACCCGCAGAGCTGCCGCGTCGCCTCGTTCAAGGTGCCGACGCCGGTGGAAGCGGCGCACGACTTTCTGTGGCGCATCCATGCCGAGACGCCCGGCAAAGGCAATGTGGCGATCTTCAACCGCTCGCACTACGAGGATGTGCTGGTCGTGCGGGTGCATAACCTGGTGCCGCCGGATGTCTGGAAGGATCGCTACGACGACATCAACCACTTCGAGGGCCTGCTTGCCGACAACGGCGCCATTATCCTCAAGTTCTTCCTCTATATTTCGAATGAAGAGCAAGAGCAGCGCCTGCGGGACCGAGAAAAGGATCCCACGAAAGCCTGGAAACTCTCGGCGGCGGATTGGAAAGAGCGCGATTTCTGGGATGCCTATCTGGCCGCCTACGAGGATGCCCTCAACAAGTGCGCCAAGCCGCACGCGCCCTGGTATGTCGTCCCGGCCAACCACAAGTGGTTTCGCAATGCCGCTATCGCCGAAACGCTGGTCGAGACCCTGCGTCCTTTCCGCGATAAGTGGATGAAGCGGCTGGAAGAGATCGGCGCGGAGGAGTTGAAGCAGCTCCGCGCCATGCGCCAGCACCACTGACCGATCCGTTAAAGCAGGGCTCCTATGGAGCCGGCGGGAACGAACTGGCGGGTGGTTACATGGAACACTGTATCGCATCGGCTGCAGTGGGAGAGCATTTGCCAGTTCGCCATCTGGCGGGCATGGACGGCCATCTCGTCCGAATAGCGACGCGCATTGTATTGGGTTTGCCAGATGGTGAGGCCGATGAATGCGAGGCAGACGAGCAGATCAATCCAGAATGCCGCGGCATCGTCTCGATAGGTCCCCCGGACCAGAAGCGCGGGAACCATTATCAGCGAACCTATCCACCACAGGTTACCCCGTCGGCGCGGTTGCGGAGGCGGCTGGAGGAGTTTCGCCTGATGGGAAGCGCCGGTCTGGGCGGTGTGCGTGGAGGTGACCGCTCCGAATACCGGCCCCCTCCAGGCCGTGCCAACGGTAAGCCCGACGGAGTTTGCCCCACTCGACCAGCCTCCCGCACTGACGAGCGAGGACACCTTCTGCGTGTTCTCGTTCCCGCACTGGGGGCACTGGAAAGCCTGTGCCGTCACAAGCACCGGCGAGACTGCCGGAGGGGTGGCGACCGGCGCATACGCGGCCGGAACCGGCATGGCAGGAGTGGCAATAGGCAGAGCGGGGGCGGCGGACGGCGCTGCAAACCGATTGCGGTACTCATGGCCGCAGGAACTACAGGAAGATGCCGTGATCGCTGCGGGCGTTTTGCAGCGTGGGCAGTATTTGACGGCGGGTTGCATGATGTAAGTATCTCCCTAGAAACCCCTCTCCCACAAGCGGCGCGCAAGAGATCTCTGCATCGCTGGGGAGAGGAGTATCTCATCGTAATGAGCCTCGATCCATCAACTCCCCTGTACCTGGACGCCGTAGTTCCAGGCGATCTTTTCGACTGCGCGGTATGTATCGCCTACTTCCCGGCGCGCTCCCTTGAACCGGTCTCCTACTTCCCGCCCCTCGGCAGAGAGTTCATCCAGGCCATGGGAGGGGTTCCCCGTGATGTAGTCCCATACGCCCCGAAGGGCGACCCCGGCAACGACGGTCGGGTTGGTCGTCTTCTTCAGGAAGTCCATTAGCTCCTGCGTGCTCTCTTGAACCTTCTCCCAGGATTGAATGTTGATCAAAAATGCATCCCGAAAATCCTTCGGACAGTCGCTGATGTCGATTCCACGCAGCTTGGAGATGATCCCGCTCAGCTCCGAATCGAGTTGTCTCTGGATCTCTGTAACGCTGGTTGCATTGCTGTATTTGCCGTTTTCGCCCATGGAGAGGTTCGTCAGCCACTCCTTGGCATCTCCCATGCCCTGTAGGGCATTTTTCATCTGCACTGCGGCACGCTGCTTTTTCTGCTCCTCTGCCTGCTGCTCACGCGGCTTGCTCTGATCCTCCCCCGGATTGTGTACGGCCGGGGTCGAGTTCGGCCCACCGTGGTCATCGGAGCCCCGTTTGAGCAGCAAGGGCACGCAAACCATCATGCCCAGGATCAGCGCGACCGGCCAGACCATCCAGGGGACTTTCCAACTGCCCACACGCTTTAGCAGGGGCGTGTGCGGCGCTCCCATCGGGAGCGGGGACGGGACGGATGTGGGTGAGAGCGGCGGGCCGAACGGGCGAGCCGAAGACACTGGAGCCGGAGGCGGCGCATAGGAGAGGGGAGCGCCCCCCTGCGGCACGGGCGCTTTATGGAGAGGCGCCCCGGCGGACGGGGGTGGCATCGGCATGGCGGGCTGAGCTCCAAACCTCCCCCCCGCCAAAGGCGGGGAGGGCGGCGTCTGCGCTGTCGGCGTGTCGACCCTATCGGGAGTATGGGAGAGGTCCGGCGAGGCGGCGAAGCGATCCCGCGCACTCTTTCCACTTTGTGAGTTCTGGCTCATTGTAGAGACTCCTGTTCTGTTACAATTGCTGCCGGCATTCGTCTCTGGCGCCTATCGAGACGCGTCCGGAATATTCGCCTGGTTGGTAAACTCCCGGATAATGTCCGAAGGCATGATAAAATTGAACCCCTGAACGGACTCGCCGGTATTCGGGTCAATCGCACCGAACGTCAGGATGCCGACCACCTCGCCCGCATCATTCAACACCGGGCCGCCGCTGTTGCCATGGGTCGCAGGGGCATCGGTCTGGATCACCTTCCAGCCCTCCTGCATCGTCGTGATCCGACTGACACTCCCGTTGGTCATGGACGGCTCCGCGATGCTCGACGGGGAGAAATTCCGATTGAAGGTGGCAACTCCCGGATAGCCGTAGACATGCAGGGCTTCCCCGGTGCGCAAGCCGCTCACGCTCAGGTTCCTGGCGAGAGGCAGTGTGGGCAGATTGCTTCCATAGACCTTCAGGATCGCCACGTCCTTGCCGGGGGTAGGCTTGCCGACCACCTTGACGTCGCACGGCTTCTTTTCCGGCGGATTGGAGGAATCCGACTTGCCGGAGCCAAGCACCGCATAGACTTTGGTGTCCACAGGACCGATCTGCATATTGGCCTTATAGAACTTTTTCAAGGCCTCGGTCAGCCGCTCCATACCGGCATCGTTCAGGCTGCTGCCCGGCAGCAAGCGCGGTACAATCTGTGTAAACTGCTTGATATCGGCTTCAAACCAGGTTTGAAGGGTATTGATCAGCTCATGGTCCAGCACGTCCTTTCCCGGTTCGACGACATGGGCGCAGGTCACGATATAGCCATCCGGAGTGAGGATGAACCCGGAGCCGGCAGCGCTGATCTTGGCCGTGCTTTTGCGGGTAGAGGCGCCGCTGACCAGGTACGCTCCCGGGTCTGAAAAGAGCAGGTCCACCACGGCGGTGAGCTTCTCGCTCTCGGGGGCGTCCGCGGATATTTGCCCCCGGCTCTCCATTTCGCTAACGCGCTCCTTCAATTTGTCCGTATCGAACGTCACCTCCGGCATCTCCACAGTGGCCCCGAAATCGGCGTAGATGAGGACGGTAGCCGGCTTGGCCTTCTCCGCGATCTCCGTCGGGCTCAACACCGATTTACCCCAGCCGATCTTATTGGACACGAAAATCGCCGCCGCTCCGATCAGACACACCAGCAGCGCGACAGGGACCCATACCCTGAGCGAAGACGGCGGAGCGGAGCGCCCATACCCCGACGCAACGGATGGGATGACGGACGGAGACGCGGGCGACGTATAGGACACCGGCGGGGTGTACGACCCGGGCGGGACGGTCGGCTGAACCGGCGGGGCAGATACCGGCGGCACGACGGGCTGCTGCCCAAAGCGACCGCCAGGCGGTATAGACGATGCGGGAAGCGTAGGTGCTACAGGGGAAGGCGGAGGGACCGCGCCCGCGCCCGGAGCCGGACCGGAAGGCGCCCCGAAACGGCCGCCCGGCATAGACGTCGGCGCGGACGTGCCGGCGGCGGGAGGCGGCGGAGAGGCCTGAGAATTGTCTCCGCTGTTATTGGGTGGCGCTCCGAAACGATTGGTCGGGCGGTTTCCATTGGGTGGAGTGGAACTCATAGTTGGTTCTCCTGTTCTATTTCCCTACGGAGGGCAGGCGATGATAGCGTGGAAGTCGGCTCTTGCGGCATCCCGGCGGTAGCGCCATCAAAATCGGACGGATCTCCTATCGGACCGGCCGGTCGGTCCGGCTTCGCGGCGCCCGGACGGATCGCTCGCCCCAGGGAGCGGAGGAAGTTCCGCAGGCCGGTGATCGTCTGTCTGGGTTTGTCGCTGCTTTCAACCCGGCGTTTTAGCTCTATCGCCGTCCTGGCCACGCGGTCCACGACCCGGTTGTTCAGGTCTGCGAGATATTTGCGTGTTGTCTCGAACGGGACCCCCTCTTCGTCTTCGGGGGTGACGATGTCCACCTCACACAAACTGTTGGAGAGTTCGGCGAGCGATGCACAATCCCGCAGTGATTGCGCTCTCCAGGCGCGTGCCAGCAGTTCGGCGAACTCGGGCTGTTGGGTCTTCAATTCGTACAGGATGGATTCAAACCGGATGCGCGCGCCTTTGTGATTCCGGTTACCGCGCAGTACGCCCTCTCCGGAAACCAGGTCCGCGGCATGCGGCAATCCGAGCGCCAGGGCCTCCGCAACCAGAATCGCCCCCGCGAAGCGGTCTCCTTCGGCGCACGCGGTGCGCTCCACGCCCGGTAGGGCGTAGCCGGGAGAGCCGGGCGTAAAGGAGGCCGGCATATGCTCTCGGATCACCATGTCCTCCAGGTCGATCAACTGAAATCGAAAGCTCCCTTCCGGAGAAAGCGTCAGGATCACGTTGCCGCCGGACAGGTCGCAGTGGACGATCCGCTCTCTCTCCAGAGCCACAAGCGCCTTCAGCAGGGTTCTCGCCAGTTCCAACGCCTCCTCGGGCGAGTAGCGGCGCTCGCCCTTCTGTACCCTCCCCAGCACCTCGCCCCAGGTAGCGCCCTCGATCCAGGGCATCAGCACCGCCCAGCAGAGATCGGGCTCCTGTTGCGCGACCGAAGCGAACGGCGGAATGAGGATCTGCTGGGCAGCCTGCAGGCCGGGCAGGTGGCAGATCGTGGCAAGCCGATCCACCATCGTCGCCTGTTCGGGGGTGCGATATCGGTATTTGAAGACTTTAAGCGCCCAGAAAGAGCCATCGTCCATCCGTTGCACGCGTGTCACGGTAGCTCTGCCCCCCTCCATCTCCAGCGGGAGGTCTGAGCCGGGATGCGCCGCCGGAAACACGTACTGGCATCCCGCATACTCGATAATGTCACCCACCTGCGGCATGAACGGCATCAGCCTACTCCTTGGGATCGTAGTATTTGAATGGCTGTTGTTTCAATACATCGATCATTGTCTGAACTTTTACGATCGCCTCTTGGATCCTTTTCATCTCCTTGTTCAGATCCTTCTTCTCCTGGTCTGATTTCGCCCCCTTCGCTTTGTCCGATGCTGCTTTCAGGGCGTTCTGGAGATTGGCTCGGATATCAACGAACTCTTGCAGGTGCTGTGCCTTCATTGCCTCACATAACTTGGAATATTCGCTATCCGGGTCGTGAAGGATCGCCGCCACCGCTTGTGCCGGATCATTCGGCGTTTTATTGTCCTGCGGGGCTCCCGTAATTTGTGAGCCTCGCCCTGGTTGCGGTTGCCTGGCGCTTGCCGAACCACTCGATGTCCCGGCGTCCTGAGCGCGCGAGGGCGCTGTCAGCCTGCCGGTCAGGAACGCAGCAGACAGGAGACACAGGGCGCATACTCCGAGCGTTAGATACTGAGGCAGCGGTACGCGGCGAGGGGGCTCTGCCGGAGCAGGCATGACCGGCATGGCGCGAGGGCTCGGATACGACGGTACGGCAACTCCCACCGGGCGTTGAGCCGGTTCGACGGGGCGCAGCGTCGGAGACGCAGCCCATGGGTTCTCGATGCCCGAATCCGGCGCCGGGACGGGGCCAGGATGCGAATACCCGCTCGTTTCGCGCTCCGGTGATGGGAAGCGCGACGTTCCGGCCCGATCCTCCGGCAGGATGAGCTTATGGTGCGCCGTCCATTTGAGCAGGGGATCGGTCAGCACGCCCACCACGCTGACATCATCCTTTGCCGCCCAGCAGTTCAGAGCGATCCGCAATTTTTCTTCCTGCTGCGGGTCGAGCGCTGCCGGCTCTTCGCCCCAATGGTCGTCTACCCCGTCGCTGTGCACCAGGACGCCCAGCACGTTATCGAAGGACTGGATCACCAGATCCCTCTCCAGGGCGGGGTCGCCGGGGTTGGCGGTTGCAACGGTAGAGAAGCGTCCTCTCTTGTTCGCAGGGACCAGGTGCGAGACGATCCCTCCTCTGGCGTCCTGGAGAAAGACGCGGATCCGGATATCGCCCACCTGGCAGACCGCGAGCCGGCGGTTGGTGCGGTCGAAAACGAACGCCCCAAAGACCGCTTCCGAACCTTTGATACGCTCCTCCTCCAGCAGTTCGATCATCGTGGAGGAGAGGCCCTGGCGCAGCGGATACCTTGCAACGCCGTGCGCTCCCTCCTGTGCGATGCCTCGAAGCGCCTGGATCAGGGCTTGTTTGCGTGGAACCTCCAGCCGGTTCCCGTTACGGAGGTACTGCGCCAGCCCGTTGACGACCTGTTGTGCGGCAATCTGCCCAAAGAACGACTGGCTGACGCCATCGGCAAGAGCGGCCAGGACGCAATCGCGACCGGCGAAGAGCCAGGCATAGTCCTCTCCCTCCCCATTGCGGTCGTCTTTCTCCAGGCAGCGCCGATAGCCCAGCAGAACCCTCCCCATGACGTTATTGGCGGCGGCGCGAGGCAACTCATCCAACTGCAGATCGCTCTCATTGGTCCTGGGATCGCACTTCAGTTCGAATTCAGCTTGAGCCTGTAGTAGTTTCATGATATATCCTGTCGTTCGGGAAGGGTTCCTCACCCGGAGGCGCCCTTCCCCGGCGATTCTCTTAGGCAAGGCATGGAGCGGTATCGGAACCCGGTTTTGGCCGGGCGTTTAGCCGCGTGGCGTCGCGCTGCTCATGGCAAAGGCGAGTTCGATCATTTCGGGCGCTTCCGCGGGGATCAGCATCTTCGCCCCAGGCTGCATGCGATACCCTTCGGTCTCATTCATCTCCGCGGCGTAGCTTTCCGGCAGCGGTGAGGACATGTGCCACAAACTCTGCACATGCTCTTCGAGAATATCGCCGGGATTCAGCACGCCGGGCCAGTTCTTCGGGTCGGTTATCGGGTGCCTGAGCAGTTGATCTCCGATATAAATGTTCTCAACGAGAACGGTGCCATCGGCATTGGCGAGCTGTTTGATGCCCTCGGCAACGGGGCCGGATCTATCCCCAGGGTTTGCCGCGCCGTCGGTCAAATGGCAGACAAGCGGCGCCGGGCAGTCGTGGAGATTGGGCAGGTACTGCTGCAAGAGATGATAGGCCGCCTCAAAGGCCGAGGCGGTATTGGTGCCACCCTGCGGATTGAGATCGGGCAGGCGCATAGTCTCCAACTGATCAATCGTTTTGATGCCTCCGAGGAGATCGACTGCCGTATTGCTATAGCCGAGCATGGCGACCGCGTACCGAGGACGGACATCGTCGCCGCGCCGCGACCGGGCGATCATCTTTCGTCGGGTGCGCTCCAGGGCGTTGGCGACCACATCAATCCGTCTTCTGCCGCCGCAGGGCAGCCCCATAGAGCCGGACAGATCCAGCAGATAGATGATAAAGGCCGGCTGATCCGAGGTTGCAGGTGTCATGTAAGGCATGAATAGAGCTCCTTTTCTGGTCGGCGCATCGCCGAAGATTGATCGCATCAGAGAGTGAGAGATACGTCCGTATGTCCATTTCCGAGGCGGCTCCATGCGGAGGGCGCGCGGCATTTTCTATTTATGCGGCGCACCGGTGAGCGCGATAATCAGCACCCCCAGGATAACTCCACAGAGCAGACCGATGCCAGCCCCGGCCCACCGGGAGCCTTTTTTGCCCCCCATCTGAAGGTGGTCCGCCAGCATCGTGCCCTGGGCCGCGCGCGCCACCCCCATCGCGGCAAAGGCGCTCCCAATGTTGAGGGGAATAGACAGCCCCGACGGTATCACCATTCCCAGTGCTCCCAGGAGTATCAGGGCGACAAACCCGAGGCCCACCGACAGGAGAGCGCTCGTCGCTTTGCGCTGGCGTGCATAATTCATCGCCATAATAATGCCTCCGGCCAGCGGCCCCCCCAGGAACGTCGCGATCCCGGTCGTCTCCGCGTCATACAGAACCACCGACTGCATCGCACCCGGAGCACTCTGAGGCGACACGGGAAGCTGGGTCTGAACGGGCGATTGCCCGAACCCCCGCTGCTGTACGGGCGGCAGCGTGGAAGCAGCCGGCGATGTGGGAGTGGTAGGTATCGGCGGTACCGAAAATGTCGGCGGTGTGGCAGTTGTCGGCGGCGGGGCCGTGGGCATCGGCGGAACTTTCGGTTCCACTTTGACGGCGGCTCCCGATAGCGGGACATTGGTTGCTCCGCTCCCAAATCGGCCCCCCGACGTCGGCGGCGCCACCGGCATGGAAGGAATAACGACCGCGCTCGCCGTCAAACTCTCCAGAAGGTCGGCAAGCGGCGCGCAATCGCGCAGCGAACCTGCATTCCAGGCCCGCTCCAACAGCGCGGTAAACCGGGGCTTCCACAGCTTCAGTTCATTGCAGACATAGGTGAAGCGCGCCTGGGCGTCCTGATTGTCCCGGTTCCCACGAAACACCCCTTCGCTGGAGAGCAATCTCTCATCGAACGGCAAGGCGAGCGCCAGCACTTCCGCAATCAGGATCGCTCCCGCATAGCGGTCCCCCTCGGCGCAGGCGGTCGTCTTCACCGCAGGAAGGGCATAACCCTTGGAGCCGGGAGTGCTGGAGGCTGGCTCGTTGCCCTCGATGAGCATATCTTCCAGATCTACCAACTGGAAGTCGAAGGAGGCGCCTCCCTGGCTCTTGATGAGTACGTTGCCGCCGGACAGGTCGCAGTGAACGATCTGTCTCCGCTCCAGATCCGTCAGCACTTTCAGGATCTGCACGGCCAGCACCTCGACCTCATGGCGGGCGTAGGTGCGTTGGCGCTGCTGCACAGCTCCCAGCATCTTGCCCCAGGTATCGCCTGCAACCCACGGCATCAGCACCGCCCATTGGAGATCCGACTCCCGCTGCGCCAGGGGACTGTCGGGTCGAATGACGCTCTGGTGAGCGGCCAGCAAGCCCGGCACGTGACTGACTTTCTCAAGCCGTTTCACGGTCTCCAGTTGCTTCTCCGTACGGTAGCGCGGCTTGAACTGCTTGAGTGCCCAGTAGGATTGGTCGTCCATCCGCAATGTACGAATGACGGTCGCCCTGCCCCCTTCGATTTCTATCGGGTAACTCACCCCCGGACGCGCGGCAGGAAATGTATAGGCACGTCCTTCGAATTCAAATTTTTCGTCAACTGCTGGGCTGAACATTTCGTATGGTCTCCTGTTCGTTGGTCTTGGTGTTACCGCCTGACTGCAGTCTGTGCGCTTCACTCATCCAGTCCCAACGTCCTGACATTTCGTGACACCGCAGCAAATTTTTATCACAGATATTTTGCGAAAGTCTCTCACCAGACAGGAAAATGCCTGCCGGATGCGAAATTAAGATCCATCGATCTGCCGCCGTTGGCCGACCTACAGGGGAATGGAACGGGAGCCAGGCGCTTTATGCAGCCCATCTCCGGCATCCTGCCCACATGTATTTTGTAACACCGTATAAACGGTTCCTTTTGTTCATCTTGAGTGGTATGCGGGAGGTTGCTTTTATGATGACAACCGCCAATGAGGGGACAATTCACGCTGCAAGCGAGGAATTCCTTCTGATTCGGCGCGCACAAAATGGGGATTCCGATGCCGCATCCCAACTATTTGAGCGCCATCGGTCAACGATCTATCACTATTTGTTACGCAGAGTCCGTACTCGTGATGATGCAGACGATCTTATTCAAGAGACCTTTGTGAGCGCGTCGCGATCTCTGGTCCACTATCGTGGCGAGGGGGCGTTTTCAGCCTGGCTCCTGAGTATCGCCGTTCATTTGCTTAAGAATTACTACACGCGTACCCTACCCAAGCAGGCCCGCACTGCTGCGTTGGAGGAGTTGGATGAAGAAATTTCCACCCAGGTGCAACGCGCGGATCGGTTTGCGTGTCCTTATCATCAAGTAGACCGTCAGGCCTATGTCGCAAGCCTGTTGAGCGCGCTTCCTCTCACATGTACCGATATAGAGAGCAATGTCATCCTGTTGGTATATCAAGGGCAGAGTTATGAAGAGATCAGTCTGTTGCTCAATATTGGACAGGACGCAGCCCGGCAGCATTTCCTGCGGGGGCGTGGTAAGCTGCTGGCCCATCTGGCGGAGCATGATCCGGAGATGCTTGGAGGAAAAGAGAGGATAGTTGCCGCGTGGCAAGACGCCTGTCAGGCATCCGACGTTCATGCACAACCCACCAGAGAAGAGCAGGAAGCATGGCGCGAACCGCGCGGGCGCGCCAAACCGTTTCGCAAAGCGGTACTCAAAATGGCTCGTTTCTTGCCTATATCCTGGCTTACCCTAATCGCGTTGGTGGTGGGATGAAAGCGATGAACCGTCAAGAACAATTGACTCCGATGGAACAATCCTGGGGGGAGATGCTTCAGAGACACCAAGTCGGACACTGTCTCGATGCGAGTGAATTGATCGAACTTGCGGAGGCGAAGGGCGTCATCCCCACTTCCAGCAGACTTCACCAACGTCAGCAGCATGCTCTTTTTTGCCCCACCTGCCGGACGCGCCTGCTGGAACTCCGACGGACCGAGCAGGCGCGCCCCGCTCCGCATGCCTTCCGATGGGATCCGTTCGCGTGGTTGCGGCGCTTCCGGCAATCCAGCACACAGAGCCAGGCGGCAACACCCCATGCGACGCCCGACGTAACGACGGCATCGGGCTTCCCAACGCCCTCTACTCCTTCCCTCTCGCCTCCTCAGACGCCAGGCGGACGCTTCGGAGGCCGCTTCGATCCATCCCCAGGAGCGCCCGTGAATACCTCCCAGGCCAGCGACCGGAGCGCCGCCGGGCGGTTCGGCATCGCCCCTCAACCCGCCGCCTCACATCCCGCGCCTGTTGCGCTCAAGCCGCCCAAGCGTTCGCCTCTGCTAAGGCCGCTGCTGCTGGGGGGGGTGGCTACCGTAGGACTTGCTACGCTACTGCTCATCGGCGTCATGCGCGGGAACCAAAGGCTCTATCAGGAAAACAGTTCGTCGGAAACCGGTCCACACCCATCCTCGCCGGGAAACGTGAATTCGCAGGATCCAGGGGCCAGCGTTTCCGAATCCCCTGCTGTCCAAATAGGCAACAACGAGGAAGGGACGCATGGAAGCCTCTCTGGAACGGATCAACAGGTTCAGCTCCTCAGTCCGACATTGGAAACCCAAAGTGATGCTCCACCCCTGGTATGGGCGTCGGTGCGCACGGCCACCAAATACGAAGTGGAAGTAATGGAAAACGCCGCAGACATCGATCCCTCCCGCCCTTCGTCCTCATTAGCGAAAACAACCTCCGATACCAGTTGGCAGCTTCCCCCACACGCCCTGACGCCAGGAAAGTCCTATACCTGGACCGTAAAGGCGTATCGAGACGCCTCCCTAATCGCGCAGGCTACAGGCCATTTCAAAGTCATCGAGTAGCCATCCCCGGCTCTCCGAAGGTGACCCTTAACAATTTCGACATAGGCTCTCCAACAAGAAAAGGGGCGGCATCAGGACAGGACAGGATGGCGCAGCGGTTGCCCCTGCAGCCCGGCGACCAGGTTCTCCGCGGCGAGGACCGCCATTTTCGTGCGGGTAGCGACCGATGCGGAGCCGATGTGGGGCAGCAGCACCACATTCGGGAGCTTGAGCAGCGGATCGTCCGGCGGGAGGGGTTCGATCTCGAAGACGTCCAGGCCCGCCCCGGCGATCCAGCCGCACTCCAGGGCCTCGACCAGCGCCGCCTGGTTCACCAGCGCCCCACGCGAGGTGTTGATGAAGATGGCGGAGGGCTTCATCTCCCCGAACTCGTTGTGGCCGAACAGGTGGCGCGTCGAGGGCGTGAGCGGCGCGTGGAGCGAGACAAAATCGCTCTCCGCGAGCAGCAGCGGCAGGGAGACGAGCTCCGCGCCAAAGTCCCTCTCCGCCGCCTCGTTGCGATTGTTGCCGGCGTAGAGGATGCGCATCTGGAAGCCGTGCGCGCGCCGCGCCACCTCATAGCCGATACGCCCCAGGCCAACGATGCCCAGCGTGGCATGATGGATGTCCGGACCGGTCAACTCCA
>Ga0070734_10002905_pt1 | contig 19291 bp, 13 predicted proteins | sample Coa_R1_8_FD_66444 | JGI IMG/M metagenome (GOLD analysis project Ga0070734, IMG submission 66444) | Surface soil microbial communities from Centralia Pennsylvania, which are recovering from an underground coalmine fire - Coalmine... | ecosystem: Environmental > Terrestrial > Soil > Unclassified ... | reverse complement strand
GTCTCTAGTGTGGCATAGTGTGTTAGCGATGAAGATTCTCGTGATCGGTTCGGGCGGGCGCGAACATGCACTGTGTTGGAAGTTGGCGCAAAGCTCGAGAACATCCGCGCTCTATGCGGCACCTGGGAATCCGGGGATGGCGCAGGTGGCGAAATGTATAGCTACCTCCGATTATCTGGCAGCGGCCGAATCCATCGATGCGGATCTGACGGTGGTTGGGCCGGAGGCTCCACTCGCGGCGGGAATCGTGGATCGCTTTCGCGAGAAGGGTCGGCGCATTGTGGGCCCGACGGCTGCGGCCGCGCGGCTGGAAGCGAGCAAGGCATTTGCGAAAGAGTTTATGATGCGCGCGGGAATTCCTACTGCGCGTTTTACTACCGTCAACACCGTCGAGGAGGCGCGCGGCGCGCTGGCGCAATTCGATTTACCGGTGGTGCTCAAAGCGGACGGATTAGCCGCCGGCAAAGGAGTGATCATCGCAAACACGCCCGAGGAAGCGGAGCAAGGCGCGCTTCAACTTCTGACTCCGGGATCCTCGTTAGTGATCGAAGAATTTCTCGCGGGAGAAGAAGTCAGCTTCATCGTGCTGAGCGATGGCGTGAACGTTTTGCCACTGGAGCCGACCCAGGATCACAAAGCGATTTTCGATGGCGATCAAGGCCCGAACACCGGCGGAATGGGCGCGTACTGCGACGGAAGGATCCTCGGCGACTTTCAAAAAGAAATGGTGATGGCGCAAGTCATCTATCCCGCGATCGAGACTATGCGCGCGGACGGTCATCCCTTCACGGGTTTTCTCTATGCGGGGTTAATGATGACGCGGCAAGGACCGAAGGTGCTGGAGTTCAACGCACGGCTAGGCGATCCGGAAACGCAGGTACTGCTGCATCGCATGGAGTCCGATTTCGTCGAGCCGCTTTTCGCAGCGGCGCATGGGACGCTGGACCAACATGAGTTGAGGTGGCGCGCGGACCCGTCGGTATGCGTGGTGCTGGCGGCATCCGGCTATCCAGGAACGGTCCGGAGTGGAGATGCAATCACGGGAATCGAAGGCGCGAAGGATACGGTAGTTTTTCAGGCTGGAACAAAATTAGTGAATGATGTCTTAACAACGTCAGGCGGGCGAGTATTGGGCGTGACCGCTTCGGGCGACACACTGCAGTCGGCCATGAATAAGACATACGAACAGATCCGGAAAATTCACTTCGACGGCATGCAGTACCGCACAGACATCGGACAAAAAGGTCTCAAGCGCTGGTAAGATTTTGGAGATGTGACGAAAGGAATCGTCACGAAGAGGTCATCCATGAGGAAGGCTCTCTATTTTCTCGGGATCTTGAACGATTCCGACATTGACTGGCTCATCGCCGCCGGACATCGGCGAGAAATCGCCGAGGGTGTCAATCTCATCGACGAAGGGGTGCCTATCGATTCCGTTTTCCTGGTGATTGAGGGACAATTCTCGGTCCGCATGGCAGCGCTCGGTACACGCGAACTCGCGCGGCTGATGTCCGGAGAAATCATGGGTGAGATGTCGTTCGTGGATTCGGCTCCTCCCTCGGCTACCGTTCGCGCGACGGAACGGTCGTTTGTTCTCTCGATTCCACGACGCCGTCTCAACGCCCGGCTTTCGGAGGACGAAGGCTTCGCAGGACGTTTCTATAAAGCGCTGGCGGCGCTCCTGGCACATCGGCTACGACTCACCGAAGCGGCGATGAGTGGAAGCGGACCGGCCGCGGAGAGAGAACTCGATTCGGAAGCGCTGGATGAAGTGGCCGTAGCTGGAGCCCGATTTGACTGGATCCAGAAGCGGCTGCGCTCGGCATCCTGAGGAGTAGGCGCAATGGCAAGCCCCAACAAACTTTTCAATAAAGACGCCATTGAACGATCGCTTTCGCCGGATAATCTCGAGCGGCTCATGCCGGTGATCGGCGCCAAGGATTGGCTGATGCTCGCTACCGTCGGCGCGCTGCTGATTGTATTTTGCATTTGGGCTGTAGTTGGACGCGTACCCGTGGTTGCGAGCGGGCGCGGCGTAATTCTGCGTCCGCATCAGGTGGTGCCGATCCAAACTGAGGGCGCTGGAAGGGTAATCGCGATCACGTGGCGGCCGGGTGACCGGATTCATGCGGGCGACGTGGTGGCGACGCTTGATCAATCCGAGCTGCGCAAGCGCATTTCCGAAGACCGGCGCACCTTGGAGACTCTCGAGGTTCAAGACCGAGGGAAGACTTCCGCCGAAAATGCAGAGCTCAGTTCGCAGCTTCAGCAGGACAAACTGGAGCGTGTGGCCCTGGAATCGCAACGCACGACGTTACTGCAGAGTCTCGCTGACGCCAAAACCCTGAAGCCGATTCTCGAAGGACATGCCGAGTCCAATCGCAAATTGGTCAAAGAAGGTTTACTGGGCTACGCGGCGCACGAGCTTTCGGACTCGGAAACCGCGGTGCGCGATATCGATGCGAAGATCTACGACTTTACTTCGCGGCTGTCGCAAGTGGATGGACAGCTCCAGCAAATTCAAACTCGCGCTTCTACATTGACGAGGCAAGTCCTCGAGGCTTCTACGGCCCGCCGTAACGAAATTGCCCAGGTTCGCCGGAATATCGAGATCGGCGAATTGCAGATGCAGCGCGACGGCAGCGTCCGCAGCGAATATTCGGGACGTGTGGCTGAAGTGATGACGGCGCCCGGTCAGGTGATTGCGCAGGGCGCGCGGCTGCTGACGATCGATGCGGATGAAGCGGGTCCGGATCTGGTGAGCATTTCCTATTTTCCGGTGCGGGAGGGAAAGAAGATTCAGCCGGGGATGCGCATTCAAATTACTCCGGACACAGTGCAGCGCGAACGGGTTGGCGGGATTGTGGGAACGGTTTCATCTGTTTCTCCCATTCCGATTACGAAGGAAGGCGCCACGGGGATCATCGGCAATACGGAATTAGTGCAAAGCCTGATGCCGGACGGCGCCTACATTGAGGTTCGGGCTCAACTTCAGGCAGATCCCGCAACAACAAGCGGATATCGATGGTCGTCTTCGCGCGGTCCGGATATGAAACTGACCGCGGGCCTGACGCATTCGACGCGTGTCACGCTGGAAGGCCGCGCGCCGATCAGCTACTTTCTTCCGTCCATGCGGGAAGCGTCCGGGGTGTACTAGATCGTGTCGTCTTTCCGGCCAGGCCGCGTACGTACACCAGTGGTGCTGCAGATGGAAGCAGTGGAATGCGGCGCCGCGGCTTTGGCGAGTATTCTTGCCTATTACCATCGCGTCGTGCCGCTAGCAACGCTGCGGCGGGATTGCGGCGTATCGCGCGATGGATCGAAGTGCTCCAACATTTTGAAAGCCGCGCAGGCTTACGGACTGGTGGCGAAAGCGTTCAAGAAAGATCTCGCAGCCTTGAGGGAAACGCCCTATCCGTATATTGTTTTTTGGAACTTCAATCATTTCGTCGTCGTGGACGGCTATCGAAATGGCCACATGCACTTGAACGATCCGGCCAACGGACGGCGCCGTGTAACAACTGAAGAGTTCGAACGCGCCTACACCGGAATCGCCATGACATTCCAGCCGGGCCCCGACTTCGAGCGCGGCGGAAGAAAACCGAGCGTGATGTTCAGCCTGTGGAAACGATTGCGAGGATCGCTCACGCCACTGGCTGCGGCGATTTGCACGGCGCTGCTGTTGGTATTACCGGGGCTGGCGACACCAGCGTTGATGGAAGCGTTCGTGGATCGCGTGTTAGTTGCGGGACTGCGGGACTGGGGCCGGCCGCTGGTGCTCGGCATGTTCCTGGCTGCGGTTTTGCGCTGCGTTCTGGCTTCCATTGAGTTGCGAATCCTCCGAAAGTTCCAGATGCGTTTAGCGGTGTCCAATTCAGGGCGATTCGTAAGGCATCTGCTGAGATTGCCGGCATCCTATTATGGGCAGCGCTATGCAGGTGAAGTGAGCAGCCGCATCGCGCTGAACGATAGCGTGGCCGAGGTGCTGTCCGGCAGATTGGCGACAACTTCTGTCGATGCATTGATGATGATCTTTTATTTCGCCGTCATGTGGCGATTCAACCGGACCTTGACGCTGGTGGCAACGGGATTCGCCGCTGTCAATTTTGTTCTGCTCAAGCTGATTGCGCCACGGCGGATCGAAGGAAGCACTCGGCTCTCAATGATGCAAGGGCGGCTGGCGGGTGTGGGCATCGCGGGATTGCAGACGATCCGGACCCTGAAAGCTTCCGGCCTGGAGCCTGAATTCTTCGCGCGCTGGGCCGGATTCTTCGCGAATTTTTCCAACTGCCAGCAGGAACTGAGCGCGGTGAACTATTATCTTGCCGTATTGCCGCCGCTGCTTTTTTCTTTGATGACCATCAGCGTATTGGCTGTGGGCGGCCTCGAAGTGATCCACGGCAGCATGAGCATCGGGATGCTGGTGGCGTTCCAAAGTCTTTCGGCCAGTTTTCTACAGCCGGTGAATAGTCTGGTTTCGCTGGGCGCCAATATCCAGGATCTGGAAACGCAGCTCAATCGGTTGGACGATGTTTTAGAAAGCCCGGCATCCGATGAGCCGGCGCTTGCGAGCGTGCCGGAGATGAATGCACGCTTGCGCGGCCACGTGGAGTTCCGCAACGTGACGTTCGGATACAGCCCATTGGCGCCGCCAGTGATTAGCGATTTGTCGTTTAGTATTCGTCCGGGGCAAAGAATTGCTTTTGTCGGTTCGAGCGGATCGGGGAAATCCACGGTCGCGCGGCTGTTGGGCGGCTTGTACGCACCGCATTCAGGAGAAATCCTTTTTGACGGTATGCCGGCGAATGCCATTCCGCGTGAAGTTCTTTCGAACTCACTAGCGCTGGTGGACCAGGAGATTCTGCTTTTCAAGGGCAGCGTGCGGGACAATCTCACGCTGTGGGACGCTTCCACGCCGCATGCGAGTTTGGTGCGAGCCAGCCAGGATGCGCTGATCGAAGATGTCATTGACGCCTTGCCGCAGGGCTATGAAAGCGAGTTGTTGGAGGGTGGGGCGAATCTAAGCGGGGGACAGCGGCAGCGGCTGGAAATCGCGCGGGCGCTTTCGGTGGATCCTTCGATTCTGGTGATGGATGAGGCGACGAGCGCGCTCGACGCGGAAACGGAATTGCAAGTCGACCGCAATATCCGCCGCCGCGGCTGCTCCTGTTTTATCGTCGCGCATCGGCTGAGCACGATCCGCGACAGCGATGAAATTTTGGTGCTCGAGCAAGGACGCGTGGTCCAGCGAGGCACACACGAAGAACTAACCGCCGAAGGGGGCCCGTATAGCAAGCTGATCGCCGATATCGAAGGGCGGGAGTGCGAGTGACCGCCGCATGATCGACAGTTCGCGATTCGTTGCCGGAAACCAGCCAATCGTGCTCGGTGCTGATACCCCTGCGTCGTTGCTGGCATCGGGCTCGGCGGTGGTGTTCGCCATCGACAGGGAAAGCGGCGAGCGGGTCCACCTGTTTTCGCTCGATTTGGGCGAGCCGCTGTTGCCCCTGCCTTACGATGCGGCTGCGACATGGCAGATTGTGGTGGTCCCGCTCGAAATGAGCTGCCTTCAGCCGCTCGGAAGTCTGCAGGATGCGGCGGGAATTTTCGCGCTGGAGAATTGGCTGGCGAAGATTGGAGAAGCGCTGGCAGCAATTCGTCCTGCCGGACCAGTGCAAATTCTTCGCGCACGGCAGAGCGTCATTTTAAAACACGGCAAACGTCTGGGTGTCGAAGAAGGATTGATGCTCGTGCGATTGCAAGTGGGTGAAGGCCTGCTGGCCGGCGTTCCGCTCGGCGAAGGCAGCACGATCGTTCTGGTTCCGGGTCTGTGGCTGGAAGCGAACACTCCCGGCTGGGAAGCGGAGTGGGAGGTTTACGACGGATCGATGCCTGGAGCAGCGAATGCATTTCAGCCCACTTTGGATATCGCTGTCCGAGTGTTGTTCGATGCGCTGGATGAACTGAAATCGCGACGGGAGGAAGGCGGCCGGCAGCGGTTGGCAAATCGGTTGAAGTTAAATGCACAAGTTGCCGAGGACGCGCTGTTGCGCCTGGCTGCGATTTCAGGCAGGCCTGAAGGCTCACGTGGATTTGGAGCCCAAGATGGCGGTGCCTTATTCCAAGCCATCCGCACGATCGCGGATTTCCTCGATATGAAAACAACCAGCCCGCCCGAAACCGGCCACGAAACGGACGCGCTGCGGGCCCTCGTGAACGCATCCGGGATTCGTAGCCGAAGAGTGGTGTTGGCTAAGAACTGGTGGCGTGCCGACGTTGGTGCGCTGCTCGCTTTTCGCGGCGACGGTAGTCCGGTGGCTCTTCTGCCCTCCAAACCGGGCTGGTTGGGACGGGCCGGCTATCGAATGGTGGACGGCGCTACGCGGAGCGTGACGCGGGTGAATGCGGGGACAGCGGCGGCCTTGGGAGACTCCGCAGTGATGCTGTATCGTCCGCTTCCGGAAGATCTTTCGACCAGGAGCTTGTTGCTACACGGTCTGCGTTCTCGCAAAGCCGATCTGCGGACCATCTTCCTCGCCGGAGTTGGGGCGGCGCTCTTGGCGCTTGCGATTCCGCAGGGGACGGCATTGGTGATGGGAGACGCGATTCCGGATTCCGATACCCGTATGCTTTGGCAAGTGGCGCTCGGGATGACTGCGGCGGCGCTGGGTTCGGCCGTCTTTCTGTTCACACAGGCTGTCGCGACGTTGCGGGCGCAGACCGCCGCGTTTCACGCACTGCAAAGCGGCATTTGGGATTATTTGCTGAAACTCGGGCCGGTGTTTTTTCGTGGGTCCACCGCGGGACAACTCCGGATGCGAGCGGACGCGATTACGCGCATCCACCAACTGCTCACGACGGACGTGCTGCGCTCGCTATTTGCTGGAATCACGTCGGTTTTCTTCGTGTTCCTCATGCTTTGGTACAGTCCGGGGCTGGCGTTGATCGCGCTGGGGGCGGGAGCAGTGATGATCGCCGTTTCCTGGATTGGCGGGCGGACGCTTTACCGCGTGCAGGAAAAGTGGCAAAACGCGGAGGAACTTCTTTCGGGGCTGGTGCTGCAGGCGATCAATGCGGTTTCGAAACTGCGAGTCGCAGGCGCGGCCAATCGGGCTTTTTCGCATTGGGCTGGCGAATACAGCAGCAAGCAAAAACTAGCGCTGAAGATCCAGACCATTCGCGACCGGATTCAGCTTGTGAACATTGCGGTCCCAGGCGCTGCGACGGCGCTAGGGTTCTTGTATTTGCTGAGCAGCCCGCTAGCTCTCGGAAGTTTCTGGGCCGCAATGACGGCTATGGGGGGGTTTCTCGCCGCGCTTGCGTCGGCATCAATCGCGAGCACGCGCTTGGTTTTGGTGGCGAGCCTTTGGCAGCGCGTCCGCACGATTCTTTCGGCGAAAACGGAAGCGGAGGGCGCAAAGACACATCCCGGCCGTTTATTGGGCGAGGTTTCAGTGGAGAATCTCACGTTCCGGTACCGGGATCATGGCCCGCTGATTTTGGATGGTATTTCGATTCGGGCAAGGCCGGGTCAGTGCATTGCGCTCACCGGTCCGTCAGGCGCGGGAAAGTCGACGATTCTCAATTTGCTTCTGAAATTCGAGACGCCGGGGTCAGGCGGTATTTATCTGGATGGGCACGAGTTGGCGAGTTTAGATATCGCGGCGGTGCGGCGGCAGATCGGCGTGGTGACACAGGACGGACGTTTGATGGCGGGGTCCATCTTCGATAATATCTGCGCGAGCGGCGCTAATACCTTGGACGAAGCGTGGGAGGCTGCGCGAGCCGCGGGTCTTGCCGCCGACATCGAAGCGATGCCGATGGGGATGCACACCATGGTGTCGGAGAACGGGGGAAATCTTTCGGGAGGGCAGCGGCAGCGGCTGCTCATCGCTCGAGCGTTGGTGCACAAGCCCGCGCTGCTGTTGTTCGATGAGGCAACAAGCGCGCTCGATAATCAGACGCAGGCGATCGTGACGGAGAGCCTCAAGCGCCTGCGGGCGACTCGAATTCTGATTGCGCATCGGTTAAGCACCATCCGCGGCGCGGATTGGATTTATGTGATCGATAAAGGCAAGGTTCTGCAACAGGGGACGTATGCGGAACTGATTTCGCAGCCGGGTCTATTTGCGCGGCTGGCGAGTCGGCAGCGGATCTAGTGGGGCGGGCCCGTACAGCAGAAGGCGACGAGGGCGTCGCCTGCGGACCTGGGGGTCCGCCCTACGGGTGGCGCGGGAGCATCTGCCGATACAGCGCCTCCATGTTTCTCGCGAACGAAGCGGCGTCGCAAGCTGCGGATTTCTCGAGGTTGGCGCGAAGGTCGCGGCGGAGCGCGGCGAGGAGTTGCGGCGTTTCCGGAGAGTTTCCGAGCTCGACGGCGAGTGAGACATATTGATCCAAATTGTTTGTGACGAAACGGTCGAGGTTCGCCGCACGCAGGAGCGACGAGCTGGTTCGCGAAACCCACCGATCGCCCCAGAACGTGATTACCGGCAGGCCCTGCCATATGGCTTCCGTCGTGGTGGTGCCGCCGTTGTAGGGGAAAGTATCGAGCGCGATATCGATCTCGTCGTACGTTCGCAGGAATTCGTAATGCTTGGCGCGTCCCAGGAGACGGAGACGCTCGGAATGGATACCGTGCTCCTGAAAAAGAGCGCCGACAAATTTGCGATTGCCCGGGGAATCGAGAATCGCGTTGCGCAGGATCAGACGGCTGGCCGGCGCTTGGCGAAGAATTCGGCACCAGGCTTCGATTACGGTGGGGTTGATTTTGTGTTGCGGAGCGAGACAGCCGAAGGTGATCGCGTGGTTCTTCAGGCAGGGCGGCTCGACAAGAGGGGGAACCGGGTAAGCGACATCGAAAGTTAGATATGTTCCAGGCACGCGCAGGATTTTTTCGCAATAGAATTCTTCTTCGGATGGCGGGATAACGGTCGCATCGCCGATCAGGTAGTCGTAGCAAGCCATGCCGCTGGTGGCGTACATGTTGAACCAGGCGGCGATGATGGGCGTGGGCTTGAGCGCCAGCAGTCGAAGGCGCGGGGACGCGCTGTATCCATTGAGGTCTATCAGGATGTCGAGTTCCGCAGCCGCAATATGGTCCGCTGCGGCTTCGGCATCCAGGCCGTGGATGTGGTGGAATTGATCGCTTGCCTCCGGCCGATAACCGTGTTTGATTTCAGACGCGGCGTCGTCCGAGAAGAGGTGAATCTCAAACTGGGATCGATCGTGCCGATTGATCAATGCCCAGACCGGCTTCATCCAGTTGTCGCTGGCGAAGAAAGACGAGATATAGCCGATCCGGATCTTCGGCCCGCGGGAATGAGGCGGCCGGGGTTTCGAGGCTGGAAGAAATCGCCGGGCCCAGGCACGTCTTTCATCGAGAATCGTTTGATTGTTGTTGGCCGGGCTAGCAGGTCCTACAATGGCGATTGCAGTCTGCGGGAGTTCCGGATTGCTGGCGCTCAGAGCCTCGCGAAAAAGCGCCATGGCCTGATCGGTTCTTCCCAATTCAAACCAAGCCCGGCCGAGGTTATGCTTTGCTTCGGGCCAATCGGGGCGGAGCTCGAGCGCTTTCCGAAAGCTAAAAGCGGCTGCGGCAAAATCCTTGGTGGCAGTTTCGTCGCAGCCGTCTCTATAGTAGGCGGCAGAGTCAGAAGACAATTCGTGCTACGGCTTGAAACTGGATACCTCAATCCAGTCTTTGTGATCTTTATCCGTACTCTCGCCCTTGATGCCGCCGGCAATTTGGTCTTGCTCGGCCGCCTCAAGCTCTTTGCCTTTTGGCGACGGGATGCGACTGTCGTTGATTTTCGGATTTTCGCTCATAACGTTATTGCCCCTTACCAAAACTGGATACCTCGATCCAGTCCTTGTGAGTTGTTTCCTGGCTTTCGCCCTTGATACCGTCAATGCTCAAGAAGGCGTCAAAGGCGCCGCCGGAAACTTTCTCTTGTTCGGCCGGTTGCAGTTCTTCGTTCTCGCTGTTGGGTTTCGGATTGTCGCTCATTCTGAATCTCCTTTCGATTCCTGTCACTTACAAAGTGTCAGATGGATCGGCCAGTGTTACAGAAGAACTATATTAAACCGCAAGACCATGTGCAAGCGACACTTAGTGCCAGTGACTATTGCGCTGGCGGTTCGGTAGGAATATACTGGACTTAATTTTAGAGCGAAGGGGCTCGCCTAGTACTAAACTTGCGTTCCAAGAAGGAGATTTCCGTGCGCACAGTTTTTCTATTTTTTCTCATTACAATCCCGACAATTCTGTTTGGCCAGGGATATTTCGGTACGTTGAGCGGCGACGTGACCGACGCGAGCGGCGCCGTGGTGCCTGGAGCCAAAGTCAATCTGGTAGACCAACAGAAGGGCTATAAGTTTGCCGCGACATCTGACGCCAGAGGACGCTATGTGTTCACATCGCTTCCGCCTGGCGTTTATACGGCAACCGCCGAGCTGCAAGGTTTCGAGAAAGCGGTCCGAACAAACATCACAATCGACGTGAGCGAAAACGTCACGGCGAATTTGAGCTTGAGCATCCAGGCTTCGAAGCAAAGCATCTCCGTGGAATCGCAGGCGCAGAATCTTCAGACCGAGGATGCGGTGACCGGACAAGTAGTGAATCGGCGGTTCATTAACGATCTGCCATTGGTAGATCGTTATGTACTCGACTTCGTGGGACTCGCGCCAGGCGTGACGAACATGAGTGACACTAACGGCGTCGGCGACACCGGGACGAACTTCGCATCGAACGGAAGCCGCGGGGCGAATGCGGATATTTTGATGGATGGCGCGTCGATCACCAATTTTGAGCCGAATGGTGGCGTCACACAGGTGACTTACACGCCGTCCGCCGAAGCGGTGGAAGAGTTCAAAGTCCAACAGACCAACTTCAGCGCGGAATACGGATTTTCGGGTTCGGCGATTGTCAATATGATCACGCGCTCCGGAACGAATGCGTTCCACGGCAGCGGATACGATTTCATTCGCAACGCGATCACGGACGCGAACAATTGGTTCAACAATGAATTCGGCGTTCCGATTGCCCCGGTGCATCGCAATAACTATGGCGGGACGGTGGGCGGTCCGATCTGGAAAAACAAGACCTTTTTCTTTTTCGATTGGGACGGGACGCGCTCTTCGAATTTAGGCACGTATCAGGCGGGTGTTCCTAGCGCGGCGGAGCGCAACGGCGATTTCGGCGAAATTTGCGGGGCGAACGGCGGGACGTTCAATTCCGCCGGGATGTGCAGCGTAATTGCCGGACAAATTTTCGATCCGTACAGCGGCACGTTTCAATCTCCGGCGAATGGCCCGGCTGGCGCTTATCGGAGCGCCTTCATTCCATTCGATAATCTTGCGACTTACATCAGCCCAGGGAATCCGAAGCTGAACGGAACGCCCTATCAGTTGCCGCATACTCCAGGGAACTTGATCGATCCAGTGGCGCAAAAGATGGCGAATCTATTCCCGATGCCGAATATCCCGGGCGGAAGCATTTACGACAACTGGATCGCTTCGGGAGCTTCATCCAGCGCGAGCGATCAGTTCGACATCAAGATCGATCATCGGTTCAACGATAAGAATCTGCTGAGCGCGAAGTACTCTCGCGGCAAGAATAGCTACACGCCGTTCAACTGCTTCAAGAATTTCACCGATCCGTGCGGCAGCGGACCGAATCAGGGCGCGGCGCATCTGTTCGCGATCAACGACGTGCATACTTTTAGTCCGACACTGTTGTTGAACGTCACTCTTGGCTTCACGCGCGGGTCCGAGCAGATCAATGCATATAACAAGAGCTTGAACCCGAATCCGCTGGGCGCACTCGGATTTCCGTCGTATCTTTATACGAACGGATTTCTCGGAGTGCCCGCGACGTTCATCGGCGACGGTTATTACTCCGCAGGATTCACGAGCATCGGGCAGGACCCTTACGGCAACTATCATCAGGGTCAGGACACGGGACAGCTGACCGGAGTACTCACGAAGATTCATGGGAATCACGAGTTGAAGTTCGGCGCGGAAGGGCGCGTGCATCAACAGAACTATATTCAGACCAATGCTCCGGTGGGCTACCTGAATTTCGGAGCGCTGGGAAGTTCACAATGCCCGATCTCGGACATCACGCAGTGCGGCGGCGATGCGATGGCCAGTTTCCTGATGGGCCAGTTAATAGGCGGGGGAGCTGCTTATCAGGTGCAGTTTGAGCCGGCATCCGAAAGCTTTCAATGGGCGGGCTTCGCGCAGGACAACTGGAAAGTCACTCCGAAGCTGACGCTGAATATCGGGCTGCGCTACGACGTATCGCTGCCTCGCACGGAGCGCCACAATCGGATGAACTGGTTCGATCCGAATGTGACTTCGCCGCTTTCGGTGCCGGGGCTCGGCACGCTGCACGGCGGCGAGTTGTTCACAAGCGATAAAGTTCGCAGCGATTGGCTGACGGACTGGAAAGACATTCAGCCGCGCTTCGGATTCGCGTACCGGATCAACGACAAGACTGTGGTGCGGGGCGGATACGGCATCTATTTCGACCAGACACGTTCGGGCGCGAATGGTTTGTTGAGTTATGGATCGCAGGGTTTCACGCAGTCCACCAGCGCGGTGACGACGTATCAAAACGACGGCGCGACTCCCTGGCTGCACTTGACCAATCCGTTTCCGAACGGATTGATTCTGCCGCCGGGCAGCTCGCTCGGACTATTGAATGACGTCGGCTACGGTGCGATTGGTCCGCTGCGTACTTCGGCGGCCGCGCAAACTCCGTACGAGCAAAGCTGGAGCTTCGGCTTCGAGCGCGAGATCACGGCGAATCTTCTGGTGAGCGTCAATTATCTCGGCAAGAAGGGAACCCATCTGTATTTCGCGGGCAACAACAACATCGACGTATTGGGTCCGCAGGTAGAGAAGCTGACGCCGACGCAGATTGGAAATCTGGGCAATTACGTTTCGAATCCATTTGCGTCTGTGCTCACGAATCCTTACTATTCGAACAGTCCGCTGACCAGCCCGACGGTTCAGGCGTTTCAACTGATGCTGCCGTTCCCGCAATTCACCGGCGTTGCAACAGATGAGCCGCCGAGCGCTAATTCCATTTACAACGCTCTGCAGATTGTGGTGGAGAAGCGCTATTCGAATGGATTGCAGCTTTCGGCGAATTACACCTGGTCGAAATCGATTGACGATTCGTCGACGTACGATACCAACGTGGCGTGGCTGGCGAATGGTCCGAACTCGGGGACAAATATTCAGGATCCGAATCGCGCTTATTTGGAGCGGAGCCTTTCGACGTTCGACATCCCGCAGCAGTTGAAGTTCGAATATACGTACGATTTGCCGGTCGGGCGGGGAAGAACTTTCTTCAGCCACATGCCGCGCGCGCTGGATCTGGTGCTGGGCGGATGGAAGACGGCGGGAGCGTGGACGATCCACGATGGATTCCCGCTGCAATTCCAGATGGAAAACGGAGGGACTCCCATTTGGACGTATGGTCCGCAGCGGCCCTCGCTGCTTGCGGCTCCGAAATTCGCGGGCGGCGATGAAAATAACTGGGTGAACAATAACTACTTCGCGAATCCGAGTGTGTTCTTGCAACCGGCGCCGTATACGCTGGGCAACGCGCCGCGCACGGTGGGGACGGTGCGGAGTCCGTTCTTCTTCACCACCAACCTGTCGATACTGAAGGAATTCGGATTCTCGGCCAAACATGAAGATTGGAAGCTGGAGCTGCGATTGGAAGCGCAGAATGCGTTCAATCATCCGGTGTTTGGTACTCCGGACACGATTGTCGGCGATCCGAATTTCGGAATGATCAACTACACGGCGGTAGGTCCGAGACAGTGCCAGTTGGCGCTGAAGTTTCGGTTCTAAAACGTTTCTCGTTTCTCGTTCTGCGTTTCTCTTCCCAATAAGGGCAAATGCGGCATGATTTCCGTAGGGGCTGGAGATTTATGACACAATAATCCAGCGTATGCGGCTTTTGTTGCTGCTACAGCTCGGATTGTGTTACGGGGCGACGCTGCGCGTTTCGGTGGTCGAGGATCATTCGGGGCATCCGGTTGTTTCCGCCGAACGGATCGCGCCTGGAAAATACGTGGTGATCGCGACCGATTCGGTGGTGGATTACAGCGCGGATTGTGTCGAGAAGCTTTGGGCATTGCGGAACAAGATCGATCCGGTGGAGTTGGCGGCGAGTGGATCGCTGAGTTTGACGCTGGAGTTGACGGGGCTTAGATGATGTCGGGGTAGCGCTCCCTTGCGGTCGCGGTTCGGTAACGTGGTTCGGTAAGATCGTTGTCATGATTCGTGTTCCCACTTGCGTTTTCGCGGTTTGCTTGATCGCCGGCTTGAGTTTGGCGCAAACTCCGGCACCGGCGCCTCAACCGAAAGCCGGAACGAGTGCTCGGCCGGCGGCTCCGACGCGCGATCCGAACACGGCTGGCTACGTGAAAGCGAAAGAGTTGCCTGACGGCGACGTTCCGTCGCCCAAGGAAAACGGGAACTTCATCATCGGGCCCACGCACAATCCGGCGCCGGAGATGACGGTCAAAGAAGGCGTGCCACAGGGCGACGTGTTCGAGTTCACGATGGACTCGAAGGACAGCAAGATCTATCCGGGAATTGCGCGCGAGCCGAATACGTTTGCTGTGCTCGACCCGGCGGATGCACGGAAGGTGGTCGTCAATAGTTATCCGGCTCCGTACACGCGCAAGGTTGCTGTCTATGTGCCGAAACAATATGTGAAGGGCACGGAGGCGCCATTCATCGTGGGCGCGGATGGTCCGGATCGCACTTTATTCACCGCGCTCGACAATTTGATCGCGGAGCATCGCGTGCCGGTGATGATTGCGATTTCGATCGGCAACGGAAGCGGCGACGCGCAGGGCAGCGAGCGCGGACTGGAGTACGACACCATGTCCGGGCTCTACGCCGAGTTTGTCGAAAAGGAAGTGCTGCCGTTGGTGGAACAGAAGTACAACGTGAAGCTGACGAAAGACCCGGACGGCCGGGCGACCACGGGTTGCAGTTCCGGCGGCGCGGCGGCGATGGAGATGGCCTGGTATCATCCGGATCTCTACCACCGCGTGCTGAGCTACTCAGGAACTTTTGTGTACCAGCAGTGGCCGTACAACGATCAGACACCGCGCGGAGCATGGGAATTCCACGAGACGATCATTCCGAATAGTTCGAAGAAGCCGCTGCGGATTTGGATGCATGTGAGCGATCGGGATCTCCTGATTACGCGCGACGATTATCACGATTGGGTGCTGGCCAATGAGCGCATGGCCAAGGTTCTGGCGGACAAAGGTTATCCGTATCAGTTTGTTTTCGCCCGAAACGCCGGGCATTGCGATCGCGGCGTGAAGCTGCAAACTCTGCCGCTGGCCCTGGAATGGGTCTGGCAGGGATACTCGCCGAAAAAGTAAAGATTCCAACTAACCAATTCGCACATCGCTTCGTCCGATACTCAGATAGTCTATGGGAACGGACAAATCGAAGGCGGATCTTTTGCCCGGCACGCTGGACATGATGGTGCTGAAGATCCTGACGCGCGGGCATTTGCATGGCTACGCCATCGCGCAACTCATCCAGCAGCTTTCGGATGATCTGCTGCGCGTAGAGGAGGGCTCGCTGTATCCGGCGCTGCAGCGGCTGGAACTGAATGGATGGATTGAAGGCGAGTGGGGGCTATCGGCGAGCAATCGGCGGGCTCGATTCTATAAGCTGACGCCGGACGGGCGGAAACACATGCACGCAGAGGCCGCGAGATATCAACAAGTGACGGGGGCGGTCGCGCGCATTATGGGGTTCGCTTCATGAGTTTGCGCAATCGCTGGAAACGATTCCGTCTTCGCTTGCGCTACTTGGCGAATGGCGACGAGCGGCAACGATTGCTGTGGGAAGAAATGGACTTCCACATCGAGTCGATGACGGAAGAATTATTGGCGAGTGGCGTTCCGGAGGACGAAGCACGTGCGGCGGCGCACAGAAAGTTTGGCAACATGACACGACAATCGGAAGACTCGCGTTCCATTTGGATCACCCGCTGGATGAACGACCTGGCGCAAGACCTGCGCCAATCTTTCCGAGGAATGCGGCGCGATGCGGGATTCACAACTTTTGCGATTCTGATCGCTGGGCTTGGCATCGGCGCAAGTTCAACGGTGTTTAGCGTAGTGAATGCGCTCTTGATCCGCCCGCTGCCGTTTCGCGATCCAGCCCGGCTGGTATTCATCACCAACCAAAACGACGCTACTTCCACGCAAGTGGAACACTATTCCGACCTGCGGGCAATGAATCATTCGTTTTCCGATCTCGCCGGATTTGCCGATTATGGCGTTGGCGATCGCGAGTTCACCGGAAGCGGGGAGCCGCAGCGCCTCACCAGTGTTCCGGTGACACAGAATTTTTTCGCGGTGCTGGGTGTCCAACCCGTAATCGGAAGATCATTCACCACGGAAGAGTGCCAGGGGGCGTTCTTCGCTCCGCCGGCCATGCTTTTGAGCCACAGTTTCTGGCAGTCGCACTTCGCTTCCGATCCGAGCGTCGTTGGCCGCAAGCTCACCTTGGATAATCATCCGGCGATCGTGGTGGGCGTGCTGCCCGCGACTTTCGATTTCGGCAGCATCTTCGTCCCAGGCACGCACTTCGACATTGTCGTTCCCTGGCCATTGGCGGATAAAGTTAAGCCTTCGGGAAATACTATGCGGCTGGTGGGACGGCTGCGTCCCGGCGTGACTTTAGGTGCGGCGCGCGCCGAATTGGCGGCGCTCGGAAATCAGCTCACCCTCCAGCATCCCGAGAGGAATCCGGTGTATCCGAAGGTGGTTTCACTCGATCAGCGCGTGAGCGGACCCGTGAGTCCGGCACTGTTTGTATTGGCATGCGCGGTTGCCGTAGTGATGATCATCGTTTGCGCGAATCTCTCGAATCTACAACTCGCGAGACTCGCGACGCGACAGAAAGAGATGGCGATGCGGGCGGCGCTGGGTGCAGGAAGGTCGCGGCTGTTGCGGCAGTTGCTCACCGAGAACGTAACGCTCGCATTTTGCGGTGCGGTGTTGGGATTGGTTCTCACACTCGCCGGCACACGGGCGGTTTCGCATCTGCATGCCCTGAATCTTCCTTTGCTTGAAAGTGTGCGGATCGATGGGAGCGCGCTGCTCTTCACCCTGCTCGCCGCGATTGGTTCGGGGGTGCTTTTTGGACTGCTGCCGGCGTTGCGAGTGACGGGACGTTCGCTGCGGGAGAGCATCGAAGATTCGAGCCGAGGATCCAGCGGGGGCAAGCAGCATGGGTGGGTCCGCGATGCGCTGGTGGTCTCCGAACTCGCGCTCGCCTGCATCCTGCTGGTTGCCGCTGGATTGCTCACGCGTAGTTTTCTTCGGGTGCTGGACGTCGATTTAGGATTTCGTCCCGAGCTCGTGGCAACGCTGAGGATTGACCCTAGTTTTCGGATCTCGAGCCTCGCACAGCAAAACAGTTTTATCGACGATGCGCTCCGTCGAGCGCGTTCCGTGCCCGGAATTTTAGCGGCGGGAATTACCGACGTCCTGCCGCTGCGCGACGATCGGAGCTGGGCCACGCCCGCCGTCGGGCAGGTTTACGGAAAGACACATCCGCCGCCGGAAGCTTACATTCGAGTAGTGAGCGACGGATACTTTGAAGCGGCGGGAATTCCGCTGCGCTGGGGCAGAGTCATTACGGAGCAGGATCGCGCGAAGAGCGAGCCCGTTGTCTTGATCAACGAGACGTTGGCGCGGACGCTTTGGCCCGGCCAGAACCCCTTGGGGCAAATGGTCAAGACGGACGGCGGACGGCGAGTGGTCGGGGTGGTGGCCGATGTCCGGCATGAAGCACTAGAAACTGCCGGAGGATCGGAAATGTATTTGCCGATGCGGCAAACGGAGGATTACCCAGCCATGCAATTGGTGCTGCGCAGCGCGCTTCCACTGGATAGACTCGCGGCAGGGATTCGAACGGCGCTGCGCCCGCTGGATCCGAATCTGCCGGTCCGAGAGTTTGTGACGTTCCAGGATCTGGTGGACCAAGCCGTTTCTCCGCGCCGTTTTTTAGTGCTGTTGCTGGCCGGATTCGCAGGTTTTGCCTTGATCCTTGCGTCGCTGGGAATTTACGCGGTCATCTCGTATTCGGTGAGCCAACGAGCGCAAGAGATTGGGATTCGGATGGCGCTGGGAGCGTCCGCGAGTCATCTGCAGGGTCGCATTCTTCTGCACACGTTCGGATTGGCGGCCATCGGGCTCGCACTGGGATTTGCGGTGTCACGAGCGTTGACACGCGCGCTCGAGAGCATGTTGTTTGGCGTCACGCCGGGCGATCCGGCGACATTTCTCGCCATCGGAACGCTGTTGGTGACGGTCGCCGCGCTGGCCGGCTATTTTCCGGCGCGCAGGGCTTCGCGCATTGATCCGATGGTGGCGTTACGCTCAAGTTGAGGACGGCCGGTTGAGAATCGCCACCTTCAACATCAACAACATTAATAAGCGGATCGAAAATCTCACGGCGTGGCTCCGGAAAGCCCAGCCGGACGTGGTTTGCCTGCAGGAGTTGAAAGCAGAGCAAAGCGCTTTTCCAGCGGCGAGACTGGCGGAGCTGGGTTATCGCGGAGTCTGGTTCGGGGAACGATCGTGGAACGGCGTTGCGATTCTGGCGCGCGATTGCGAGCCGGTGCTCACGCGGTCCAGCTTGCCGGGCGACGCGAACGATCGGCAGGCGCGGTATATCGAGGCGGCGGTGAATGGCGTGTTGATTACGTCGATCTATTTGCCGAACGGAAATCCGCAGCCTGGTCCGAAGTTCGATTTCAAGCTGGCTTGGTTCGAACGGTTGACGGCGCACGCGGCCAGTCTGCTGGAGGCTGGAGTGCCGGTGATTCTGGCCGGCGATTACAATGTCGTGCCAACGCCGCAGGATATTTACCCGACGCGGTCTTTGGATAACAACGCGCTGATTCAGCCGCAGAGCCGTGCGGCGTACGCGCGGCTGCTCGCGCAGGGATGGACGGACGCGCTACGCAAACTAAAGCCCGAGGGTCCGTTGTGGACGTTTTGGGATTACGAGCGGAATCGGTGGGCGTTGGATAAGGGCATGCGGCTGGATCATTTTCTGCTATCGCCGGATTTGGCCGCGCGATTGACGGATGCGGGCGTTGATCGATGGGTGCGCGGTGAAGAGAACGCGAGCGATCATGCGCCGGCTTGGATCGAGCTGGTTTAGAATCAAGGAAGACACTCTCGGGGACGTAGCTCAGATGGATAGAGCGGTCGCCTCC
>Ga0070734_10002904_pt1 | contig 19292 bp, 11 predicted proteins | sample Coa_R1_8_FD_66444 | JGI IMG/M metagenome (GOLD analysis project Ga0070734, IMG submission 66444) | Surface soil microbial communities from Centralia Pennsylvania, which are recovering from an underground coalmine fire - Coalmine... | ecosystem: Environmental > Terrestrial > Soil > Unclassified ... | reverse complement strand
GCGGCCGGTACGGAAGGACAACCGCGTCCGGAAGCCACAGCCGAACCCAAGCCGCAGGCCCGCCCGATCCTGCAGCCGCTGCTGCAGACCGTCCTTGCGCTGGAGAGCCTTTCGGAGCCGCCCTCCGCATCCATGCGCCTGGACATGGTATCGCTCTCCCATGACCTGGAGGCGGCCGTTCGGTCCATCAACGAGCTGAACGAAAAGGCCATCCCGCACCTGAACGCCGAGCTGAAAGCGGTCAACCAGAACGCGGGCGCCGAGAAGGCGAAGACCTTAACGCCCCTCACGCCCGGAACCCGCATCAGCCTCCCGCGCTGATCGGAAGCATAACGCGCTCAAACCGTAAGAGCCGTCCCGCATTGTGTGACCGGGGATTGAAAATCCCCGTCTAAAGGGCTTGCGGCCAACCGTCCTTCGGATGGAAACGCTCCCAACGTTGGGAGGCGTCCGAATGGACGCTTAGCCGAAGGCTCTACAGACAGGTACAAGGTCGCACCTCCGGTGCAGTCCAAATCTGCTATTCCCTCGCAGATTTCGTTCTGTACCCGGACCTTCACAATGTGGGGCGGCTCATTTTCTGGTGGGATATAATAACAGAAAATCCTCGAATGGAGAGAGGTCCCATGGGTGTAGCAAATAGACAGAAGCAGAGGCGGGAGTATCTGAAGAAGAAGGCAAAGTCCGTAGTCGGTCGTCTATCATTGGTGAGCCTATTACTTGCGTCCTCACTATTGGGTGCTTTTATGTTGCAACAAGGTTGGATTGTAGTTTTTGCTGTGATAGTATTTTTAGGCGGACTGCACTCTGAACCCGCGCAGGCGGGTTTCGTATTTCAGAACGGGGCTTCATCCCCGTGGCAACAGATTTCCATACACACTCTCAAAGCCTATAAATTGTAACAACTCCTCGTGACGGCGCTCTAACACATTGGCGGTCGGGGCGCCGTATCCTTCTCATTTGAAAGTGAAATGTCTGTGCGTTTTCCAAAATTCGGTATTTATGGACTACCTTTTCTGCTCTTGCCCTGTCTGCTGCTCGGTGCGGGGCTGGCGCGGGGGGCGGACGATACGCCGGCAAAGGCGGATCAGGCCGCTTATGATCAGCAGATCAAACCTCTGTTGCAGCAGTACTGCTATGGCTGCCACGGTGTGAAGAGCCCGGCGGGCGGCATTAACCTGGCGGCCTTCGCAGAGGTGACCGCCATTCAGAAAGATCAGACCACCTGGCGCAAGGTGCTGACCCAGATCCGGGAGCGCAATATGCCGCCGCAGAGCGTGCCGCACCCGAAGCAGGAGCAGCGCGATCTGATGGTGGCCTGGCTTACGCATAGCCTGGATAGCGCGGATGCGAGCCTGCTCCCCAACAATCCGGGCCGGGTGCTGATCCACCGCCTGAGCCGTACCGAATACAACAACACCCTGCGCGACCTGTTCGGCGTGGACATTCACCCCGCCGATACGTTCCCGGCGGATGGCGGCGGGGGCGGCGGCTTCGATAACGACGCCAACACCCTCTTCATCCCGCCGGTCCTGATGGAGCGCTACCTGGACGCGGCGGGCAAGGTGCTGGATGCCGCAAAGCCGGAGCGCATCTGCTTTGTAAAGCCAGGGAAGGGCGTCACCAAGACAGCTGCCGTCCGCAAGATTGTCGCGCACTATGCCGCGCTGGCGTTTCGCCGCCCAATAGAGAAGGCGGAGACCGACCGCCTGATGACCCTCTACGCACAGGCGACGCAGCGCGGAGAGGGCTTCGAGAGCGCCGTCAAGTTTACACTCAAGGCGGTGCTGATCTCGCCGAACTTCCTGTTTCGGGTGGAGGCGGACCGGCCTATCACCGACGCCTATCCGGTCAGCGACTACGAACTGGCGAGCCGTCTCTCCTACTTCCTCTGGGCCTCTATGCCCGACGAGGATCTGCTCCAACTCGCTGCGGAGAAGCGCCTGCACGACCCGAAAGTGATCGCGGCGCAGGTGACGCGCATGCTGCGCAGCCCAAAGTCCCATGCCTTCACCGAGAGCTTCGTCACCCAGTGGCTCCGGGTGCGGGAACTCTACACCTCCGTCCATCCCGATCCCAACCGCTTCAAAGACTACACGCCCACGCTCCGGGACGCCATGTACCAGGAGACCGTAGACTTCTTCGATTCCGTGCTGCGCGATGATGCCAGTCTGCTCACCCTCCTGGATGCGAACTACACCTATGCCAATGAGGAATTAGCAAAGCACTATGGCCTCAACGAGGTAACAGGGTCGGAGATGCGGCGCGTCTCCCTGCCGGATAAGCGGCGCGGCGGCCTGCTCACCATGGCGAGCGTCCTCACACTCACCTCCTACCCGCAGCGCACCAGCCCGGTGCTGCGGGGCAAGTGGGTGCTGGAGGAGGTGCTGGGCTCGCCGGTCCCGCCACCCCCGCCCGTCGTCGCCACCCTCTCGCAGGACGACCAGCCAAAGGAGGGGCTCACCTTCCGCCAGCGCCTGGAGAAGCATCGCGAGAAACCGCAGTGCGCTTCGTGCCATAATAGAATGGACCCGCTCGGCTTCGGCCTGGAGAATTTCGACGTGACGGGGCGCTGGCGCACCGAGATCGGCGGCGCGCCCGTAGATGCCTCCGGCGTCCTGACCACCGGCGAGAAGTTCAGCGGCCCGATTGAACTGAAGCAGCAGATCCTGGCCCGCAAGGACGAGTTTGTTCATAACCTGACTGAGAAGCTGCTGGCCTACGCCCTGGGGCGCGGCCTGGAGCCTTACGACCTGCCGACTGTGCGCAAGATCACAGCGGCGGTCGCAAAAGACAACTACCGCAGTTCGACCTTAGTACGGGAGATCGCGCTGAGCTACCCGTTCCAATACCGCAAGAACCTGTGAGGAGCCTGAGTGATGGGGCAAGAAGCCTGGAAACTATCGCGTAGAGTCGTACTGAAGGGATTGGGCGTGACGATGTGCCTGCCGCTGCTGGAGGCGATGGGGCCGCTGGCAGCACAAGCCGACGACAAGCAGCAGGGACGGAAGGGCAGGCCGCCTATCCGTATGGCCGTCCTCTACATGCCCAACGGCGTCAATCCCCACGCCTGGATGCCCAAAGGAACGGGCCGCGATTTCGAGCTGTCGCCCACGCTCCTGCCCCTGGCGAAGGTGAAGTCCGAGATCCTGGTGCTGACGGAGCTGATGAACCATCAGAGCCTGGAGGGCGATGGGCACTACGTCAAGGTCGCGCCCTTCCTCACCGGCACTCATATCACCAAGACCACCGGCAGCGAGCTCCGTTGCGGCGGCGTCTCGATGGATCAGCTCGTCGCTCAGCGCATCGGCAACCTCACCCCGCTCCCGTCGCTGGAACTGAGCATCGAGCCGCCCACCACCTATGTGGATACCAATGTCGGCTACACCGCGCTCTATGGGTCGCACATCTCCTGGAACACGCCCACCACGCCCGTCAGCCGGGAGATCAACCCGCAGCTCGCCTTCGACCGCCTGTTCCGCTCGAACGGCGCGAAAGGCAAGGGCGCTTCGCCGAACGACCGGAGTGTGCTCGACCTGGTGGCGGACGACGCCAGAAGGCTCCAGGCAAAGGTCGGGAAGTCGGATCAGCAGAAGCTGGACGAGTACTTCGAGGCGGTGCGCTCGGTGGAGAAGCGGATCGCGTTCGACGCGGCCCGCCGCGCCGGGGAGATCCACGACGACCCGCTGGCCCGCGCCGAGATCGAAAAGCTGGATGGGCGCATCAAGGACTACTATAAGGACCCGGCGAACATCAATGGCCGCAAGATAGACCACACCGAGCAGGTGCGCCTAATGCTCGACATCATGGTGCTCGCCTTCTGGACCGATTCGACCCGCGTCGCCACCTTTATGTTCGGCAACGAGGTGAGCGGCAAGAACTTCTCCTTCCTGCCCGGCGTCAACGGCTCGCACCACGAACTGTCGCACCACGAGAACAACCCGGCGAAACTGGAGCCTTACCAGAAGATCAACACCTGGTTTATCGCGCAGTACGCCTATATGCTGGAGCGGATGCAGGCCATCAAAGAGGGCGACGGGACCCTCCTCGACAACGCGATGGTGCTGTTCGGCGGAGGCATGAAGGATGGCAATGCCCACGATCCCCACAACCTGCCCATCGTGCTGGGCGGGCGCGGAGGAGGGAAACTGGCGACCGGGCGGCATCTGATCTACCCGAAGGAGACGCACCTCTGCGACCTCTACCGCGGCATGATGGCCTGTATGGAGGTGAGCGCCCCCAACTTCGGCGACAGCGACGCCGAACTGTCCGGCCTTACCGACCCGAACTACCAGGGCCTGTCCACGCCTAAAGCCTGAGTTCGTCAGCCTCAAGAGGCAATATTGCCTCTTGAGGCTGATCTGCTCTCTTCACCTGCTATCTCTCACTCCCTGTCTCTCCGCCTCCTTACAGAACTATGGTATACTTCCATCAAGAGGAGAACGATTTTTCCTGAATAACTCAGGTTGTATCCTCGGTCTTCTTCCGTTCTAAGCGAATGAGAGTGCAATGGACGACATCTTAACCCATATCTACAATGCTTGCGATCCTCTTCATCCCGCTGAGCCTGATCAATATGTAGATTTGACAGACGTGCGGGGTGGAGCTGTCTTTGTTCATGATATTATCGGGGAGATTGGAGATTCACGGCAAAACCAGCTTCCTGACGGCAAATTTGTCCGTAAGCTCTTCACCGGTCACTCCGGTTGCGGTAAATCCTCAGAACTCGAACATCTCGCCCTTGAACTTAAAAGCAAGCAACCTACCTTCCCACATGAGCGCTACTTCCCGATCCTCATCAATGTGCTGGAGCATGTGGATGTATTGGATGCTTCATTGCCTGAAATTCTGCTTGCGGTTGTCACCGAAACAGCTCAACGCCTTCGGGAAGAGGAAGGCATTGAACTTCGCAGCAGTTATCTGGAAAAACGCTGGGCAGAGATCAAAAAACTTCTCTTTGCAGATGTCGATATTAAAAAATTGGAAATCCCTCTGTGGAGTGCCAAGGTCGAACTCAACCTCAAACTAGCTGACCCCTCCTCGCGTGAAAAAGTGCGTAATGCGCTCCTTCCACACATGACGCGTATTATTGAGGAGATCAACCTGGTATTGGAACAGGCGCGATCCGAACTCCGTGCCCACCGCCCAAAAGATGGCGGGCGTGTCTTTGAGGACTTGGTCCTTATTCTCGACAATATGGAGAAGATCCAGCGGGCAACGGGCCATGAGATGGGCGAGGACTCGTACCGCGCCCTCTTCCTCGAAGGCGCTTCCCAGCTTACCGCTCTTAACGCTCAGACGATCTATACGATTCCGCTCTCCCTTGTGCGTGGCGTCGGTCCGGAACTCAGCAACGCTTACGGATGCTTCGCCTTTGTTCTTCCTAACGTCAAAACCGAGACACGTAGTAACCATGCGCGATGGAAACCGGGACGCGACAAGCTGATCGAACTCCTTCGATGTCGTGCTTTGCCCTATGGCATTGACAATGTCCTCACTTCGGAGGCCGTGGAGTATCTTCTGGATTATTGCGGCGGACATGTTCGTCAGTTGATGCGCTTTGTCAGGCAAGCTCGCCTACGTGCTACCCAGGCGCCCATAGATCTGAATGCCGCAAGACAAGCGGTGGCTCAATCCGTACAGGAGTTTGCTTCCATCCGCCCAAACCAGTGGGTGCTTCTCGCTGAACTGGAAGCCTCCGAAGAGCAGTATTGGGATAATAACGAGGAAGATCATCGGCAACTGCTCGATATGCTTTGTGTCCTGGAGTACATGAACGGCGACCCCACACAGGACATATTGAACCAATACATGCCCTGGTATGCCGTGCATCCTATCATTCGGGAACTCAATCAGTTCAAACACGCCGTCGCAAACATAAAGAAATCCACACAATGAGCCTCCTTGCCAAGAGTTCCACCGACCTCTTCAATGGCCCTCCGCCCGATAACGATGCGCAGCGGACCACGCTCGCTCTCGAACTTCGCACGGCAAGCGGCTTCACACTCATCTTTGCCGTGTGCAGTCAATGGGAAGAAGCAAAACGGCAGCGTGAGGCTCTTATTCACGATCTCTCCGACCTTCGCATTCAGCAGATCCATATTCCGGTGGAAACACCGCATCTTCTGGACCTTCTCCGTCACACGCTTCAGCATCCGCTTCCTGATGCTGTCTTCGTCTATGGCATAGAGAACTGGATACCCGATACCGCCAACCCAAGGTCGGTTCCTTTTCTCCTCAATCTTAATGCCTCTCGTAACAACTTCATTCTCGACTGTCCTGTCCCTGTTGTCTTATGGGTTCCCGAATATCTCTATGGACTTATTGCCCGCGCTGCCCCCGATTTCGCCTCAGTCCGTAGCGGCTTCTACCTCTTCACTGCCTCCGAAACAGACCCGATGGACTTCCTGAGTACCTTGGAAGCGATGGAACCGCTCGAAACACAGAACCTCACCGCAGCGGAGAAACAGGAACGCATTGCAACTCTTTCGGCCTTATTAGAGCGAATACGTGCGCTGCCTTCCGAACGCCGGGATGAAGAGGCAGAAATACGTGTAATGGGACAACTGGCTGCAACCTACCATGCTGCAGGTCTCTATCAAGAGGAATTGCCATTGCGCGAGCAAACATTGGCACTTGTAGAGAAAGTCTTCGGTCCAAAACACCCCTATACCGCAGGGAGCCTGAACAACCTCGGCGTTGTCTACGGTATTCTGGGCCAATGGAAGGAGGCGATAGCCTCTCTTAATACCAGTCTTACCATTCAGCGCGAACTCGGCGACCTAAATGGCGAAGGAAGAACGCTCAACAATATAGGCAATATCTATGAGAAACAAGAGCATTGGGAAGAAGCTCTCGACTGTTACCGACAAAGCCTGGAAATCAAACGTGCGTTGCAGGATCAGATCGGAGAAGGAAATACGCTCAACAATATAGGCATTGTCTACAAGAACCTGAGGCGTTGGGAAGAAGCTCTCAATTGTTACCAACAAAGCCTGGAAATCAGACGTGCGTTGCAGGATCGGATAGGGGAGGGACAGACACTCAACAACTTGGGCATTGTCTACAGGAACCAGAGGCGTTGGGATGAGGCCCTTGACTGTTTCCGACAAAGTCTGGGAATCTATCGTGCTTTCCAGGATCGGATGGGGGAGGGACAGACACTCAACAACTTGGGCATTGTCTACAGGAACCAGGGCCGCTGGGATGAGGCCCTCGACTGCTTCCGACAAAGTCTGGAAATCAGACGCGCCTTTCAAGATCGGATTGGAGAAGGAAATACACTTCAGAATATCGCGGTACTCAATCAGGCACAGGGTGATGAAGTAGCTACGCTCGATTATATGCGTCAGGCATTGAGGGCGTTTGAGCAAACACAGGATGAGCGGCAGAAACGTTACTTGCAAGAGTGGATTGCAAAGGCAGAGGCGCTTTCGGCAGAAGGATGAATATAGCTCTTCTTGCCGCCGCATTTCAGGCTTCCTGGAGGGCTATCTCCAGCGCTGCTTCCAGCGTAAGACCGGCTCCCTCCTGCCAGAGCACCGAGAAGGCGGGCATGCCCAACAGGTCCTGAAGTTCGGCACAGGCCTGTTCGACCGGCGCCCGATTATGTGGCATCTGCGATAGTCCTAGAGCTTCTCGCAGGGCGTGCGTTGCGGAGAAGCAGAGGACCGCGCAGCGGGCATGGCCCATACGGTACGCCAAAAGCCCATAGGCTTCCAGGGAAAAGAGGGCCGTCGGCTGATCGCCCAGAGCCTGACAGAGCGTCAGGCACTCCATTAAGGCGGTCCTCGCGGATACATATTCGTCCTGCTGGGTAAGGATGCTGCCCAGTTGGCCCAGCGCCATGGCGATTCCCGGCTCGTTGCCCAGGGAGCGCTGCAGGCTCAAACAGCGCTCACAGTAGGCGTGGGCCTTCGCATACTCCTTCCGGGCCGTTGCCACCACACTCAGGTTGTTCAGGCACATGGCCAGGACTTTCTGATCCTGGATCTCCTCCTCTATCGCCAGGCACGCACGATAGAATGCCTGCGCCCGCTCCAGATCGCCCTGTGCGATGGCGACATTGCCCAGGCTCATCAGCACGATCGCTTCGCCGGGGCGATATTTCAACTCCCGATCCAGGGCGAGCGCCTCCTCGTAGAGGGACGCGGCCCGTGCATACGCACCCTGGGTGCGCATCAAGTTGCCCAGGTTGTTCAGCGCTGCGGAGATCCCGGCTTGATCCTTCAGGGCGCGCCGGATTTCGAGGCTCCGCTCATAATAGGACTGCGCCGCAGCGAGGTCGTTTTGCATCCACGCCAGGACGCCCGCTCCATTGAGCGCCAGGCCGCGCCACTTCGAGGGCGATTGCGATGCAGGAAGCGCGAGCGCCGCTTCGAGATAGTATCGGCCTTCGGTGAGGTGCCTGCCCAGCCACCAGAACTCCTGAAGCTGGGCGGCGAATTGCAGCGCCTCTTTGCCGTTTCCGGGAGATCGGAGGCAGAAATCGAGCCCGGCGCGCAGATTGTCATGCTCGGCTCTCAAACGTGACAGCCATTCGGCCTGATGAGGCGTATGGAGTTGCGCCATGGCCTCGCCGGCAAGATGACCGTAGTATCGCTGGTGCCGCAAACGATAGAGAGGTTCGTCTCCTGATGCCGCCAACCGCTCCTGCGCAAACTGGCGGATGGTCTCCAGCATCCGATACCGAACCCTCCCATCCTGCTCCTCTGTAGTTACCAGCGACTTGTCCACCAGCGATGTCAGCAGGTCCAGCACTTCCCACGATTCAATAGGGAATAAGGAAGTGGCTTCCCGACCCGGGGGCCGGCCCCTCGCTTCGCTCCCCCCGACTGAGTTCCTGGTTTCCTGCGGATCCTCTTCATACTGCCCTGCATCCGTACAGATTGCCTCCGCCGCCTCCAGCGTCCAGCCGCCGGAGAAGACCGACAGGCAGGCCAGCAGGCACTTCTCCCCCGCCTCCAGCAGCGTGTACGACCAATCTATGAGGGCGCGTAGCGTCTGCTGCCGGGGCAGAGCGGCGCGGTTGCCACTCGTGAGCAGCTTGAAACGGTCCTGCAACCGGTCCGCGATCTGCTCCACCGAGAGCGCACGAACGCGACCAGCCGCCAGCTCCAGCGCCAGCGGAATGCCATCCAGTTGGCGGCAGATGCGGGCAATGACGGGCAGATTGGCGGGAGTGAGGCGAAACTCGGGGTTGGTCTGGCGCACCCGCTCCACAAAGAGCTGCACCGCCGGGTACTCCAACAACTCCGAACTGTCCTGCTTGGCGCGTTTGTTTCCGGCGGTGGTCGGCAATTTCGGAGGCACTGCGAGCGAGGGGACCCGCCACAGGACTTCACCGGGCAACCCCAGCGATTGTCGGCTGGTTGCCAGCGCCGTCACGCCGGGGCAACTCTGCAGCAGGGAGTGTAGCAGGGGCGCGATGGTATCGAGGAGGTGTTCGCAGTTATCCACTACGAGAAGCAAACGCTGCGTTTGCAGAGCGGTGAAGAGGGTGGTTTTCAGCGGAACGCCCGCCACTTCCCGAAGGTTACAGGCTCCTGTGAGGGTCTGCAGCACAAGGCTGGGATCGGTCAGGGGAGAGAGATCCACAAAGACGACGCCATCGACATAGTCTTCCGCCGCCGCGTGCGCGATCTCCAATGCAAGGCTTGTCTTGCCTACTCCACCCGGCCCGGTCAGCGTTAGCAGGCGTGAGGCGCGCAGCAGCCCCAGCGCCTCCGAGAGCGCCTCTTCGCGCCCGATGAGGCGAGTGATAGGGCGAGGAAGCGGCAGCAGGGCAGAAGCCGAAGGAGATGGAGCGGGGCCGGCAGGCGCGGAGGAGTGTCCCTCCTCCGCGCCCTCACGGGAGGGCAAAGCGGCTTGTTGTCGCGCTTCCTGTCGGATGCGTTCATATAGATCTTTGGTGGCGGCATCAGGGTCGGCATTCAGCTCCTCACGCAGGCGCAGTCTCAGGTCACGATACGCCTGCGTCGCTGCGGCATGGTTGCCGCTCTGCGCCCATGTCTGCATGAGGGTACGATGGGCGGTCTCCTGCAGGGGATCGGCGACGATGAGAAGACGGGAATAGCGCACGGCTTCGGCCCAATCCTGGCGAGATAGGGCGTCGGATGCCAGCGTATCGAGGGCCCTCAGGTAAGCCTGTTCCCGTTGGGTCCGCTCGGGATAGACCCACTCCTCCGCACACTCCTCTAACAGCGGCCCTCGATAGACCTCCACAGCCTCTCGCAAAGACGGTAGGTCTTTACGATGGATCGCGGCGTCGAATGCCGACACATCCACCTGCGCGCCCTCCAGGTCCAGCCGCAGGGTGCGGGGGGTGGGCGAGGCCAGCCGATACGCCTCTTCTCCCAGAGTGTCCCGAAGATTGCTGAGTGAGCGACGGAGGTTGTAGAGGGCCAGGCTCTCTTCGCTGTCGGGCCAGAGGATCCCGGCCAGCCACGCGCGCTCTACCGCCTGTCCATGCCGTAAGGCCAGTAGACAGAGCAGCCAGGCCTCCTTGCGGACGCGGATCGGGCCGATGGCCCGCTCCCCCTGGGTGATTTCCAAAACGCCGAACAGACGGAGCCTTAGGGGAGAGGTTGTTGAAACGGATGCGGGTTGTGCGGTCACCGGAATGTCTCTTCTCGTCTGGGTTCTCTACTATTGTTCCCGTGGACACATTTTTCCTTCCACGCCCGAAAAAGGAGGAAAATTCCCCGGTGGCTGCGTATTAAACGGTGTTGGCATGTTCTGACATCCGCTAGGTGTTGGGCACGCTCGAAGGCGATTCTATGGCGTTCATTCCTCCCCCCAATGAGCGCGAAACGGGCACTCTGGCTCGGGTATCCGGTAATCAACGTGTGATATCCTACGCCCTTTCGGGGCAAGTGGAGGGAAACCATGTGGAAGAAACTCGGTATTCTCGGTGCGTGTGGAAGTATGCTGATGCTGTTGTACAGTTGTGGGGGCGGAGGAGGCGGAACGTACGTCACCTCAAACATTACCCGATCTAACAATGGGAACTTCAGCACCGATGCCAAGACGCTTGCCGTCCGGATTGCCAATGGTCCCTGGCTTTCGGCGGCGAAAGCCGCCATGTTCGACACCGACCTGGCGCACATCCGACAGCAGTATTCGCAGGTGACGAACATCCATGCCAGGGGCGATTATACCCTCAACGACATGGTCATCGCGGTCGACCTCAAGGCCCCCTGGCGGACAAACTGGGAAAAAGGGACGCTGACAACGGGGGATACGAGCCTGGATGGTATCCTTACTACCTACGGCGCTGCCAGCGTGAAATCTTTCCTATCCGACAACAGTAGCGAAACGTTTGATGTGACCTTCGATACTTCCCTGAACACGCGCGCACTGGCTGCTATTTTCCAGGCTGCCAGCAAAAACATCGTCTATGCGGAAGCCGACGGCTATATAGGCGATGGCGACAACATTACATTCGAACAGGATGTCAATCAGAAGAAGTATGTTTTTTCTCATGGTTGGGGAGATTGCTCGGCTGGCTGTATCGATCGCCACTACTGGACGTTTACCCTCACCTCCGACGGCAGCCTTGCCCTACAGGAGTCCGGAACTCCTCTCCCTCCGGACGGAGGAAAAGTAGCCCCGGCAGCGGAACGCCCAACCCACGCCGATCTTCTCCGGAAACGATAATCCTCCCAATGTCAGGAGCCGCGCTGCAAAACTTTTGCAGCGCGGCTCCGCATGAGGGACAAGCCGATCCCCCGTATGGGAAGTTGGCTTCCCGGCGAACTTTTGGCCTCCCTTTTCGTCCGTAGGGGTAGAAATCCATTTCTCTAGGAGATTGCCATGTTGAGGAGAAGTTCGGCTCTGCTGGTCCTGCTGATTCTACCCCTATGGTGCGGTAAGGCCGGGGCGCAGTCTTCGGCAAAGCCGGCGGGCGCCGCCGCGATAGATCGAACCATTCAAGCCGCCTGGAAGCGGGAGAATATCACCCCGGCCCCGCCTGTGGACGATGCGCGGTTTCTGCGCCGCATCTATCTGGACATCGTCGGCACGATCCCGCCGCCCGGCGTGGTCGAAGACTTTCTCGCGGATAAGTCCCCGGACAAGCGGGAGAAGGCCGTGGACGCCCTCCTGAGCGATCCCCGCTATGTGGACCGCTGGTCGGAGTATTGGGACACCGTCCTGATGGGCAAAACGACCTTTGCGCCTAATGTGGATCGGAACGAATTCCGCCGGTGGCTCCGTGGCGCGTTTGCCAAGAATACCCCCTATAATCAGTTTGTCACCGAACTGATCACTGCGACCGGGCAGAACAGCACCGGCCCGACGTATGCGGAGGCGAACGGCCCGGCCATGATGATGCGCCCGGCAGAGCTGGATCCGTCCGCGCCCCTGGCGGACCGCAGCAACATCAATGGGGCGGTCAACTGGCAGCTCAAGTATTTCCAGACCCCGGCGGACCTCGCCGGCGTCGCCTCCAAGGTCTTTCTGGGCGTGCAGATCCAGTGCGCGCAGTGCCATGACCATAAGACGGAGAAGTGGAAGCAGACCGATTTTCGGGCCTTCACCGCCTGCTTCATGCAGGCCGTGCCGGCGCCGGTGGATCGGGGTCAGATGCAGAACGCCGGCATGAACGTCCGCAAAGTGAACCTCCGCGATGTGAATTTCCCGATGCCTGGCAACCGGATGAATCCTATGGCTGCGGACCGCCAGCCCTATCTGAATGTCGATCCGGCGGTACTGGACGGTACGCCGGTCTCCGGCCCGCGCGCCGACCGCCGCCGGGAACTCGCCGCCTGGATGACGGATAAGAAGAACCCCTGGTTTGCGCAGGCCATCGTCAACCGGATGTGGGCCAAGTTCCTGGGCCGCGGGTTTGTCGAACCCTTTGACGATTTTCGCCCCTCCAATCCCCCCGTGCTGCCGGAGGCCCTGCAGCAACTGGCCGATGATTTCGTCGCCCATCACTACGACCTGAAGCATCTCATCAAGACCATCTGCCTGACGCAGGTCTACCAGTTGTCGCCCGCGCCTTCCATCGGCGAAACCGACAACAAGCTCTGGGAGCGCTTCCGCCTGACCCCCATGGGGACCGACGAACTGCTCAATTCGCTGGTCGCGGCGACGAACTTCCAGGCGGTGCTGGCCCGCATGCCCGGCGGTAGCCTGGAGCAGATCAAGGCGCGGATGACCCGGCAGCTCTCCTTTGTGTTCAACACGGATGAGGAGGACATGGAGCAGAAGGAGTTCGAGGGCACCATCCCGCAGGCGCTGCTGATGCTGAACGGCAACCTGACCAACGCGGGCGTGACCCCGATACCCGGCACGGCGCTCTCCGAGGTAATGGCGATGCCCGGCGACGATGCGGCGAAGATCGAGGCGCTCTATCTGCGGACGGTCTCCCGCAAGCCGACTGCTACGGAACTGCAGAAGTGGACGGACTTTGTGAATGCGCCTCGCGAAGTCACGATCTCACCACGGCCCGCCAATCAACCACCGCCCGGCCCGATGCGACCGGGGCAGGCCGGCAAGCCTAGCCAGGGACAGGGCGCGCGCGGCGGTCCCGGCCCCGATCCGCTGGCCCGATTGGGCGCGCGGCCCATGGGGCAGCGTCCGACCGCCAGGCTGCAGGCGTATGAAGACCTGTTCTGGGCGCTGCTGAACTCCAGCGAGTTCGTCTTCAACCACTAACCCCGAGAACGCCCCGAACCGGATGCCACGGCTATCCGTTCGGGGCGTTCTCCAAGATCCGGGCGATCCGCTCGTCCAGCGTCAAGGAGGACGTCTGCTCCTGCGCCCGCGCCAACGCTTCGACGCTTAGATGATCCGAGAACCGCGCTTGCAATTCATCCCGCTGGTTCTGTTTACCTGCCGAATGAAACCCGCCCAACTCGGCATAGACCGCTTCCGCAGTAAGGAAGAACTGGAGGCCGTTTTCCCACTGTGCTTGCTGGAGAGCCGCTTCACTCATATACAGGAAGAGCATGCCGAGAGAATCACGCTTCCCGGATTCTTGGAAGATAGGCAGACACTGGAGGAAGAGGGCTTCCGCTTCGGCGGCTTTCCCCCGTTTGAGGACGATCCAGCCCAGATCTTGCCAGACCATTGCCATCACATTACGGCTATCTAGCTCCTGTGACAGCGCCAGCGTTTGATGTAAATAGTCTTCCGCACCAAGCTCATCCTGTAATCCTAAGGCGCATCTACTCAATATCAACAAGTTATACATCTCCCACTGGCGATTCTCGTGCTGACGATTGATCGCCAGCGCCCGTTCCAATCGATTGCGGGCTTCCGCATAGTTCTCCTGTTGGTAGAAAACCAATGCGATGTTGTGGAGGTTCGATGCTCTATCCAGTGGGGTTCCGATTTTTTCGTAGATCTCTTGCTCCCTTCGGAAATAGTCTATGGCCCTATCGTTTTCTCCCAGGTAGTAATATAACGATCCTAAATGGCCGAGTGCGAAAGCGACAGACTTTAGATCATTGAGTTCCTGCGCAACTTCCAGACTCTCCTCTGTATACTTCCGAGCCGCGATGTAATCCCCTTGCTCACGGGCCAAAAAACCAAGGGTGTTGAGAGCTCCGAAGCGCTCCGGAATAGGTTTTTGCTCTTGAGGGGACGCCAGGAAGCTCTCCAGGTGCCGTCGTCCTTCTGAAAATAGTCCGCATACGTCCCAAAAATAACCCAGGTTCGCCCCAATCCGCAAACCCTGCAACCAACTGGGGGCGTCTTGCGTGCAGAAATCCAAAACAGTCCGCAGGTTCTCCAACTCTATTCCCGCCCGGCGAAGCCAGTCAGCGCCGTCCGCTTTCCGCCGATTCTGATAGAAATTCGAGGAGAAAGCAGAATAGTGGTTGCATAGTTTTCGCATTACCTCGATCCGCTCGGTTCCCTCGGGATCCCACTGCTCCTGCGCGAACTGGCGGATGGTCTCCAACATGCGGTAGCGCACCTCTCCGGATTGCTCCTCTATCACCACCAGCGATTTGTCCACCAGCGACGTCAGCAGGTCCAGCACTTCCCAATCCTCAATGCTCTCCCCAGCACAAATGCTCTCCGCTGCCTCCAGTGTCCAGCCTCCTGGGAAGACCGACAGATAGATCAGCAGACGCTTCTCCTCCTCCTCCAGCAGCGTATAGGACCAGTCGATCAGCGCTCTTAGTGTCTGCTGACGAGGGAGCGCCGCTCGATTGCCCCCCGTCAACAGCTTGAACCGATCCTGCAAGCGCTCGGCGATCTGCTCCACCGAAAGCGCCCGGACACGCCCCGCTGCCAACTCCAGCGCCAGTGGAATGCCATCCAGGCGCTGGCAGATACGCGCGATGATGGGCAGGTTGGCAGGGGTGAAGCGAAACTCGGGGTTGGTCTGGTGTACCCGCTCCACGAACAACTGCACCGCCGGATACTCCAGCAATCCGGAATTGTCCTGCTTGGCCCGTTTGTTGCCAAGGGTGGCAGGCGTTTGCGGAGGTATGGAGAGCGAGGGGACCCTCCACAGGACTTCCCCGGTCAGCCCCAGCGATTGTCTGCTGGTCGCCAACACCGACAGTCCGGGGCAGTGCTGTAGCAGAGAGTGAAGCAGTGGCGCGATAGCGTTTAGGAGGTGCTCGCAGTTGTCTACCAGCAGCAGCAGGCGTTGTGTTTGCAGAGTGGCCATCAGCGTGGTCTGCAAGGGAGTGCCTGCCGCTTCCCGAATGTTGCAGGCTCCGGCGAGGGTCTGCAGCACGAGGCTGGGATCGGTCAGCGGCGAGAGGTCGGCGAAGGCGACGCCATCGGCATACTCCGGCGCGGCGGTGTGTGCGATCTCCAGGGCCAGGCGGGTTTTGCCCACGCCGCCGGCCCCGGTCAGGGTGAGCAGGCGGGAGGTGTGCAGCAGGGGCAGCGCTTCGGCGAGCGCTTCTTCACGCCCTATGAGGCGGGTGATGGGGCGGGGGAGCGGGGGTAAGGCGGATGCGGCGGCAGGTACGGACGGGGCAGGCGGCGGGGAGGGAGGGCGCTGTATCGCGCTCTGGCGGGGAAGCGATAGGGCTTGCTGTCGAGCCTCATGCCGAATGCGCTCGTACAGCGCCTGGGTGTCGGCATCGGGTTCGGCATTGAGCACTTCGCGCAGCCTCAGTCGCAGATCGCGATAGACCTGTGTTGCTGCCGGATGGTTGCCGCTCTGTGCTAATGCGTCCATCAGGGTGCGATGGGCGCCCTCCTGCAGCGGATCGGCGGCAATCAGCAGTCGGGTATAACGGCTGGCTTCGCTCCACTCCTGGCGTGTCAGCGCGTCCGTGGCGAGGGTATCCAGAGCGCTCAGGTAAGCCTGTTCGCGCTGTATCCGTTCGAGATGCGCCCACTCCTCCTGGCAATCCTGCAGCAGCGGACCGCGATACAATCCCACCGCAGCCTGCAACGCAGCAATATCCTTGCGACGCATGGCTGCGTCGAAGGCCATCACGTCACAAAAACCTTGCTGCAGATCCAGAAGCAGCGTGCGGAAAGTGGTCTGAAGGCGCACGCTCTCCTGGCCCAGATCGGCCTTGAGGTAGCCCAACTCGCGCCGGAGATTGTAAAGCGCCTGGCTCTCCACACTGTCCGGCCAGAGAATGCCGGAGAGCCACTCCCGTTCGACCTCCCTGCCATTCTGGAGTACAAGCAGCGCGAGCAACCATTTCTCACTTCTGGTGCGCAACGTGATGAGGTGTCCGTTGCTTCGGACCTCCAGGCTTCCCAGGAGGCACACCGAGAAACCAGCGAAGTGGGCTTCGTGAACGCTCCCTGTCATAAGGCTCTCCTGAGATCTTGCCGATGGGTTGCGAACAGAGAAAAAGAGGGATCTAATGCTCATTTTACCCGTTTGACACGCTTTTCGCCTCGTTCTTGACACGATTCCTTACGCGCGGACCGGGGACACTGAAGGCAAGCATGCAGTCATGCGGTTCGCTGCAGGTCGGCGATAAGCCCCGACCCTCATTCTCTGTCTCGACGCAAAGGAGTCATGTCATGGAAACCAACAACCAACCCCTCTCTTCTCAGTCCGATCTGGAGCAGAGGCTCCAGCAGGCGATTGATGCCTGCAGCATCGCTGAGCGACGCTATCTGCAGGCAGGACGTCGCGCTCGCCTGCTGGGCGGCTTCGCAGTCGCTCTGGTGGTGGGGGCTCTCTCTCTGTCCGCTCTCAAGCCCGTTGGCGCGCAGAGCGGCTCCGGTCCCACGCTCGCCAGCCTGCAACAGGAGATCAACGGTTTGCAGGCACAGATCAACAAGGTGATCCAGAAAACCCGCTTCATGTTTAGCGATGGCGACAACAAGACGACCACTTTCTCCGGCTGCAATGTCCTCATTCAGTCTGGCTCCGGCAAGACCAATGACGGCGTCTCGACTGGCGGTACGCTCACGGGGTTGGGTAACCTCATCATCGGCTATAACGCGACTGGAAACGCTCTAGGCGATATCCGAACCGGCAGCCACAACCTGATTCTGGGGGATCAGAACAGCTACTCCAGTTATGGCGGGCTGGTTGCAGGCAGCGACAACACGATCTCCGGCCCGTATGCCTCGGTGAGCGGCGGCTACAGCGGTCTAGCTTCTGGAAAATGCACCTCAGTGAGTGGCGGGCAAGGCAATTCTGCCATTGGACATTTTTCCTCGGTATGCGGCGGCTACCTCAATCAAGCTTTTGGAGATTATGCCTCGATGTCCGGTGGAGAATCCAATACGGCTACCGGACGCTGTGCTTCGGTGAGCGGCGGCTTTGAGAGTTCGGCCAGCGGAGATCATGCCTCGGTGAGCGGAGGCCAGGGCAATTCGGCCATTGGAAGTTTTTCCTCGGTGAGCGGCGGTGAATTCAATAACGCGCTCGGATCCTGCAACGTGATCTGCGGTGGGTTATACAATATCACCGACAATACCGCTGCCTCTATTCTGGGCGGCTTTGGCGGTGTATCTGAGGGCTCCGGCTCCGTCGTCTGCGGAGGCTTCATTGCCCAGGCTTACGGCGACTATTCGGCCAATCTCGGTGGTTTCAATACTGCGGTGTCAACTCTCTATGGACACAATCCCTGATCCATTCTCTCTGCGTGCGACAAGGATCCCTCCTTGTCGCACAGGAAACACTCTCGAACTAATTCTTTTACGCAAAGGAAAATACCATGCATACCGAACTCGAAACCCTCAAGAATGAACTCGAAACCATGAAGGCGGGCATGCTCCAGACCCAGCATCGGTTGCAGCAAACGGAGGCGCAACAGAAGCATATTACGCGTCGTGCTCGCCTGCTGAGCGGCTTCAGCTTCGCTCTCGTCATAGGAACGCTCTCACTCTCCACTTTGAAGCCCGTTGGCGCGCAGAGCGGTTCCGGTCCCACGCTCTCCGGTCTGCAACAGGAGATCAACGGCTTACAGGCTCAGATCAACAAGCTGATCCAGAAAACCTGGTTTATGTCTGCCAACGGCGATACCAAGACCACTACTTTCTCCGGCTGCAATGTGGTCATCCAATCCGGCTCCGGCAGCACCGATGATGGTACTGCGACCGGTAACGGGACGCTCACCGGCCTGGGTAACCTCATCATCGGCTACAACGCGACTGGAAACGCTCTTGGCAATATCCGCACAGGCAGCCACAACCTGATTCTGGGGGATCATAACGACTACTCCAGTTATGGCGGACTGGTTGCGGGCAGATTCAACGACATCTCCGGTCCATATGCCTCGGTAAGCGGCGGCTCTAGCAACCAAGCCAGCGGAGAGGATTCCTCCGTCTGCGGCGGCAATGACAACTTCGCCCTTGGACCTGCTGCTTCTGTATCAGGTGGCCAAGCTAATTTCGCCAGCGGTGAATTAGCCTCGGTGAGCGGTGGCAACAACAATACAGCCAGTGGACTATACGCCTCAGTGAGTGGCGGTCAAACCAATAAGGCCAACGCATTTGCTGCTTCGGTGAGCGGCGGCATCGTCAATACAGCCAGTGGAGACTGGGCATCGGTAAGTGGTGGTCAATTCAATACGGCCAGCGGAGACTGGAACATGATCTGCGGTGGGATGTACAATTGGACCGGCAATACTGCTACCTCTATTCTGGGCGGCTATGGCGGTCAAGCTTATGGCAATAGCTCCGCCGTCTGCGGAGGCTACTTTGCCCAGGCTGGCGGCGACTATTCGGCCAATCTCGGTGGTTACAATACGGTGGTGTCAGCGCTCTATGGACACAATCCCTGATCCATTCTCTCTCTGCGTGCGACAAGGATCCCTCCTTGTCGCACCGGAAACACTCTCGAACCAAGTCTCTTATGCAAAGGAAAATACCATGCATACCGAACTCGAAACCCTCAA
>Ga0070734_10002903_pt1 | contig 19301 bp, 16 predicted proteins | sample Coa_R1_8_FD_66444 | JGI IMG/M metagenome (GOLD analysis project Ga0070734, IMG submission 66444) | Surface soil microbial communities from Centralia Pennsylvania, which are recovering from an underground coalmine fire - Coalmine... | ecosystem: Environmental > Terrestrial > Soil > Unclassified ... | reverse complement strand
GGCCGAATCGAGCAGATTCTGCTTGCGCAGCGCCAACCACGGAACCAGCGCACGCTTGAAATCGCCGAGCGAGGAGTCCGCCCAGCCGACTCCGAGGAGCGCCTTGCTCGAGAACGGACCCTGCAGACGAATGCGCTCGAGGACGGGGCGGGCCTCGGCGGGACGCTTCGCTTGCAGCAGAGCGAAGCCGAGCGCGAGATTCGCCTTGTCCTTGAGCGCAAGCAGCTCCTCGCTGCGCGTTTCGATGCGACCCACGCGATCGAGATAGCCGATCGCTTCGGGCAGGCGCCCCAGCCGTACGAGCGCGACGCCCACGTTGAACTGCGCATAGGCGGTCCAATCCCGGGCTCCGTGCCAGCTCGACAACGCCGCGATGGCATCGTCATAACGGCCCTGCCGCAGCATGAGCTGCGCGAGCAGCATGTAGCGCTCGGCGCTGATGCGCTGATCGATGTGATCGGACACCTGGCGCAGCGCCCGCTCGGACTCCTCGAGGTAGCCGCGCTGATACCAGACCTTGCCGAGATAGAACCAGGCCTTGTTGCGCACCGCCTCGGAGATCTTGCTGCCCGCGAGCAGCGCCTGAAAGATGTTGCCGGCTTCCACGTGCTCGCCGAGCGACAGATACAGGCCGCCCAGGAGCAGCTCCGCTTCGCCCTCGCTGTGCGGCATGCGCCCGAGCTCGCGCGCCGCCAGCAGGCGGGTGATCGAGTCGAAATAGTCGTCCTGGAAGAAGTAGAAAAGCACGTCGCCGTAGTGCAGGTCCTGCACCGGGTGCGGTGGCAGCCCGTTTGGATCCGGCTTGACGTTGCGTGCCGCCGCCATCCCGCACGGCAGCGCAAGCAACAACGCGCACAGCACGATCGGCCGCAGCTGTGTTCTCACGCCCCGCACGTCATTCCCAGTCTTTGATGGTGAATTCGGGCTGGTGCTTCGGAACCTTGTCGGTGATCTTGAGCTCGAGATACTTCGCGCCCACTCCCTTCTCGAATTTGATGGTCGCACCGCGCCGATAGTTGCGCTCGACCGGGCCTTTGCCCGTGAAGAACGCGACCAGCTCGTGCTTGCCCACCTTGAGATTTCCGAGATAGATCTGCTGCACCCCGCCCTTCAGAAGCGCGTCGGCCTCGCGCGCGGTATACAGATAATTCTTCACTTCCCGGTTGTCGATCTTCACGGTCACCGAATCGAGCGCGAAGAACGCGCCGACATCCATCGACACGTACACCGCGACCTGGGTGTTGGCCGGAAACAGCAGCTCCTCTTCGAGAACGAACAGGTCCTTGTTGAGGTCGATGACGTCCTTCTTCAGGCCCTGCACTTCCTGGTCGAGCGTCTTGAATTCCGCAGAGCTGCTTTCGGCAGCCGGCGCCGGGGCCGCATCCGCCGAGGATGCCGCGGACGCAGCGGGCGCCGTGGCCCCCGCAGCCGCCGCGCCGGCCGGCGCCGGGCTCGCATCAGCGGGCGCAGCGGCTCCCGCAGGCGATGCCGCCTGCCCGGCGAGCGCGGTCCCCGCAAGGAGAATGCTGGCCAACGCCCATGATCCGACGCACGACATACGACTCATGACTGATCCACCGCCTACTCGCGCAACAGTTCTCGAATGTGGTCGAGAAAAACGCGATCATCGCCGCGCCGGTATCCAACGTGCGCGTAGCGAATCACGCCCGAGCGATCCACCAAGATCGTCATCGGCATCTTCCCGAGCTGATAATCCCGCCCGATCTGCGGGCCCGCATCCAGCATGACAGGGTACGAAAGCTTCATCGCATCCGCGAATGCGCGGGCACGCACCAGATCGTCATCGATCGAGATGCCGATCACCTTGAGCCCCGCTCGCTCGTAGGTCTGGTTGATCCTGCTGAGCGCGGGCATCTCCTGGCGCGAGTCGCTCGCCCAGCGTGCCCAGAAGTTCACCAGCACCACCTGGCCGCGAAACTCGGACAAGCGCAGATTGCTGCCGTCGATCGTCTTCGCCACGAAATCGGGAGCGTCCTTGCCGACGATCGGCGGAGGAGCCACGGCGAGCGCGGCGTGCATCTGCACGACGCAGCCCAGCAGACCCACGGCGAGCGTGAGCCTACGCGCGCAGCGCCCGGGCCGGGCCGACCTCACTGCATCGATCCTGCGACGCTTGCATCCGAGCAGCGCCTCGAGCGCAGCAACACGTCCATCAACACTGGTAACCCCGCTGTCGTAGGCCGAGTTCGCCCTGATCAGACCTTATGCAAAATCGCACAAGGAATGCTGCAGTGTCAACGCGATGAACCGGTGCTTTCACAGATTTCTTCATGACTTGGCGCACATTCACGTCATTTGGCGATCGCGCGATGCAGTCGCAGTCCACCCCGTTGCGCTCGCTTCGGTGAGTCCTGCAGAAATGCGCAAGGCCGAAGCGAGCCGCCTCGGCCATGCGTTGCGACACTCTCCTATGCGCTCGCGAGAGCCCGGCCCTGCGGCCGGGACTTCGATGCGATTCTCAGCCGACCACGCGTCCGTTCGTCAGCCCGAGCAGCGGCTGCCAGGCCACCAGCGGGTCCAACGAGGATCCGGAGCCCAGGGTGTTCACGACGTTCGGGCCCCCGCCGCCGACGGGCCACAAGTTGGGCCAGCGCGCGAGGTCATTCGCGCTGTGCAGAGCGAGGTAATTGAGCACCACCATCTGCACGAGGTTCGGCACGTTGTTGCCCGCGGGCGTCGCCGTGGTGTTCTGCGAGCCGTCGGAGTTGAAATAGCCGAGCTGCAGGCTCGCCTCGACGCTGCTCTGTGCCGGGGTCGCCTTGCCGCCCGGGTTGTACACCAGGAAGTACGTCGCCGCGACGTTCTGATTGTCGGCCGTCCAGACGCCCTTGCCGCGACCGCCGACGGAGCTGTCGATCATGCCGTTGCTCGCGAGCGAGCCGTCGCTGAACACGTAGATCATCACGGGCTTTTTCTGCTGGGCGGCGTATTGCAGGACGGCGCCGATGCACTGACCGGCCTCGAAGTCGCGGCCCTCACCCGTGGAGCGGTCTCCCGTGTGGTAATCGAAGCCGCCGAGCTCGACCGTGCCGGCCGCGGCATCGCCGTCGATCACGAGCTTCATGACGGCGGCGGTCTTCTGGAAGTTACCGTTCGACTGATACTCGGCGGTCGTGAAGATGCCGCCGTTGATGGTCGGATCGCTGTCCGGGTCAACCGCGGCCGCGCTCGGGTAGCGATTGAGCGTGTAGGCCGCCTTGGTGTAGGCGCACTGCTGAATGGTCATCGCCGCCTGCTGCGCGGCCGGGGTCGAATAGGCCGTCACGGCGTTGTACTTGGCGTCGCTGATGCGTTTCATCGACTCGAGCACGTTGGTCACATCGCTCGAGCTGGGCAGGAGCGTGCTGAGCTGCCCCGTGCTCACGAGGCCCGCGGTGTCCCGGCCGCTCTGGATTGTCGAGGGCTGGGCCGACACCACGACCATGTTGGGGGGCGCCATCGAGTTGCCGCCGGACTGCGAGCTGTCGGTGCCGATCAAGTCGAGGAGCGCGCCGCGCGCACCTGCCGCCCAGATGCCGTACATCGGATTGTGCGGATTGGTGTTGGTGTCGTTCTGCGAAAGCGCAGGAATGATCGTCCCGGTGACGTTGGCCATCGCCGCGGTGTTGGTGAACTTCGTCTTGATGCCGCGCATCTGCGCGCTGTCCGAGTGATAGCGCAGGCCCAGACTCGCATCGATGAAATTTCCGGTGGCGCTCGCGTTCGGCACCATCGACCCCGGCAGGCCGAGCTTGCTGTATCCGGCAACGCTCAGGAAATCGAGCTGGCCCTTGGGACCGCCCACCAGGACGTTGGAGCCGGCGATGTTGGCGCCGCCCGACAGATCGAAGCAGATGAAGGGAATCATGCCCGCGCCTGCGGTGATGCCGCAGGCCTGCACCGCCGCCTCGATATCGCAGGCGAGCTGGTTCGAGCCGCCGCAGCTCTGAGCCTGGGCGACCTTCGGGTTCGCGAGCAAGCTGTAGATCGAGGGCAGGATCACCGAGGCGCCGCCCGCGATGAAACCCTGAGAGAGAAACTGCCGCCGCGTGCTCGGACGCGGATGATCCGGATGCTTGAGCGGCTCTCGCAGGCCCAGGCCTTTCGGTACCTTTCGCAGGATGCGCATATGAAGTCCTCTGATCCTTAGCTGGTTAATCGATCATCACGTCGGCGTTGCCAAGGGCGGCCGCGCACGCTGCGACGGAGACGGCCTGCACGCGTGATGCGTTGTTGGCGCACGGGCTCGATCCTGTGCACAAGGTGCCGATCAGGCTGTTGAGCTCGGTCGATACCGTGCTGGCCGCGGGCTGATGCGCCAGCGATCCGCCCCCGACCGCGAGATTCGCGAGCGGGTTGGAGACGGTCGAGTAGCCGGGCACGGTGTTGAACGTCGAGCCGCTCAACGTGATGCCCAGCACCTGCTGGGTGAGCTGCGGGCTCGCCAGCAGCTGCGCGCAGTACTGCACTGCGAGCTGTGCCACGCCCACCTGATTCGATGAGGAGTAGCTCTCGAGCACGTTGCCCGGGGGGAGCTGCTGCTGCACGCTCTGGTAGGTCGAGACCACCGCGGCCGTGGTGCTCGGCACCCCGGTGAGCTGCGCGAGGGTGGAGTTCACCTGCGCAAAGCTGCGCACGCCCACGTCCGCCGCCGGAGGCTGCAGGACGAAGGGGTTCGGGCAGGCCCCCGTGCAGGGCGATTGCTCGACGATGACGTTGGTCGCGGAGCCGAGCTGGTCGAACTGCAGGAAGAACTGGTCCGCGAGCGGACCGTTCTCGAGACCGATGACGGTGCCGATGTTCGACAGCACCTCGCCGGTCGCGGTGTAGCCGGCCGCGGTGATCGTGGTATTGAGCGGGATGTACGCCTGCCCGACGAGCGGGATCGTCCCGTTGATACCGATCCGCAGGCCCTTGGCAACGATGCTGCCCGGCTTCACGGTGGGATCGAGCGAGATGAAGGTCGGCTGGTAGAACAGGTACGCGTAGCTGTCGTACTGGCTCACCGTGAACATGATGTAAGCCTGGTTCAGGTTGACCACGTTCGAGACGTTGAACAGCAGGTAGTAGCGCTCACCCACCCCGGCGTTGTAGTTCTGCATCACCTGGGCCGCCGTGAGGGCGCGGCTGTGGATGGCGACGAACTTGATGAGGCCCTGCCAGGAGCGATCGCCGGACACCTCGTTACCGAGCACGAGCGCAAAGGTGCTGTCCCAGTTCGAGATCGAGCCGCCCTTCTGCGGATCCGGCACGTTCTGATTCACGCCGTTCACGTAGATCTGGCGACCGTTCACCGGATCGTAGGTGAGGACGACGTGCTGGAGCGAGGCCTGCAGTGCCATGGCCGATGCCAGGGTCTGCAGCTGCGGCATGCCGTTCAGCGGCATCGCGGTCATGTTGCCGGAGCTCGTCGTGCCGGAGCTCAGGCTGCGCAGCATGAAGTCATACTGCTGGTTCGTCTGGCCGAGGGTGAAGTTACGCAGCGTGTCACCGCCCGAGTAGCTCACCATGTAGGACTTGTCGGCCGCCACCAGCGCGGGAGCCACCCAGGCCTCGATCGAGAACTCCCCGGTGGCCTGGATCAAGGTGTAGAGCTTCGAGCTCGACTCGACGGTCGCCTGCAGCTTGCCACCGGCGCCCACCAGCACGCCCCAGCCGCCGGCGAAAGTGACGTTGCCGGTGATCGTGAGATCCGCTGAAGGATCGATGCCGCTGGTGTCGTAGGCCGTGTAGCCGCTGCCCTCGGCGAACAAGTACTTGGCAATCGTGTCCGCATCGAAGCGACCGCCGCCGCTCGCGATGGTGCCATCGCCCAGGGCGAGTGCTTTGCTCACCACCAGGTTCGGATCGATGCTGCTCGGCGTGAGCATCATCGCGAAGGCCTGGATCTGCGCGAGCATCAAGCCCGCATCCGTCGCGCAGTCGCTCCAGCAATTATGCTTGTCCGTGAGCAGCCGCTGGTAGAAGCGCGAGTTGGTGCCGCAGGTCTGCGCGAAGGTGGGCGAGTTCTGCGGTACGCAGCCCGTGAAATCGATCTTCGGAATCGCCGCCTGATAGGCGGTTGCGATGTTGCCATCCGCAAAGTAGGGACTCTGCGAGACCGCCGGATCGGCGGTCGAGGAGTGGCACTTCGAGCAATACTGGCCCGTGAGCGTGTAGATCGTTTGGCTGTAGTCCTGCTGCCCGGTCGTGCCGGAGGGCAGATTGAGGCTCTGGCCGACGGACCTCACCGGCGGGGCCACGAGCTGAACCTGCGTCGCCGAGGAGGCTCCGGTCGCATTCGCCCAGTTGCTGATCCAGGTGGTGAGAATCTGGCCGCAGGCGCTCGCATCGGCGAGCCAGCAGTTGTGGCCGCCGCTCACCTTGACGACCATGATCGAGGTCGAGGGCGTCTGCAGGTTGACGACCGTGTTGGCCTGCGCGTAGGCGAGGTTCACGTTGTCGCTGCGCGCGAAGTTCGGCATCTGCGCCGGCGTCGTCGCGTTGTGACACTGGCCGCAGCGATTCTGGCCGCGGATGTTGTTCCACAGGTTCACCTCGAAGGCCTGCACGTCCGCAGTCGCGGGCGCCGGGCCCGTGTAGGCGTCGACGTTCGAGGTCGGTGCCACGGTCGGCAGGGCCGAGTTGCCCGAGCCACCGCCGCCGCACGCGACGAGCGCCAGGGAGGCGGCCAGGGTCAGGAGGGCGATGATGCGTGTCGCTTTCATGATCAGGTCCCTTTGCAATACGCGGCGGCTTCGGCGAATACCTGCCGCAGCGAATAGTTGTGCGTCTGGAATGAGGCGACCATCGAGTTGATCTGCGCCGCATCACCGCTTGCGCTCTGCACGCTCGAGCTCGCCGGCGCGCGGTAGCAAACCATCTTGAAGACGCGTGTTACCTGACAGGTCGCGAAGGCCGAGCTGCTCTCGAGCTCGACACCGAGGGACTTGGCTCCCTGGCCACTGCCCGTCAACGTGGAGCTCCAGCCGAGCGTCTGGTTCGGGCCGGTACGCCAGCGGTTATCCCAGCTGTCGTCGGGCGTGTTGAAGCCCTGCGGGAAGTTGGTGTTGTTGATGTGGTACTTCGCCTGCGTCACGCCCGGGGTGTAGACGATCTGTCCGATCGGCCAGGCGGTGGCCCCCACCTCGCTCGCGGGGTAGGAGAAGTTGTAGTAGGCGAAGGCCTGCGCCATCGGATCCATGCCGCTGTGACAGCCGATGCAGTTGGTGAGGAACAGCGTGCTCACGCCGCCCGGGCTGCGCGTCACGTCCTGCCGGATGCGATCGGGCGGCCGGGTCGTGTCCATCACCGTCGGCAGATCGTTGCAGAGGTGATTGATCATCGTGAAGCGAAACATCGCGCGATTGGTGCCGTTGACGAAGAAGGCGCTGGCGGCGCCGCGTGTCGTGATGATGCCGGCCGTTGCAGCGCTCGGGATTCCCGTCACCGAGGACTGCGGCACCTGCTTGAGGTGCTTGCTCAGGTCGACGTTGTTGGCGTCGAGCGTCAGATACATGTTGTTGTCGTTCGGCGAGTAGGCGCCCTCACCCGAGGTGCCGTCACCGACGTAGAGGATGTCCGCGCTCAGCACCGTGTTGAAGGGGATATCGTCCCTCACCATTCCGATCACGGTCGCGGTGTAGTCGTTGAGCGGCACGAACACCGACTGCGCCCTGTTGGTCCAGGGCGCCGCCATGTTGCGAATCGTGTCGTTGTAGAACTTCGCATCGTTGGTCGCGATCAATGCCGCGGTCACCGCGTCGGGTGCCGCAAGCATGGCCGAGAGCTCCTGAGCGTTCGGCGGTATGCCCGCGATGCGGTTGTACATGCGCGTCGCCTGGTCGGCATTGACTGCCTGCGCGTTCGCCTGGGCGCCGAGGAGCGCGAGCGATCCTGCGCAGACTGCGGCGCGCACCGCGAGTGTGACGAGACGCGGCATTGCCGCGCGGCCAACCTTCTGGCTCATAGTTTGATCCGTCCCGTACTTCATGTTCACATCCACTCACGCGAGTTGTGGTTTCGACGTGTGGCGAATATATCCCGCGAAACATGCGGTAAATAATGTCTCAGCCACACGACGTCGGCGTTTCGCGACAGTACCGAGCGCCGACTGCGTACCTATATTCTGAGCTCCAATTTGCGAGACTCCGATCCGCAACTGGCAGAGAAACGGATGTTGTGAAGTTCTTCTGTGAGTGCGTTAACAGATTGAGCGTGCGAGCCAGCCGAAGATGGCGCCATGGAACGAATAAGTTCAATGAAGGGCGCGCACCTCACGGATGAGATCTGCGGATCTCCTGAGAAGGTGACGAACATGACGATCGAATGCATTCGTGAGCGCGGTCACGGTTTCCTGCGAATGGCCGCGATTGCGCTCCCCATGCTGTTGCTGCTCGGCTGCGAGAGCGCACCGACCGGCACCGCACCGGGCCTCGCCGGCGGACAGTCGCTGACGCCGGGAATCACGAACTACCCCATCGCGTACGTCAAGCAACCCGTGCTCATGCAGAGCACCAGCAAAACCAACAAGGCCGCAACCCCCGCCGACATCGACCTGCGTGATCTCATCACGTCGATCACGGGCAGTGATCTCTACGTGCGCGACACCGCCTCGGCTGCGAGCGTCGAGACCAACGTCACAGCCTCGATCACGATGGGTCAGGGCGCCGTGCGCGACCTCGATGTCTCACCGGACGGCAGCAAGGTCGTGTTCTCGCTGCGCCTGCCGTTGAATACGCAATTGAAGAACGACGATCCGAAGCAGCCGAACTGGAAGATCTACGAGTACGACGCGGTCGCGAAGAAAGTGACGCAGCTGACGACCGACGACATCACGGCGGGCCACGACGTGGGCGCGCACTACCTGCCCGACGGGCGCATCGTCTTCGCCTCGACACGCCAGCTCGCAACGCAGGCCATCCTTCTTGACGAGGGACGTCCGCAATATCAGGCCGTGACCGACAACCGCCAGCAGTCGATTTTCGTGCTGCACGTCATGAACGCTGACGGCACCAACATGCATCAGATCAGCTTCAACACCAACCATGACTTCGCGCCTTCGGTGCTCGCCAACGGACAGATCGTCTTCTCGCGCTGGGAGGTCGCGGGCGGGACCGACCAGATGAGCCTCTACCACTCGAACCCCGACGGCACGGGACTCGAGCTCTTCTATGGAGCGAACAGCCACGCAAGCGGCGCGAACATCGCCGGCACCGACAACAACGTGATCCAGTTCGTGAATGTCCGGCAGCGCGCGGACGGCAAGTTGCTCGCGCTCGCGCGCCCGTTCCTCGGCACGCAGCAGGGCGGGGACATCCTGGCGATCGATGCCAACAACTTCGTCGAGATCAACCAGCCGGCGGCACCCGCGAGCAAGCTCAAACCTCCGGCCCAGATATCCGCCACCTCGCTCGGCGTGACGACGGATGCGAACATGCCCTCGGCCGGCGGCCGCTTCCACTCTTTTTATCCTCTCTACGACGGCACCAACCGGATGCTGGTGAGCTGGTCACCCTGTCTCGTCGAGAGCACGACCGGCGTCGTCGAGGTGTGTACCTCGACCAACACGACGGGACCGAACTTCAAGCTGGCGCCGCCCCAGTACACGCTCTGGATCTATGACTTCGATGCCGGGACGCTGAGCCCGCTCATTGCGGCCGACGTCGGTACCGAGATCGTCGAGCCCGTGATCCTGCAAGCGCGCAAGCCCGTGCCCGTCTACATCCCGGATGCGACGCCCCAGAACCCCACCCAGCAGACCCTCGTGAACGACCACGTCGGGGTGCTCAACATCTCGAGCGTGTACGATTTCGATGGTGTGGACACCGCCAAGCCGAGCATCGCGGGACAGGCGGACCCGAGTCAGGCGAGCTTCTACACCCGTCCGGCTCGCTTCGTGCGCATCCAGAAGGCGGTGGAGATTCCGCCCAAGACCGTACGCAAGATCAACAACTCGGCGTTCGGTCCTGCCGGCATGGGCATGCGAGAGATCCTGGGCTACGCGCCCGTGCAGCCTGACGGCTCCGTGCAGATTCAGGTGCCTGCGAACGTTCCCTTCACCATCGACGTGCTCGACGTCAATGGCCGGCGCATCACCGCGCGACACGAGAGCTGGCTGCAGGTGATGCCCGGAGAGACCAAATCCTGCAACGGCTGCCACACGCAGGGCAACGTGCAGACCCCGTCCCACGGCCGCAGCGGTGTTACGCTGCCCGTGAATCCGGGCGCACCGACGACCGGCTCGCCGTTCCCGAACACGAACCCCGCGCTCTTCGCCAACGCCGGCGAAACGATGGCGCAGACGCTCGTGCGCATCAGTTGCGAGAAGGGCAGTGCGCTTCCGACCCAGGTTTACCCCTACACCCAGCCCTGCGCGCAGGTCATGACCACCGATGTGCTCTATGCACCGATCTGGACCGATACGGTCGTGACACCGCAGGCCGACGCGTTCATCGATTACCCCTACAGCACCACGACGTTCGGCACGGCGCCCAACACCGTGACGTATGCCGGCATCGCGGGCTCACCGCCGACCAACGCGAGCTGCCTGAGTCCGGGCTGGACCGCGCAATGCCGCATCACCATTCACTATGCGAATCCGAACACGGCGCAGCCGCTCTTTCTGCAGAGTTTGTGGGATGCGCCGCGCACCGCCACCGTCGGCGGCGTCGCCAACACCTCCGTGACCTGCACCAATTGCCACAACACGCTCAGCCTGCAGAACAAGATCCAGGTGCCCGCCGGACAGCTCGATCTCACCGGCGCCGCCTCGTCGGTCGACGTCACGGTCGTCACGTCTTATGAGAACGTCCTGTTCCAACATCCGGAGCAGACGCTTAATATGGGCGTGTTGCAGGATCTGATGGTGCCGAACCCAGCTCCGCCGCCCGCCACGGTGCCGGTGATGCTGGCGGCGCCGATGGCGGCAGGCAGCGCGGCGACTTCGACTGCGTTCCTGCGGATGTTCGATGGGAGCTATCATGATCCCGTGCTCGACCACACGGGATACATGACCGCGGGGGAATTGCGATTGATATCGGAATGGCTGGACATTGGTGGCCAGTACTACAACGATCCGTTCGTCGCTCCCGCCGCCGCGAACTGACGCGCCGTAGCGATATGAACTGATGAGACGTCTGCTCGCGCTCATACTGCTGCTGCAGGCGTTCCATCTCGGTGTCGCGGAAGCAAAGAAGAAGCCACTGCTGCAACTGGTGGTGACTGCGCCCTACGTGGAGATGCACTCCGGTCCGGGGCGCGGTTTTCCGGTGATCTACGTCATCGGCCGGGACGAGACGCTCGTCGTCCTGTTCAGCCGTACGGACTGGTACAAGGTACGCTCCGCCCACGGAGATACGGGCTGGGTGCGCCGCGACGATCTCACCCTGCACACCGAGCTGCCGACCGGTGAGCCGGCGCCCATCCCGCCCTACCCGGAATTCGCCACCCACCACTGGGAGATCGGTGCGGGCTACGGCGTCTACAATCGCCAGAACCTGGTGACCGCATACGCGGATTATTCCCTCACCGAAAGTCTGGACGTCGAGGCCGTCGTGCAGCAGGCGCTCGGCACGCTCGATAACCGCATCGTCAGCACGATAGGCATGCGCCACACTTTCATTCCGGAGTGGAAGTGGTTCTCGCCGACCGCTGGTATCGGCGGCGGCTATCAGCACATCGTCGACAAGGTCCCCCCCGCCCCGCTCGAGAGCAACAACGAGCTGGCCTATGCATCGCTCGGCGCACGCGGCTTCATCACGCGCCGCTTCATGTGGCGCGCCGACTGGCGCTACTACGTCGTCTTCAACCACCTCAACGTCTACGAGGATCTGGAAGAATGGAAAGTCAGCTTTGCCGTGTTCTTCTAGCGGCAGCACTGGTGCTGCTGTCCGGCTGCAGCTGGTTCCATCGCGGGGACCGCAAGCCGGCACCCGTGACGGTCGAGGAGCCGCAGCCCGAGCCCACGATCGTCGAGCCGCAGGTCACGCGCCGCCAGGTGAAGACGCCGAAGGTGAAGGCCCGCGATTTCGAGATTGGCGCCTATTTCGGCGCGCTCAGCATCCAGGACTTCGGCACCAACCCGCTCTACGGCGTGCGTGCCGCCTATCACGTCACCGAGGACTTCTTTCTCGAAGGGTTCCTCGCCCGCTCGAAGGCAGGTCAGAGCAGCCTGGAGACCGTGTTTCCCGATATCACCGTGCTCAGCAACTCTGGGAGACAGTTCACGTATTACGACCTCGACGTGGGCTACAACTTCCTGCCCGGCGAGGTCTTCCTCGGGCGCGGGCGGGCGTTCAACACGGCCCTGTATGTGGTGGCCGGGATGGGCGATGTGAAATTCGCCGATCAGGACCAGTTCGCGATCAACTTCGGCGTCGGCACGCGGATCCTGATCACCGACTGGCTGGCGATGCATCTGGATGTGCGGGACCACGTGTTCGAGTCGAGCCTGTTCGGCGTCGACAAGAACGTCCACAACATCGAAGGGACGTTGAGCCTGACGACCTGGTTCTAGCTTTTATTTGAGATTCATGAGGAGAGAGTCATGAAAAGCACTGCAAGACTGTTCACGCGTGGCCTGCTCGCCGCGCTCGTCATCGCTTCCGCCGCGGTCGCCTCCGATTCGGGCGGCGCGGCGCCCGCCTTCACACTCACGGCGCTGTCCGGGGGACCCTCCGGCCTCAGCCAGTACCAAGGTCAGGTGGTGATGGTGAATTTCTGGGCCACGTGGTGCGGACCCTGTCAGCAGGAGATGCCTCTGCTCGATGCGATGTACAAAAAGTACAAGCCTGCGGGCTTCACGCTGATCGGCATCAACGTCGACAAGGAGGCTCCACCGGTGAAGGAGCTGCTCGCACGCCGACCGGTGAGCTTCCCGGTGCTGCTCGATCCGGCCAATCAGGTGAGCAAGGCCTATCACGTCGATGAGATGCCGAGCTCGGTGATCATCGATCGCAAAGGCCAGATCCGTTACGTCCACCGCGGCTACAAGCCGGGCGACGAGAACGAGTATCAAGACCGGATTCGTCAGCTCATCCGGGAGTAGGCCATGCGCGTCCTGTGCTTCACGCTTCTCATCGCCTCGGTGCTGCTCTCGAGCGCGTGCAGCGGAATCCAGCCGTGGGTCAGGCCGTACGAGCGTGATCGGCTGGCCGATCCCATCATGGCGTGGGACCGGGACGCCATTTCCTCCGCCTACCTGGATCACATCCGCGAGTCGCGGGAAGGATCCCGCGGGGCGACCGGCAGCGCCGGTGGCGGCTGCGGCTGCAACTGATGATGCAGGGCATGGGGCATGTGCGGCGCGGGCTCGGGCGGTTGGGGCTCGTGGTGGCGATCATCCTGATGCGCACGCCCTCGGCGGACGTCCTTCCCGACAGCCGTGCCGACCTGTTCTGGTCCAAGTACAGCGGCGGCGGCATGAACATCACCGGCTATTCGGCCTCCGCGCGCGCCAAGGTCACGGAAGATCTCGCTCTCGAGTACAACGAGTTCATCGATAAGGTGAGCGGCGCCTCGATCGACGTGCTGAGCCAGGCGAGCCAGATCAAGGACACGCGCAAGCAGAAGACCGGCACCATCGAGTTCGTGCATGACAAGACCACCTACACCCTTTCGTACATCAACAGCGTGGAGCGCGACTACCGCTCGAACACCACCAGCTTCTCACTCAAGCAGGACATGTTCGGCGATCTGACGACCGTGTCGCTCGGCTATGCCAATACGACCGACGCGGTGGGCGAGAACAACGGCACCGCGTTCGTCCCGATCATCGATTGGCTCGGGCATGCAAGCACCAAGAGCTACGACATCGACCTTTCGCAGATTCTCACCAAGAATCTGATCGGCGGGGTGAACCTCAACGTGGTGACGGATCAGGGATATCTGGCGAATCCCTATCGATCGGTGCGCTACAAGGATCCAAGCAATGCGAAAGGCTACTCTCTCGGCAGCCAGGTCTATCCGGACACGCGCACCAGCACCGCGGTGCAGTTCGAGGCCAAGTACTATCTCCCCTATCGGGCGGCGGTCACCGGCTCGTACCGCTATTTTCGCGATACGTGGTCGATCGTAGGCCACACCTACGAGCTCGACTACACGCATCCCATTTCGAACATCCTGATCCTCGAGGGACGATTTCGCTACTACAAGCAGAATCACGCCGATTTCTACAATGATCTGTTCGACTACGCGGCCGAGTACCGCTTCGAGGGACGCGATCAGAATCTGGCCGCACAGGACAACACCACGCTTGGACTGAAGGTGACGTACGCCTGGCTGCCGAACGGCTGGCGCTTCTTCAAGCGCTCGACCGTGACCTTCGATGCGAGCCGCATCCAGTTCAAATACCTGGATTTCCGCAACATCAAGTACTACGGGCTGCCGCAATATCAACCGGGCACGGAGCCGCTCTACAGCTTCGATGCCAACGTCTATCAGGTATTTTTGTCGGTGTTCTTCTAGCGCCCGCCCGCGCGCCGTCGCCACCCAACGAGCAGCATCGGCGCGAGCGCCGCGGCGATGGCGAACGTATCGGCGACCCAGTCCCAAAAATCGCGGTCACGATGCACGATCGGCAGGCCCTGGACGACCTCGATCAACGCCCCGAAGAGCGAAAGCAGGGCCGCGAGCAGCAGGGGATGCCGCCGCGGGAACGCCGCGACCGCCAGAACCGCGAGCACATAGAAAGCGATGAAGTGCTCGGCCTTGTCCCAGGGCACCAGCCGCAGGGCCTTATCGGGCGGAATCACCGCACTGTAGAAGGTGAAGATCAGTGCCGCAAAAAAGGCGATCTGCGCCAGGCGCAGGAGCGGCGAGACTTTGAGCACGGAATGACCTTCCATTTGAAAGGGCACGAAGGATACCAAATCGTCCGCCGGGCGCGCCCGTAGGCCACCTGCCGCGGCCGCTGATGACGGGCGGCGCGAAATTGCGCATAGTGGAGCCATGTGCCCCGCCCATCTGTCACGTCGCGCGGTCGTTGCTGCACTCGCACTCGGCAGCCTCGGGGCGCTCGACCCGGGAGCGCCTGCGCCACGCGCCGCTGCACCCGTACGGGTCGATCCGAATGATCCGGCCGCGCGTGCCCTCGGATATGTCGAGAACGCGCAGCAAGTCGATGCGCGAAAGTACCCCGGCTTCATCCCGGGCTCGAATTGCGACAACTGTCTGCAGCTCGAAGGCAAGCCCGGGAATGAATACCGGCCCTGCAAGACATTTCAAGGAAAGCTCGTCGCCGTCGGCGGCTGGTGCTCGGCCTGGACAGCCGAGATCTGAGCCGTCAGGAGATTCGGCGCATCCACGCCTCGCGGACCTCCACGCCGATGGCGGGGAAGTCGGTGAAGTATCCATCGATGCCCCGCTCGAGATAGCGCAGGATCTCCCCGGCCAGGTCGCCGTGAGCCTCGGGCTCGGTGCCACGCCGCAGCTCCATGGGCAGGAACTCGTTCTCCGCACGAAAGGTCCAGACATGCACGGCGAGGCCGCGCGCATGCGCCGCCGCTATCGTCTCGGCGGTCGCCAGGGATTTGGCAATTCCGATCGCATCCGCATACTCCGCAACCCGATCGAGGTCGATCAGCCGGTGCTCGAGCAGCTGCACGAGCGGCAGGGGCGTCATGGAGCGCAGCTCGCGCAAGTTCGACGGATCGAAGGACTGTAGATAGACCGGCGAGCCCGCCCCGGCATAGCCGAAGCGAGAAAGCACGTCGAGCAAGCGCTGCTCCTCGGGAAGCCCGAGAGCCGCGAAATGCTCCGGATGTTTGGTTTCCGGGTACACGCCGATCCGAAGCGCCGGGTCGCGACGGCGGTTCACCTCCGTGGCGAGCCGCATGATCTCCTCGAAAGTCGGTACCTCGAAGCGCCCATCGTAGGCGCGATTCGCGGGCCGCAGTCCCGGCAGGCGCTCGACCGCCCGCAGGGTCTTGAGCTCCTCCAGAGTGAAGTCCTCGGTGAACCAACCGGTGACCGTGACGCCGTCAATGAGCTGCGTGCGTCGACGCGTCTCGAAGGCGGGACGGCTGGCAACGTCGGTGGTCTCGCTGATCTCATTCTCGTGGCGAGCAACGAGTACGCCGTCGCGAGTGACCACGAGGTCGGGCTCGATGTAATCGGCTCCCTGATCGATTGCCCGCTGGTAGCTCGCGAGCGTGTGCTCGGGGCGCTCGCCGCTCGACCCCCGGTGCGCAATCACGATGGGCGCACGGCGCACACCGGCAGTCACGAGCATGCGCACCTGTTCATGCGCAGGAGTGTAGCGCACGCGCTCGAGCGAGGCTCCCATGTAGGGAGCCTCGCTCGAGCGACTTTTGGTTGCTGTTTTTCTCCTAGAGCGGCGGCGCAAAAGCCTCGCGACTCGACTCGTAGGCCGCCGCGACACCATTGGTGCCGGGCGTCCAGAGCAATCGAGCTCGAGTCTGATCAACGCCCCGATCGGGGCGCTCGGGGGTGGTCTGCGCAGCGAAGGCCACCCCGATGGCAAACACCGCTGCCGCCGCGATCGTCACTTTTCCGCGGTTCATGGTCGTTATCCGCGACGCGGCGGGGCGACACCCGGATCGTCCATCACGCGCGGCGGGGCGACACCCGGATCATCCATCACGCGCGGCGGGGCAACACCCGGATCATCCATCACGCGCGGCGGGGCGACACCCGGGTCGTCCATCACGCGCGGTGGGGCGACACCCGGATCATCCATCACGCGCGGCGGGGCGACACCCGGGTCGTCCATCACGCGCGGCGGGGCGACACCCGGATCATCCATCACGCGCGGCGGGGCGACACCCGGGTCATCCATCACGCGCGGCGGGGCGACACCCGGGTCATCCATCGTCGCATAGCGGTGCCAGGCTGCCGCGCCTTTGAATGCCTGGGGAGCGTTCGCTCCCGCGGCGTCCGACCGCGCAAAAGCGGTACTGCAGACTGCGCAGCTTGTAAGCAAAGCGACTACACTGAACTTGGTCATAGAGACTCCCGATTTGTTGTAGGTGGTCAAGCAAGGAGAGCCCGAATGGAGAGCGCTCCATGGGTAAAAGCGACACTGGTTCACAAAAACCATCATGGTGCGGTGCAGCATTTACGCTGTGGCGCAAATTTACATATCGCCCCGGCCCAACGCTGAGGGTTCACCCCTAATCCTCTTGATGCAAGCTCCGAGCGATTTCACCCAGCTGCTGACGGACTGGCACCACGGGGAGCCCCAAGCTCTCAACCGACTGGCTCCCCTGGTGTACGAAGAGCTGCGACACCTCGCCCGCAACTACATGAAGTCCGAGCGCGGCAACCACACGCTCCAGGCAACCGCGGTGGTGCACGAGGCCTTCTTGCGGCTGGTCCAGGCGAACGTCGCGCTGAACGACCGGGCGCATTTCTTCGCGCTCGCCTCGAGGCTGATGCGCCGGGTGCTGGTCGACCATGCCAAATCGCGCTCCCGGGCAAAACGCCTCGCCGGCGTGCGCGAAGGCGATTCGGGGGACAGCTCTCATGGAGTCCTCCCCCAGGACGTCGATATCGTCGCCCTCGACGATGCGCTCGAGAGCCTGGCGCAGCTCGAGCCGCGGCTCGCACAGGTCATCGAGCTTTTTTACTTCGGCGGTCTCACCTATGAGCAGATCGCGACGGCGACGGGCGCCTCGACGGCAACGATCTCCCGGGACATTCGCCTGGCACGGGCGTGGCTCCTCAACGAGATCATCGGTGGTCAATCTGCATGATGTCGCGCGAGCGCTGGCAGCGCGTCCAATCACTGTTCGAGGAAGTCGCGGACGTTCCCCCTGCGGAGCGGCGCGAACGGCTCGCGCGCTGCTGCGGCGATGATCCTGAGCTGCGGCGCTCCGTCGAATCGCTGCTCGCTTCGGATGAAAAGACTGCAGATCCGGTGTTGAACGCGATCGGCGCCGCGGCCGAATCGCTGCTCATCGAGCATCAGGATCGGCTGCTCGGCACCCGTATCGGTCACTATCGCATCACCTCGATTCTGGGCCAGGGAGGCATGAGTACGGTCTACCGCGGCGAGCGCGACGATGCGCAGTATCAGCAGACGGTCGCCATCAAGGTGCTGCATCACTCGGCTTTGCATCCGCGCCTGCGCAGCCGCCTGCACAGCGAGCGCCACATTCTCGCAACCCTTGCGCACCCCTCGATCGCGAGGCTGATCGACAGCGGCGAGCTCGAGGACGGGACTCCCTACCTCGTGATGGAGCACGTCGACGGCGAGAGCATCGACACCTATTGCGACAGCCGCACGCTGTTCATCCGCGAGCGGCTCGAGCTGTTCCTGCAGGTGTGCTCGGCGGTCCACTACGCCCACCGAAACCTGGTGGTACACCGCGACATCAAGTCGGCCAATATTCTGGTGACCGGGGACGGCACGCCGAAGCTTCTCGATTTCGGGATCGCGAAGCTCCTCGCCCCTGAGAGTCTGTCGCATACGGTGCCGGTCACGCGCCTGCAGGAGCGCATACTCACGCCCGAGAATGCCGCGCCGGAACAGGTCCTCGGCCGGCCCATCACCACGGCCACCGATATTTACGGGCTTGGGGTACTGCTCTACCAGCTTCTCACCGGACGCTCGCCGTATCGTCTACTGAGCTACAGCCAGCTGCAGCTCGAGCGCGCCATCTGCATGGATGATCCGCTGCGCCCGAGTCAGATGGTCGTATCGCGAATCGGCGCCGAGACCGACATCGATCGCAGCCGCATATCCGATCGCCGGGGGCTGTCACCGCAACGCCTCAAGGCGCGCCTGTCGGGCGATCTCGATTCGATCGTCGCGATGGCGATGCGCAAAGAGCCCGATCGCCGCTACCCGTCGGTCGAGGCGTTGGCCGATGACCTGCAGCGCCACCTCGACGGCAAGCCGGTCCGCGCCCGGCAAGGCGACTGGCGCTACAACACCGCCAAATTCATGCGTCGTCACCTGCTGATGGTGTCAAGTCTCGCGGCCGTGGTCGTCGGACTTGCGGCCGTTGCAGGGGTGACTCTCTGGCAAAATCACCGCATCGAACTGGCCCGGGAGCAAACGGCCGCGGAACGCGACCGTGCGCAGCAGGTCTCCGCATTCCTGGTCGATGTGTTCTCCCGCGCCGATCCCTTCACCGCACAGGGTCATGAAACCACGGCGAAGGAGCTTCTCGACAGCGGCGCGGCAAAGATCACGGGCAATGCAACCCTGCAACCCGAGGTCCGCGCACAGCTGCTTGAGAGCATAGGTCTCGCCTATCGGCGCCAGTCCCTGAGTGAGCGGGCCGTTCCCCTGCTGGAGCAGGCCGTTTCGATCCGCAGAGCCGAGCGTCCCTTCGACCCGCATCGGACAGCTGCCG
>Ga0070734_10002902_pt1 | contig 19303 bp, 16 predicted proteins | sample Coa_R1_8_FD_66444 | JGI IMG/M metagenome (GOLD analysis project Ga0070734, IMG submission 66444) | Surface soil microbial communities from Centralia Pennsylvania, which are recovering from an underground coalmine fire - Coalmine... | ecosystem: Environmental > Terrestrial > Soil > Unclassified ... | reverse complement strand
CCTCTTCGGATTCGACGCCTGCCGCTAGAGCTCGCGGCGGCCCGTCCGCAACGGAGGCATCCCCCGCCGACAGCGGCGCGCCGACACCCGTGCGGATCGGCCGCATCAGCGTGCAGGCTGGCCGGGTCAATTACAGCGATTTCTTCATCAAGCCGAATTACACCGCCAATCTCACCGACCTGACCGGAAGCGTCACCGCGCTGTCGCCGGAGACACCCGGCCATATCGACGTGCGCGGCAAGGTCGACGGCTCGGCGCCGGTGGACATCGAAGGGGAGATCAATCCGCTCGCGCAATCGCTGTTCCTCGACGTGCGCGCCAGCGCGCGCGATATTCAGCTGTCGCCGATGACGCCCTACTCGGACAAATATATCGGCTACGGCATCGAAAAGGGCACGCTGTCACTGAAGCTGGCCTACAAGGTGGACAACGGACGCCTGGAGGCTTCCAACAACGTTTATCTGGATCAGCTCACTTTCGGCAGGAAGGTCGACAGCCCGGACGCGATCAAGCTTCCGGTGCTGCTGGCCGTGGCGCTGCTGAAAGACCGAAACGGCGTCATCGACGTGAATCTGCCGATCAGCGGCTCGCTGAACGATCCGCAGTTTTCCATCGGCGGCGTCATCGTTCGCGTGCTGATGAATCTGGTCGTGCGGGCGGTGACGTCGCCCTTCGCGCTGCTCTCTTCCGTCTTCGGCGGCTCGGGAGAGGAGCTGAGCTACATCGAGTTCGAGCCCGGCCACGCCGATCTGAACGAAGCCAGCGTGGCCAAGCTGAAGACGCTGGCCGAAGCCTTGAAGAATCGTCCGGCGCTCAAGCTGGATATTTCCGGACGGGTGGATCCCGACCCGGATCGTGAAGCGCTGCGCCAGCTCGCGCTGGAGCGCAGCGTCAAGGTGCAGAAGTTCAACGCGCTGCAGAAGGAGGGCACGCCGGCGCCGTCGGTGGAGGACGTCGTCGTCAGCCCTGAAGAGTACCCGCGCTTTCTCGCGCTCGCGTACCGCGCCGGATCGTTTCCCAAGCCACGCAATGCGCTCGGCATGGTACGCGACCTTCCGGTGGCCGACATGGAAAAGCTGATCCTCGCCAGCACGGACATCGGCGAGGGCGACCTGCGCGAGCTGGCCGGCCGCAGAGCGGCGGCCGCGCAGGGTAATCTGATCGAGAAAGGCGGGGTCGACCCGGCGCGGATCTTCCTGGTCGAACCGCGGCTGACCGCCGAGGGAATCAAGGACAACGGCAGGAAGACCCGCGCCGATTTCGAGCTGAAATAAGACTTCTACTCGTGGCGCTCCGCGCTCTTTTCGAGCTTGTTGCCGGCGTGTTGGATGTCCTCGCCGGCGCCGGCGACCGTATGACAGGCGGCAAGAGACAACGCATAGCAGACTGCAACGAGAGCAAATATGGCCTTCCGCATGATCGACCTTTCGTTGTGAGAGAACAGAGGAAGATGTGGTCCGGGTGCAAGCGGCAGTTCCGCCACAGCTTTGAATGGCAATGTGCATGCCCGGGACGCGGAAGTGCGAGCTGCTCCTCGTTTCACGGTATTGATCGAATCCTTCAACGCCCCGGAGGCCCTCCATGAGCGACATGCGGATCGAACGCGACAGCTTCGGCGACATCGAAGTGCCGGCGCAGCACTGGTGGGGCGCCCAGACGGCGCGCTCGCTGCATTTCTTCGCGATCTCCACGGAGCGCATGCCGCCCGAGCTCATCCGCGCGCTGGTTCAGGTGAAGCTGTGCGCGGCACGGGTCAACGCCGCGCTGGGACGCCTTGACACGGCCAAGGCTGAGGCGATCGCGGCCGCAGCGCAGGAAGTGCTGGACGGCCGCTGGGCCGACGAATTTCCGCTGTCGGTGTGGCAGACCGGCTCCGGAACCCAGAGCAACATGAACGTGAACGAAGTGCTCGCCAATCGCGCATCTGCCATCCTCGGCGGACCGGTGGGGCAGGGCCGCCTGGTGCACCCGAACGACGACGTCAATCGCGGGCAGTCGTCGAACGACGTTTTTCCCACGGCCATGCATGTGGCCGCCGCGGCCGGGATCGCGGATCGCGTTCTGCCAGCCCTGCGGTCGCTCGCCGCAACGCTCGACGCGAAGGCGAAGGCGTTCCAGAACATCGTGAAGATCGGCCGCACGCACCTGCAGGACGCCACCCCGATCACGCTGGGACAGGAGTTCTCCGGTTATGTCGCGCAGCTGCGCGCAGCCGAGGAACAGATCCAGCGGAGCCTCGAGCCGTTGTGTGAGCTCGCCATCGGCGGCACTGCGGTCGGCACCGGGCTCAATACACATCCCGAGTTCGGCGAGCGCACCGCCGCCATGCTCGCCGCCCGGCTGGGACTGCCGTTTCGCGCCGCCGCGAACAAGTTCGCCGCGCTGGCGTCGCATGATCCCATGGTCGCTGCGCATGGCGCTCTCAAGACGCTCGCCGTGGCGCTGATGAAGCTGGCCAACGACATTCGCTGGATGTCATCCGGTCCGCGCGCCGGGCTCGGCGAGCTGAGCATCCCGGAAAACGAGCCCGGCAGCTCCATCATGCCGGGCAAGGTGAATCCGACCCAGTGCGAGGCCGTCACCATGCTGTCCTGTCAGGTGATGGCGAACGATGTGGCGCTCAGCCTCGGCGGCAGCATGGGGAACTTCGAGCTGAACGTGTTCAAGCCGCTGATCGCCTATGCCTTTCTGCAAAGCGTCCGCGTGCTGGCGGACGGCATGCAGTCGTTCAACCGCCATTGCATCGCCGGCCTCGATGCGAACACAGGCCGCATCGGCGAGCTGGTGTCGCGCTCCCTCATGCTGGTGACCGCCCTCGCGCCCCATATCGGCTACGACAAAGCCGCAGCGATCGCCAAGAAGGCCCACGCCGAGCATCTGTCGCTGCGCGAAGCGGCGCTGGCGCTGGGATATGTCAGCGCCGGTGATTTCGACCGCTGGGTCGTGCCCGAAGACATGCTGCATCCATCGTGACCGGGCGTGGCGGGCACCGCGATTGCAAGGATGAAGGCGTCTTCTTGCCTTCCCTGCCCGCAGGTCCTGCAGGATCCCCGGGCCATGCCGACGGACGACACACATGCTCAAGTGGGCCATCATCTTTTTCATCATCTCGGTGGTTGCCGGGGTGCTGGGCTTCACCGACATCGCGGCGGGTGCGCGGGGCATCTCGAAAATTCTGTTCGGCCTGTTCCTGATCCTTTTCCTGATCGTGCTGATCTTCGGCGTGATCCTCAAGGTTCTCGTTTTTTAGCCCGCCGCGCCGGGCCGCCCGGCGCGGTCCTGCCCCCGCCGATGGTGCCGGGCCGTGGCTGAGTACGCTCCGTATCCGGACGCGTCAGTCGCGGTAGAGGCCCTGGGCCCGCGCCGCGTACATCTCCTTGAGGCAGCTCTGCTTCTCACCGCCCGCCATGGTGTTGCACTCGGCGAGATCCTGGCGGAAGCGCTGCGCACCGCTGGCGCTCATCTGTCCGCCGCGCGACGCTGCGCCGGCGTTGTTCGAGCCTTGTCCCCCGGCAGCGAACGCTGTGGTGCACAACGCAAAACCCATTGCACAAATGAGGCTGAACGTGATTTTCATGGCGAATCTCCTTTCCTTGCCGTAGCGATGGAGCGGAGTCCGGTTGCCGGGCCGACGGGCGATCGTGCACGTCTGCCGCGGCGTCCGGTCCCGCCACGCGCTGCGGCGTCCGAGGCCGGCATGCCACCCGGCGCCGGCGTCCGCCCAGAAAGAAGCAACCCCTATTCCACCGAGTGCGCATGGGCGCGTCGGCACTGCGGTGGGGGGCGCCGTCGCCGCGATCGCCACACCGCCGCCGGAGTCATCACGGCGATCGCCGCCGCAATGGCCGGCTGCAGCAGCCTGGGGCAGCCTTCGCTCTACGAGCGGCTCGGTGGCGAGCCGGCGATGGAGATGCTGGTCAACGGCTTTGTCGACACCATGCGACGCGATCCGCAGCTCGAGGCGAAATTCAGGCAGGTCAACATTCCGCGTCTCAAGCTTCTCATCGCCGACCAGCTTTGTGCGGCTGCCGGCGGACCCTGCACCTACACCGGCAACGACATGCGCACGGCGCACGCGCGCCTCGGTGTCACCGACGCCCAGTTCGATGCGGCGCTGGCCGACTTCAAGGCGAGCCTGGCCGCTGTCCATGCCCCGCCCGATGCCGCGGGGGCGCTGCTCCAGCACGTTGAAGCGACGCGCGCGGATATCGTGCGCCGCTGACTGCGCGATATCCTTTCCACGTCCCGCCGCTATTCCACGCTGACCCCGGATTCCTCGACCAGCTTCTTCCAGCGCTCGCTGTCGGCTTTCATCGACTCGGCAAAATGCTGCGGCGTGTCGGCGACGGGAATGAGCCACTGCCCGGTGATGTGCTGCTTGCGAAAAGCGGCGTCGTTCATGACGGCCGCCACATCGGCGCTGATTCGATCGACCACACCGACCGGGGTGCCCGCGGGAGCGAGCAGGCCGAACCAGGTCCCGGCTGCATAGCCGGGCGCAATGGTTTCGGCAATCGTCGGGAGATCGGGCAGCAGCGGCAGCCTCTGCGGCGTGGCGGCGGCCAGCAGCTTCAGCTTGCCGGAATGCACGTGCGGCTCCACCACCTGCGGCGTCACCATCATCATGGAAATGTCGCCCGCCAGGAGAGCGCTCAAGGCCGGTGCCGAACCCTTGAATGGCACGTGCACGATATCGATGCCGAGACGCCGCTTCAGCCCGTCCATGCAGATGTTCGCCGAGGATCCGTTGCCGAACGAGCCGTACGAAAGCGAGCCCGGCTTTGCGCGCGCCAGATCGAACAGTTCCTGAATCGAGTTCGCCGGCACCGAGCTGTTGACGGCGACGACCCATGGCACTTGCACGAGCATCGACACCGGAGCGAAGGACGTCAGCGGGTCGTAGCTCAGCTTCTTGTAGAGGAAGGGGTTGATGACATAGGTGGAGGCGTCGGAAAGGATCAGGGTATAGCCGTCGGCAGGCGCCCTGGCCACGTATTCGCCGCCGATGATCTGATTGGCGCCCGCGCGGTTCTCGACAATGACGCTCTGGTGCCACGCCTCGGACAGACGCGCGCCGAGCGCGCGCGCCAATGTGTCGGTGGCTCCGCCGGGCGATGTCGGCACGACGATCTTCACCGGCTTGGCAGGCCAGCTCTGTGCCGACGCCGAAGCGCAGGCGAGCACAGCAAGCCACAGCAGCCATCGGCTGACGCGCGAGACTCCCGTCATGGTTCACATCCTCCTTGTCCGGGCGAATATGCTAATCCATCGGAAATGCCGCCCTCGGATGCATCCATCCGAAGGTCCACCTTCAGTGTGCCCACTGCCCACCGCGCGCTCCCAGGGCACGCCGGCTCCGGCGCGCTGGCTCGGGCGCACCGGCTCCGGCACGCTGGCTCCGGCGCATCGGCTCCGGCACGCTGGCTCCGGCGCGCCTTGGCACTGCGGTAAACTGCGCCGCTTCATGCATTGAAATCCGCCATGCCCGGTCAACCGCTGACGTATCGCCCCGCCGTGCCGTCCAAGGCCCCCCAACGTGCACCGGGCGGGGAGCGTACCGGCTTCAAGGAGGCATGCGCGCTGTTCGAGCTGCCGTTTCCCGAGCTGCTCTACCGGGCCCAGACGGTGCACCGGCAGCATTTCGATCCCGCTCAGGTGCAGCTGTCGACGCTGCTGTCGATCAAAACCGGCGGATGCCCGGAAGACTGCGCCTATTGCCCGCAGTCCGCGCGCTATGCCACCGGAGTCCCCAACGAGGCGATGCTGCCGGTGGCGGACGTGCTGGCGGCCGCCGAGGCCGCACGCGCGAGCGGCGCCGGCCGGTTCTGCATGGGAGCCGCCTGGCGGAGTCCGCGGCAGCGCGATCTGGACAAGGTGGCCGAGATGGTTCGCGCCGTGAAAGGCCTCGGCCTGGAAACCTGCGTCACTCTGGGAATGCTGAAGGAAGGTCAGGCGGAGCAGCTCCGGAGCGCGGGTCTGGACTACTACAACCACAATCTCGATACTGCGCCGGAGCACTACGGGACGATCATCACCACGCGCACTTACCAGGATCGTCTGGATACCCTGGAGCGGGTTCGCCGGGCCGGCATCCGGGTGTGCTGCGGGGGGATCGTCGGCATGGGCGAGTCGCGCCGTGAACGTGCCGGCCTGCTCGTTCAGCTGGCCGGTATGCAGCCGCCGCCCGAGTCAGTGCCGATCAATGCTCTCGTGCGGGTGGCCGGGACGCCTCTGGCGGCCGCCGAGCCGATCGATCCGCTGGAGTTCGTCCGCACCATCGCTGTCGCCCGCATCCTCATGCCGGCGAGCATGATCCGCCTGTCGGCCGGCCGGCGGGAACTGGGCGAGCCGGCCCAGGCGCTGTGCTTTCTTGCGGGCGCGAACTCTATTTTTTACGGGGACAAGCTGCTGACGACCGGCAACGCCGAGACGCACGCCGATGCGGCGCTGCTGCGCAAGCTCGGCATGCGGGCGTCCGGCGAGCGGGCGTTCGGCGAGCGGGCCGCGGATGAGCGGGCGGCGGGCGCGCCGGTCACGGGCGATCCGATCACGGGCGATCCGATCACGGGCGATCCGGTCACGGGCGATCCGGTCACGGGCCGCGCCGACTCCTGACCGATGCGGCGGAAAGATGACATTTGCGCCGGCCGCGGGCCGGCGGGCAAGGAGATGAGGCTGTGAAAGGATTGAGCGGCGCGGAAACGCTGCTGCGCGTGCTGCGCAGCATGGGGGTGGAGGATATCTTCGCATCCCCGGGATCGGACTGGGCGCCGCTGTGGGAGGCTCTGGCGAAAGCCTACGGTCCGGGGGAAGTGCCGCGCTACACCTCGTCGCGCCACGAGGAAACAGCGATCGGCATGGCCGCGGGCTACGCGAAGTCGACCGGCAAGCTCCCCGCGGTGGTGCTCCATACGACCGTAGGGATCCTCCACGCCAGCATGGCCCTGCGTGCGGCCATGCACGAGCGCACCCCCATGGTCGTGCTCGCGGGAGAATCGATCGCCTTCGCACAACCGCCGGCCATGGATCCGGGCAGGCAATGGCTGCGCGTGCTCGCCGACGTGGGGGGACCGACGCGATACGTCGAGCCGCACGTGAAGTGGAGCTTCGCCATCAATACGCCGATCGTCCTGGCGGCATCGGTGGCGCGAGCATGCCAGCTCGCTCTCGCCTCGCCGCGCGGTCCCACTTTCCTGTCTGTTCCGATCGAGCTGCTGGTGGAGACTATGGCGGTGGACCCGCCCGCCGCCTCCGCGCTGCCGCAGCCGGCCGCCTGCGATCCCAGAGCCCTGGAGGAGCTGGCCGAGGCGCTGACGGCGGCGCGCAACCCGGTGATCGTCACCGAGGAGCTGGGTCACAACCAGACCGCCGTGCAGCATCTGGTCGCTCTCGCCGAGACCCTGGGCGCACCGGTCGTCGAAGCCTGGCAGCCGTACTACGTGAACTTTCCGCGGGCGCATCCGCTGTACGGCGGTATCGCGGCGAACGAGATGCCGTCGTACGTGCGCGACGCCGACCTGGTGCTGCTGATCGAAGCCGTCGCGCCCTGGCATCCGGCCGCATCCCTGCCCGGCCCGGGCACCCGGGTGGCCGTCATCGGCGAAGATCCGCTGCACGTGCGGCTGCCGGTGTGGAACTTCTCCACCGATCTCATTCTCACCGGCGACGCCGGCTCGGCGCTGGCGGCGCTGGTGCCGCGCATCCGGCAGCGCGTACCGGAAGGTTCGCGCAAAGCGTCGTTCAACCGCTGGCAGGCGGCGCATCAGGCGCGCCGCAATGCCGCCCGCGATGCCGCGGTCGTCAGCGGGGATAAGAAATCCATCGAATCACGCTGGGTGGGACACGAGCTGAACGCGGTGCTCCCGCCCGGTGCGATCGTCGTCGACGAAACCATCACCCATCGGCTCGATGTGCAGCAGGGCCTGGACAGCCTGGAGCCCGGTCAGTTCTATGAAGGCAGCTACGGCGGACTCGGCCTCAGCCTGCCGCTGGCGCTCGGCATCAAAGCGGCCCATCCCGGCCGCACGGTCATCGCTCTCATCGGCGACGGCGCGTTTCACTACAACCCGGTGGTCGCCTCCTTCGGCGCTGCTCAGGAACACCGTCTCCCCATGCTGGTCGTCGTGTTCAACAATGCCGGGTACCTGTCGCAGAAGGGTGAGCTGGTCAACGAGTATCCGCAGGGCCAGGCGATGCAGAGCCAGCGATTCGCCGGAACATCCATCCTGCCGCGTCCCGACTATTCCCTGCTGGCGCGCGCCTACGGGGGCCACGGCGAGCGCGTCGACCGGCCGCAGTCTCTGCGCGGAGCCCTCGCGCGCGGACTGGAAGCCGTCGCCGGCGGACGGCTCGCGCTGATCGACGTGGTTCTGGACCCCGTGAATCCGCGCGACGCGGCGCAGGCGGGAAGCTGAGAGAGACCATGAACAGATTCGGCATCGGGCAGTCGGTTCCGCGGGTGGAAGACCGCCGCTTCCTCACCGGCCGTGGTCGCTACGTCGACGACATCAATCTGCCGCGCCAGGCCTTTGGCGCGGTGGTCATCTCGCCGCACCCGCACGCACGCCTCAAGCACGTCGACACGGCCGCCGCCCGCTCCGCGCCCGGTGTGCTGTGCGTGCTGACCGGCCAGGACGCCGCCGATGAAGGCCTGGGCGGAATTCCGCCGCTGTTCATGCCGGAAGACATGGGCGGACCGAAAGGCTACCGCACGTTTCGTCCGCTGCTGCCGCGCGACAAGGTGCGCTACGTCGGCGACTACGTCGCCTTTGTCGTGGCGGAGTCGCTCGACGAAGCGCAGGAGGCGGCCGAGCGGGTCGAAGTCGACTATGAGCTGCTGCCCTCCGCCATCGATGTCGAGGCCGCAGCCGCCGAAGGCGCGCCGCGGGTGTGGGAGGAATGGAGCAGCAACGTCGCCTTTCCTCTGATGATGGGCAACAAGGACGCGACGGACGCCGCGTTCTCCGGCGCCCGCCACGTGGTGCGGCTGCGTCTGGAAAACAACCGGCTGTCGGCGAATTCCATCGAGCCGCGCGGCTGCCTCGGCGACTACAACGCGGCCGATGACAGCTACACGCTCTACACGAGCACGCAGAACCCGCACGGCGTGCGCCAGATGATGGCGCAGGCGGTGTTCAAGCTGCCCGAGACCAGGTTCCGGGTGGTCGCGCAGGACGTGGGCGGCGGATTCGGCATGAAGGCGGCCCCTTACCCCGAGGACGGGCTCGTGCTGTGGGCATCCCGGCGCATCGGCCGCCCGGTGAAATGGATCGCCGGGCGCGGCGAAAGCCTGCTCACCGACAACCACGGGCGTGACCAGCTCGTGGAGGGCGAGCTGGCACTGGACGATCAGGGCCGCATCCTGGCAATGCGCGCCCGTGCGCTGCACGGGTTGGGAGCGTACGTTTCGGGCGCTGCGGCGGTGCCGGTCGTCTTCTCGCTGCGCTCCATTCCCAGTGTCTATCGCGTGCCGGCGCTGCATGTCGCCACCCGCGCCATGTTCACCAATACGGTTCCCACCACGCCTTACCGGGGCGCCGGGCGGCCGGAAGGGGTGTACCTGACAGAGCGTCTGCTGGACGAGGCGGCGCGCGTGCTGGGCATCGACCCGGTCGAGCTGCGCCGGCGCAACTTCATTCCCGCCGACGCCATGCCGTTCTCGACGCACACCGGATTCACCTACGACAGCGGCGATTTCGTCCGCCTCACCGACCGCTGCCTCGACATGGCGGACTGGCGGGGCTTCGGCGAGCGCAGGAAGCGCAGTGAAGCGAACGGTCTGCTGCGCGGCCGCGCATTCACCTATTACATCGAGGATTGCGGCGTGTTCAACGAGCGCATGGAGCTGCGCTTCGACCCGGGCGGTACGGTCACCATCGTCGCCGGCACGTTTTCGCACGGCCAGGGACACGCGACGACTTACGCGCAGATGGTGTCCGACTGGCTCGGCGTGCCGTTCGAGACCATCCGCTTCGTGCAGGGCGACACCGACCAGGTCCCGTTCGGGCGCGGCACCTACGCTTCACGCAGCGTCATGGTCGGCGGCGGCGCCCTGCGCGGCGCCGCCGATGCGGTCATTACGAAAGCCACCCCGCTGGCGGCGCACCTCATGGAGGCGGCGGCGGCCGATGTGAAGTTCGAGGGTGGCCGCTTCCACATCGCCGGAACGGACCGCTCCATCGCCCTCACCGACGTGGCGAAGGCGTTCTACCGTCCCGTCGGTCTGCCGAAGGAATTCGGCATGGGACTGGATGGCGCCGGCTCTTTCGCCGCCGAGCCGCCGAATTTTCCCAACGGCGCGCATGCCTGTGAAGTGGAAATCGACCCGGAGACAGGAGAGGTGACCATCGATCGCTACATCGTCGTCGACGATGTGGGAACGGTGATCAATCCGCTCATCTGCGAAGGCCAGATCGAAGGGGGCCTGGCGCAGGGGATCGGCCAGGCCCTGCTGGAGCGAGTGAGCTACGACCGCGAAAGCGGGCAGCTGCTCACCGGCAGCTTCACCGACTACGCCATGCCGCGCAGCGAGGACATGCCGCGCACCATCGAGGCGGATTTCATCGAGATCCCGTGCCGGACGAATCCGCTTGGAGTCAAGGGTGTGGGTGAAGCGGGCTGTGTGGCGGCCCCGCCCACGATCATCAACGCTGTGCTGGACGCCTTGCGTCCACGCGGCGTGACCCACATCGACATGCCCGCCACTCCGCAAAAGGTGTGGCGGGTTCTGCACGACGCGCGCTGACCGCCGTCAGGCACGTCCGCCGCGGCAGCTCACCGGTCGCCGCCCTGTGCGGCACCGGTCAATCGTCGTCGTCTTCGCGCTCCGCCCGCTGCATCTGACCGCGGATCTCTCCAGCGGGGAATTTCGCGGTGTGGAGGTTGGCATACGCCGTATTGGAAGTGAGCGCAGCGACGAGGCCGTCGAAGTCGCCCGCGGCGATATTCTGCGCCGCCGGACCCACCACGCTCGCTGCCGTCCAGGTCCCGGTCACCGTGCCCGCATTGGCCGGACAGGCTGGTGTGCCCGCCGGACCGTTGCCGAGGTTGGAGCAGAAGAACACGATGACCCCGCCGGGGACGTGATTCTTGCCGAAGTGGATGTGCCCCTGCGTGACGCCGTTGCTGAGACCGGAATAGGTCACGGTGTAGGTGGCGGTCTTGGCATTGCGGTCGAGGCTGACTTTGACCTTCGCTGATCCGGTGGAGAGAAGCGCCCCGGTCTGGGTGGTGCTGTTCAGGGCGCCGATTTCGTTGAAGCCGCTCAGCCTGGCGGTGAATTCCTCGCCCTGCGCAGCGATCGAGAACACGGCGAACAGCGAAGCGGCCAGGACGACGGGTGCCCGTACGTGGCGTTGCATAGAACCTCCTTTGGATGATTTCGTCGCGCCGAGGTGCATCCGGCCCGCCATGACCCTCCGGCGTCTGCGATGTGCTGTGCTCCGGGCCGTGTATCAGGTGCGCTGATACGCGATGTACTCTCTTCGACGCTTTCTGTCTAGCACGAACAGTGGCCCGCCACCCGATCGGCGCATGAACGGCGTGGCGCCTTCAACCGGTTGAACCGAAGACGCCCGGAACGGCACATACCACGAATGTGCAGGGCCTCATGGAACGGCCTACGGGTTGCTGCCGGGTTCGCTCAGCCGGATTCCAGTGCGCTCGATAATGGCTTTGGCGTTGTCCCGATCGGTTTTCAGGAAGCGCTCGAATTCACCCGGTGCGCTGCCCACCGGATCGTAGTCCTGCGCGTCGAGGAATTGTGCGCGGAAGTGCGGGCTCTTGACGCTGCCCGCGAACGCGCCGTTCAGCCGTTCCACCACGACGGCGGCTGTGCCCGCCGGGCAGAAGACGCCGAACCAGTTGCGGATACGGGGGTCCAGGCCCTGCTCCGCCAGTGTCGAAACATCCGGCATGTGCGGCGAGCGAGTCGGCCCGGTGACGGCCAGCGCCTTCAGCTTGCCCCCTCGGATCAGCGGCAGAGAAAACCCGGTGGCGAGGAAAGTGGCGTCGACCTCGCCGGACAGCAGCGCCGGCACGATCTGCGCAGCCCCTTTGTAGGGGACATGGGTGATGTCGACGTCCCCCTGGCGGCGGAACCATTCGAGAAAAAGATGCGGCGTGCTGCCGGCGCCGAAGGAGGCGAAGTTGACCACCTTCGGATGCTGCCGGGCATAGGCCACCATACCGGTGACCGAGTCGTACAGGACTTTGGCATTGGCCACGATCGCGCCGTTCACCCACACCAGCTGGGTCACAGGCGTGAAATCGCGCTCGGGGTCGTACGGAAGCTGCGGATAGAGATACGGATTGAAAGAGATGCCGTCGGCGGATGCGGCGCACACGGTGTAGCCGTCAGCCGGCGCGCGAGCGCACGCCTGAAGCGCGACGATGTTGTTGCCGCCGGGACGGTTCTCCACCACGACCGGCTGCCCCAGCCTGTCGGAGACTTCCCTGCTGACGCTGCGAATCAGCGTGTCGACGACCCCGCCGGCCGGGTACGGCACGATGACTTTGAGCGCATGGGTCGGGAAGCTCTCCGCGGCAGCGGCAATCGCCGGCAGCAGCGCGGTGCAGGCGATTGCCAGGCCGCGCACTGCAGAGCGATCCCTCCGGCGGCGGTCGCCCATCGCAGCTCCGGCGGCGCGCCTGCCGCCGCTCAGGAGGCGGCCACACCCGCACCGCGCACCGGCAGCGGATCGGCCCCTGTTTCGGAACGGGCGGAACGCGCGGGACGCGGCAGGAACTTGTCGTACATCTCGGGACGCTGCCACTGATCCAGGACCCCTGCTTTGGCGGCGCAGCGGGCCGACGAGCCGACGCCGTCGCGCAGCCCGCGCAGTTCGCGGGCCCGCTGCAGATCCACCGACACGATGAACAGGCCGCTGCCGGTGCTTTCGAAGACCACCTCTTCGGGAGCCGCCACCATCGCAAGCCCGCGCTGGCGCGGGTCGAACAGGTTCTGGGTGGTGGCGACGACTGCAAGGTTCTCGATGGCGCGCGCCCAGATGAGCTGCCGCCAGCTGTGCCACAGGCGCTGCTTGTCCACGCCCGCCGGCATGAAGATGAGCTCGGCTCCGCGCATGGCCAGCGCGCGCGTCACTTCGGGCATATAAACCTCGCTGCACATGGCGAGGCCGACGACGCCGTGCGCGGTCTGAAAGACCGGATACTCGCTGCCGGTCACGTACATGAAGTCCCAGTACTCTCCTCCGGTATAGATCCACGGGCCCGGCGGATGCGTCCGCCGGTAGCGGCCCTGCTGGCGGCCGTCCGGGTAGGCAAGCATGATCAGGTTGTAGGCAGTGCGTTCCTGCGCATCGATCTGCTCCAGCGTGCCGTACACCACGTGGATGCCGTGGCGCCGCGCCGCCGCGCCCATCGCCTCGGTCGGATCGAAGCTCACGGGCGCGCGCCACGGGCCGGGATAGCTCTCCGGAAACACCACGAAGTCGGCTCCCAGCGACGCCGCCTGCTCGACGCTGCGCACGGCGTCCGCCACGTTGCGCTCGTCGTTCGGCGGCCGGTGGGCCATCGGTTGCACCATTGCCAGCGTGAGGCTCATCTTTGCCCTTTCATGTCCAGTTGATCCCTCGCGTCGGCGCCATCTTCCGCGCCGCGCTCGCGCGCAGCGCGGAGAATGGCGGCGGCGGACGCCCAGATCTCGTCGTGCGGAAGTGCAAACCGTTCGCGGTCGGCATCGGTCAGCCAGGCCGTGACGGCATAGTCGAAGCTCAGGCGCTCGCGCATGCGCGCCAGCCACTCCTTCACCGCCGGCCGCTCCGCCCACAGCTGATCCAGGCCGAGCATCCCGGCGCGGTTCAGATAAGGGGTCACCGCGATGTCGGCCAGCGAGTAGGCGTGGCCGGCGAGGTAAGGCATGGCCGACAGCGCCGTTTCCATCTCTGCGATGAAACCGTCGTAGTCCTGCAGTGCCGCGCGGGCGTGCGGCGCATCGAGTCCGTGCTCGATCGACAGCCGCTGGCGCTCCCGGTACTGCGGATCGGGGATGCGCGCAAGGTGCTCGGCCAGCTTCTGCGGCCCCATGCGCTGCATCGGCTTGCGGAAGGCGATCGCGAAGGTGAGCGAAGAGCAGGCGGCGTGCAGCTCGTCGTCGATGCGCTTCATCCAGCTGCGCGCCCGGTAGCGGTCGTACGGATCCTCCGGCATGAGCGGCGGCGACGGAAAAGCTTCGTCCAGGTACGCCACGATGTTGGTCGATTCCACCAGGACGCGGCCATCGTGGACCAGCGTGGGGACGACTCCCCTGGGGTTGAGCTCGAGGTAGTCGGGCCGGTGCTGGTCGCCCTTGCGCAGATCGAGCAGCTCGCCCTCCCACGCCAGCGTCTTTTCCGCCAGCGTGAGCCGGACTTTGATGGCGCACACCGAGGTGACGGCGTGATAAAGGAAAAGCATCGCAACGGGCTCCGCTTGCTGAGCCGTCTATCTTGCCACGATGGTGGCACGACCGGGGATCAGTGCAGGAGCAGCCGCATTCCGGCGAGGGAGATGTCCGGGATGTAGGTGATGAGGACCAGCGCGACCAGGTAAATGGCGAGAAAGGGGATGATGCCGCGATAGATGACCTTGAGCGGCAGCCCGAGGACGGACTGCGCCACGAAAATGTTCATGCCGAACGGCGGGTGAAACAGCCCGATCGCCAGATTCACGGTGACGACGATGCCGAAGTGCACCGTGTCGACACCGACCGCCTTGACCAGCGGCACGAGCAAAGGGCTCAGCAGGAGGATCGCCGACAGCGGGTCGAGGAAGCAGCCCACCGCCAGCAGACCCACGTTGATGGTGAGAAGGAGCATCCACGCCGGAACGTGGAGGGATTGCAGCCAGGCCACCATGGCGGCGGGAACCTGGTTGACCGTGAGCAGCCACGCGAACACATTGGCGCAGGCCACGATAATGAGAATCTGCCCGGTGAACACCGCCGTCGTGGCGGCGGCGTCGACGATGTCGCGCCAGCGCAGCTCGCGGAAGATGAAGCGGGTGACCACGGCAGCGTAGACGCAGGCGACGGCAGCCGCCTCCGTCGGGGCGAACACGCCGCCGTAGATGCCGCCCAGGATGATGAACGGTGCGCCGAGCGCCCATACGCCGCGCGCCGTAGCGCGCAGCAGCCGCCGCCCGTCGAACGCCTCGCGCGCGCCGATGCCGTGCCGGCCGGCGTACCACATCACATAGATGGCGAGCATGAGCGCGATCAGCAGCCCCGGCAGCACGCCGGCCGCATAGAGCCGCGGCACGGACTCCTCGGCCGCCGTGCCGTACACGATCATCGGGATGCTCGGCGGGATGATGATGTCGATCGCGCCGACGGCGGTGATGAGCCCGGCGGCGAAGTGCTCCGGATAGCTGGCGCGGCGCATGGCGGGCAGCATGACTTTGCCGATGGTGGCCACCGTCGCGGCGCTCGCGCCGGAGATCGCACCGAAGATTGCCGATGTGCCGACCGTCGTGACACCGAGGCTGCCGCGCAGCGAGCCGACTCCGGCCTGCACGAAGTCGACCAGCCGTTCGGCTACGCTGCCGCGCCCCATCAGCTCGCCGGCATAGATGAAGAAGGGGATGGCGAGCAGCGCATAGGCGTCGATGGCGCCGAACAGATTCTGATGCAGCGCGGCCAGCGGCACGTGCATGAAGAACACCAGCGCCACGCTGACCGAAGTGAGCAGCACGACGAAGATGGGGAACCCCAGCAGCAGCAGGACCACCGGCACGAAGCCGAGTGCGAAGATCATCGCGGCTGTGCGGCGGAGGCGGACGGTGCGGACATCGCCGTCACGGCGCGTCGCGCGAATCGACGGCCGGCGCCGCGGCGGAACCCGCCTCGGCTTCGCCACGCCCGAAGGACAGCACCCGCCGCAGCGTGATCAGCCCGATCAGGGCAAAGCCGACGGCGACGGCGCCATGCGGAATCCACATCGGAATGCCGGCGTTGTCGCTGCGCCGGTCCAGGCCGTACATCTGCACGGCGTAGCGTGCCGATTGCCAGGTGACGAAGCCGGCCAGGACGGCGATGAGAATCAGCTCGACCGCCTGCAGCGCGCGCCGTCCGCCGGAGGGCAGCATCTGGGCGAGCACATCCATGCGCAGGTGCAGGCGCCGCCAGGTCACCACGGCCGCGCCGAGAAAAGCCATGCCGACCATGATGTAGATCTGGATCTCATCGGCGCCGGCAATGGAGTCGCCCAGCGCACGGCGCGCCACGACATTGGCGAAGTTGAGACACACCGCGCCGACGAACGCCAGCGCAAGCAGCCGTTCGATGGCGCGCGTGAGCAGCTCGAAGATCCGGTCGATCATGGCACTGCTGCGCGGAAAGGAAAAACGCTTCGTGTATCCGAGATGTTTGTGTACCGGAGATGTATTTGTGCGGACCGGCGTTTTATGCTTGAATCGTCCGACGGCCGCTTCAGGCCGTGCAGCATGTTAAAGCAGGAGAAGGCCCATGTCGCGAGTGGTCGGACTGACCTCACGGGATCCTCAGGGCAAGCCGCTCATTGCCCGTCCGACCGTGGAGGAGCTGCGCAAGCGGGCCCGCGCGCTGGTGCAGACCCTGCATGCCAACAGCGAGGAGATCGAGCGCAACCGGCGAGTGTCGCCGGAAAACATGCAGATGCTGCGCGATGCGGACCTGTTCCGGCTCATGCGTCCGGCCCGCTTCGGCGGCTACGAATACGGGTTCACCGAGCTGCTCGACATCGGCAGCGAGATCGGGCGGGGTTGCGGCTCGACGGCGTGGTGCTACGGGCTGGTGGTCATCCATCAGTGGATGCTGAGCCTGTTTCCGGCGGACGTGCAGGATGAGATTTTCAGCGCCAATCCGGACATCATCATTTGCGGGTCGTACGCCCCGGCCGCGCAGGCCGAAGCGGTGGACGGCGGCTGGCTGATCAAAGGCCGGTGGGGCTTCGCCAGCAACTGCGATAACGCCGACTGGTGTTTGACGGGAGTGCATTTTCCCGCCGACGAGGCAAGCGGCGGGCGGCCGGTGGCGGGCTTCCTGCTGGTGCCCAGATCGCAGTACGAGATCGAGGACAACTGGCACACGGTCGGGCTCGCCGGGACCGGCAGCAAGAACGTCGTCATCCGCGAAGATGTGTTCGTGCCGCGCGGGCGCATGCTCACCTTTCCGCAGGCGGCGTCGAACAATCCGCCGGGGGCTCAGGTCAATCGCAATCCGATCTACAGAATTCCGTTCCTCGCCGCCATTCCGGTGGCGATCGTCGCGCCGGCGCTCGGCATGGTGCAGGGCGCGCTGGACGAGTTTCTCGAGATGGCAGCGCATCGCACGACGCGCGGCGCCACCGCGGGCGGAGGCCGGCAGATGGCGGAGTTCCAGAGCGTGCAGCTGCGCGTGGCGGAAGCGGCCGCCAACCTGGACGCGGCGAAGCTCCTGCTGTACCGCGACCTGCGCGATGTGGAGGAAGGTGCCGCCAGCGGTCAATTCATCTCGGTCGACAAGCGCATCCGCAACCGGCGCGACCAGGCGTTCGCGATCAAGCTGTGCACCGAGGCGGTGAACGCTTTGTTCGCCGCGGTGGGAGGCAGCGGGCTGTTTCTTTCGAGCGGCGTCCAGCGCGCCTGGCGCGACGTTCACGCGGTGGCGAAGCACGTCAGCCTGAACTGGGATGCCGTGGGCACCATGTACGGACAGCATCAGCTCGGCCTGCCGCCGCAGGGTCAGTATTGATGCCCGCCGAAGCCGGATGCCGCTGACCCCCCGGGCCAGCCCGGCGACAGCGGCGGCGCGCGCCCCGGGGCGGTCCGCTGCGGCTGCGATGGCGAGTGCCCTCCTGCTGTGCGCCGCGACGGTGGTGCACGCGCAGAGCGCCGAGGAAATGAACAGTCAGGACCGCAGCACCGACAACGTCCTGACCTATGGCATGGGCTATCACCAGCACCGTCACAGCCCGTTGCGCCAGATCGACCGGTCGAGCGTCAAGCGACTGGTTCCCGTGTGGAACGTGTCGCTCGACAGCAGCTACGGCGAGCAGGGGCAGCCGCTGGTGTACGACGGCATCATGGTGGCGACCAATGCGCAGGCGACGGTGGCGATCGATGTCGGCACGGGCAGGCAGCTGTGGCGCACGCCCGTGAACTGGGATCCGGCCACGCCGCGTGTCGTCTGCTGCGGGGTGTCGAACAAGGGGCCCGCCCTCTATCACGGCAAAGTGTTCCGCGGGACGCTGGACGCGCACGTGGTGGCTCTCGACATCAAGACCGGCAAGGTGGTGTGGGACCAGAAGGTGGCGGAATGGAAGGAGGGCTTTTCCATCACCGGTGCGCCGCTGGTGGCGAACGGCGTCCTCATCAGCGGGATCTCGGGCGCCGAGTTCGGCGTGCGCGGCTTCCTCGACGGCTGGGACCCCGACACCGGGGCCCATCTGTGGCGTCACTACACCATCCCGGCGCCCGGCGAGCCGGGAAGCGAGACATGGCCGGCGGGCGATGCGTATCTCCACGGCGGCGGATCGACCTGGATCACCGGCTCGTATGATCCCGAGCTCGATCTGGTCTACTGGGGCATCGGCAACGCCGGGCCGTGGAATCCCAGCGGACGGCCCGGCGACAACCTGTACACGGCCTCTGTCGTGGCGCTGCGGCCGAAGACCGGGGAATTCGTCTGGCACTACCAGCTGGTCCCGAACGAGATGTTCGACCTCGACGCGACCTGGGAGTGGATTCTGGCCGATCTCAAGGTGGATGGCACGCCGAGGAAAGTCGCCATGCACATGAGCCGCGGCGGCTTCCTCTACGTGATCGACCGCACCAGCGGCAAGCTGCTGTCGGCAAAGCCGTTCGAAACGGTGAACTGGGCGAGCGAAGTCGACATGAAGACCGGCCGGCCGGTGGAAACGGAGATCGCCGCGCGGGCGCGCAAGGGCGAGATGATCGAGCTGTGGCCGAGCCAGTGGGGCGCCAAGAACTGGGCCCATGCCGCTTTCAATCCCGACACCGGCCTGCTGTACGCCAACACGATGCACAACGGGCGCCGCTTCCAGATCGTCCCGATCGAATACAAGCCCGGCCAGCGGTACATGGGCATCGAAAACCTGCCGCTGGAGAAGCAGCCGCCCGGTCCAATCGCCCATGTCGAGGCGATCGATCCGCTCAGCGCCCAACCGAAATGGCGCACGCCCATCGCCGACATCCCGCACTACTCGGCCATGCTGTCCACGGCGGGAGGCCTCCTGTTCACCGGCAAGGAGACCGGCGAGTTCGTCGCGCTCGATGCGGCGGACGGCAAGACGCTCTGGCAGTTCCAGACCGGCTCCGGCATCAACGC
>Ga0070734_10002901_pt1 | contig 19318 bp, 18 predicted proteins | sample Coa_R1_8_FD_66444 | JGI IMG/M metagenome (GOLD analysis project Ga0070734, IMG submission 66444) | Surface soil microbial communities from Centralia Pennsylvania, which are recovering from an underground coalmine fire - Coalmine... | ecosystem: Environmental > Terrestrial > Soil > Unclassified ... | reverse complement strand
GCCCAAGCGGGCGGCGCGTTCACGAAGTACTCGGTCGGACGGTAGCAGAACGGGTAGGCGATGTCGCCGATCGCCGGCGGATTGGCAGGAGTGGATCCCGGCCGAAGAACAGCCAGCCTCTCGACCGGCATTTGCGACCACCACGCGCGCAGCAACTCCAGAAGCTGGCGCAGCACGTCCTTTCACCCTAGCTCCGGGTGATCAGCCCGCGCAATCTTGACGCTCCTAGCGTCAAGATTGCGCGTGTTCGTCAGCCGGTGGTACTCTCCGTGATGCGTCTGAAGCCTGGGAACGGAGGAAGCTGAAATGACTGACAAGCCGAACTATAGGGTCAACAGGCGCGACGTTAAGATATCCGAGCGCGTTGCCATGGCGGCAGTGGGCCAGTCAATCCTGCGATCGCAGAAGGTTCATGGGACCGATACGAGCCTTATGTTCGCTGAACGTGCGCCGGGCTACCACACAAGTCCGCACAAGCACGATTGCGAGCAGATGAATTATATCGTGTCCGGAGAGATCTTTTTCTTTGTCGACGGACGAGGCTACCGCTGCAAGGCCGGCGACGTCATGCGCATTCCGCGCAATAAGGTTCACTGGGCATGGAACCGCGGAACCGAGACGGCTGTGGTTTTCGAATCGCACTCACCACCGCTGCGTGACCGCGGCGGCGACGCGGTGGCGCTGCTCGGTCCAGATGATGATGCGACGAAAATCCAGCACACGCCCAACGTGCTTGTCAAAATGGATCAGGCCGAGATTGACCGCATTGAGGCACGTGGCATCGCCGAAGAGGAAGGTCAGCAGGCGGCTGAATAGGTCTTTGCAGCGCGATGTGATGCAAGTCTGCCTACTAGGAGCTTATTAGGAGCTTGCAATTGAGCGGAAGAAGTCGAGGACTCCCATGCGGGCTTTTCGAGTGATTCGCGTCCGATAGCTGCGCGGCATGAGTGTCGAGCCTCAAGTGATCGTCGAGAACACATTCGTTTGGTCTCCAGCGATCGTCGCGAACGCACAGTGTTGATAAGCGCGGGAAGAACCGATGGAAAAAGTCGAGCGTCTTGAGGAAACCATTTACCTAGATGTCGATGGGCGGTCGATGGACGTGCATATAGCTGCCCCTCTTGGTCGAGGCCCGCATCCTGGCGTACTGCTGATGTTCCACCGTGGCGGCATGGATGCTTGCACTGCCTATTACATGAGGGAGCTCCCGGCAGCTGGGTACCTCACGGTGGTGCCAAATTTCTACCATCACTGTCCGAAGGACGTGCCATTGCATGACTGCAAGAAATTCCTCAAGGACACTGAGGTCATGCGCGAAATCGCCGCTGCCGCGGATTATTCGCTTGGGCGGCCGGACCTCGACCGCAGCCGTTTCTTTATCATGGGGCACTGCATGGGCGGCCGGCTTGCGTTTCTTGGCGCCAGCACGAAACCCGTATTCACGGCCACTATTGCCTATTACGGCGGCGGAATGATGAGCCACTGGGGCGAGGGAGCGCCCACGCCATTTGAACTGATCGGCCAGATCCGATGCCCGGTCTATGGCTTTTTCGGCAATCTGGACCGCAATCCCTCACCGGCCGACGTCGACCATTTCGAAACCGAACTTAAGCGTCACAACATTCCCTACCTCTTCCATCGCTATCCAAATGTCGGCCACGGCTTCCAAAATGCCGCACGCGCGCGCAATCCCGAAGAGATTGCCGCTGGCGAAGTGGCATGGACCACGATGCTCGCTTTGATGAGTGCGGCAGGTGCGACGCCTGACCACGTGAAGGCGCAGGTTGCGAGCTAGCTCACTTTTCCGGCGCAAGGAACTGGGCCCTATCACGACAGATAGTTCAGTTTCCCACTGTTTCGGAAACACGCCGCGCGCGTTCGATCAGCCAGTCCGGGACGTCGCCCATCCTGGCGACGGCTGCTTGGAGCTCTTCGCCGGACAATGGACTGAGCTCCAGCCTGGCTTTCTTGAGATCGCTGAGAAAGGTCGGGTCTCGCGTCATCGCCATAAAAGCGCGACGAAGCTCAGCCACACGTTCCACCGACGTTCCGGGAGGCGCGAGGACGGAGCGACCGATCGTCGAGGGCGAGGCAAACAGCTCGAGAAGTTTTCGCTCGTCGTCGTTTCGCGCGAGATCGATCATGCGGGGCAGGTTGACAAGATCGGCATCCTTTTCGGCTCCGGTTTGGAGCAAGAGATTGATCTTCTTGTCACGAATCAATTCCGCGCCCGCGATCCTCAATATCGACCATGGCATGCTCAAAGCGTCGGCCTCGCCACGCATCAAGGCCAGCAGGCTCTCGTTGCTTCCCTGGTAGCCGGAAACGATCTTGAACTTCAGTCCGAACGCGTTCTTCAAGACGGTCCAATTCAGTTTAGATGCCGTCCCCGACGCGGAAACAATCAGTTCCTTGTCGATGGCCTCCTCGATCTTCTGCACACCCGCCTCGCGTCGGACAAACAGGATGGCGCTGTTCGCTAGAATGCGGCCGATCCAGTTGAATTTGACCGCATCCGTCTTCGTCTCCTGCGTTCCCATGATTCGACGCAAAACGCCGCCAAACCAACTGAGCTTCGCCGCCTCGGTGGTCGGCTCCTGCACTCCCAGGATTTGGTTCAAGAAAATTGCTTCATCCACCATGCCGATGGTGGTGCCGTCTTTCGGCGCAACGTTATAGAGATAGTTCGCTGCTCGGATGCTGCCTGCCCCTGGTACGTTCTGCGGGACAATCGTCGGCTGACCTCCAATCTGTCGCCCAAGATGACTGGCGACCAAACGGCTATAGGTGTCATAGCCCCCGCCGGGAGCTGAGCCGATGATAAAGGTGATCGTCCTATCCTTGTAAAAATCAGCGGCGTCCGCGACCGGGCCGAGCGGTAACACAGCAAGCCACAACGACACCCAAACCCGTAGCATCGGTCCCGCGGCGAAGTGTGTCATAAGATTCTTTCGATCGTGCGATCGGTATTCTGCTCAAAGCTTTCACGATAGGTCGCGCTTGTAAACATGTGCGCATCGAGCGAGCTGGCGACTAACCTAGCCCTTCCTCGGGCGACCAGCCAGAGGCCTTGGCGCGCTCTGGCGGCATCGAACGTCGCTCGCTCGGCGTCGCTCAGGCAGTCAATCTTAAGGAAAAGATTGACGGTCTGCTCGTAGTTGGCGACTGGCGCTCCATCCAGTCGAAGAATTTTCAGGCGCGGGCGAAGATGATGCAGGACGGACTTCCGGTCTCGACTACTTGGCCAGTGGGCGTGAGCTTACCGGTTGCGGTATCGACCGTGAAGACCACGATGTTATCGCTGTCGAGATTGGCCGCATAAAGCAGACGCCCCGTCGGATCGAGACCGAAGAAACGCGGGGTGCGGCCTCGCGTCGACTCCCAGCCGATCGGGCTGAGCCTTCCGCTCGCCTGATCGACGCTGAAGGTCACGATGCTGTTGTGGCCGCGGTTCGAGACGTAGAGGTAGTGTCCCGAGGGCGCGAATTGGATTTCCGCAGTTGTGTTGCCGCCGACATAGTCTTCGGGCAGCGTGGTGATCACCTGGAAGGGCTTGAGCTCGCCGCGCGCGGAATCCCACGCATAGGCTGTGACGGTAGAATCAAGCTCGTCGCATACATAAGCCCAAGGTTTGGCCGGATGAAAGGCTAGGTGGCGCGGTCCGGCACCGGGGCGGCTCCTGGCGAAGGCGGGGTTGTTCGGCAAGAGCTTGCCGCTCGCAAGGTCCAGGCGGTAGATGTGAGTCCGGTCGGTGCCGCGATCCGGCGCAAGAAGAAAACGCCCGCTTGGATCGAACCCGACAAAATGCGGGTGCGGGCCAGGCCCGACCTGATTGCGGTGCGGACCCACGTCGCCTCCCGCCGGCACCATGTCGCTATATGGAGCAAGCGACCCATCCGAATTGATTGGAAACACCGCGACCCCGATGCCGTTGCCGATGACGATATACCGGTTCGTCGGATCCGGCGTGAGATGGGTGGAGTTGTTGCCGCTGGTCGGCTGTTTGTTCAGGAAGCTAATGCGTCCACTCGCCTTGTCGATCGCGTAGGACGAGACCTCGGTGCCGTCGCCGTGGACTGAATAGAGAAACTTCTGTCGCTGATCGAAGGCGATGAACTGCGGATTGGGAAGGGTTTCAAGCGTTTGTACCAGGGACCATGACCCGTTCGCGTCGATGCGGTAAACGCTGATGCCTTTGGCATGCGCCTTGCGCCGCTCGCTGGTGAAGCACCCGATATAGGCGAAAAGTGGTGCAGCCTCGCCGGACTCCGCGGCCGCGGCGCGCCGCGGTGCCGCGAGCAGGCCGCCCGCGGCAGCCGCCGCTCCAAGAAGAAAGCCCCGTCGCGACTCGCCTTGCGGCATCGGGCCAGCATTGGTGCCACAGAAGCGGCAATCATCGGATGTCATGACGTTCTCCCGTGACGAGGACAGCGCGTTTGCGCCTGATCAGGCACGCGCGAGAGGAGGGGCAGCCGTCGATGATCGGCTCGCATTGCTCAATCCTAGGTGCACAGGCGCCATGCGGCAACACCGTTCGGGTGAGCTTGTTTGCGGCGGCTTTAGCTGAGTTGAATCAGCCGAGCCGATGTCCTCCTAAGCCTGATCGCGTTGACGACGAGGTGTGACTTTGCGTGCTGAGAACCCTGACGTACCGATTCATAGTCTGTCGCGGGTTGGTTCGACGGCATTGTTCGGCGAGCTGGTCGCGCCGCCTCACCAAAGCCGCGCCCGAAAGATCGATCAGAAGGGCTCGTTCTTGCTCAAGGCGTGGATTGCGCGACAGCATTGAGGCAACACCCGTCGTAATATGGCTAGGGGCGATACCGAGGCGCGGCGCTGTTGACCCGACTTCCCCAGGTCCAATGAATGCCCGTTACTCCCCACAGGCTTCGGACAGTTTGTTGCTTTTCCGGGTAATCAGGTCTGCGGCTTTGCCGTAGCGGCTACAACAAGCGGTGAGCCGCCCGTTCAGTACCCGCAGCCATAAACCGGATAGGCGCCACACGGCTTTGGTGCGAAGGCGTAGTACGAGGCATACGTATCGTACGGATGACCGTAGCCGGTATATTCGCGAGCATAAAGTGGCCAGCCCCATCCGTAATATGAGCCATAGCCCAAAGTGAAGAGTGCCAACTGCCTAGCACGCCATGATGCCGCAGCCAAATCAGCCCGCCAACGGGAGGCGTGTGCAGCGCGCCATTCTGCAGAACTGGCGGCGCGTTGTGCGTTGGCTGGCATAGCCGCTGCCAGAACCGCACTGACCATTATGATCACGGTGCACGTCTTGGTGTTCCACATGACCTTCCTCATATCGTTGGAGGGTGTGGGGCGTGTTGTCACTCAACACACGCTACACAAGGGATGCTGATCAGTAGTGCCAAAAGATAGCCGCCAACATAATAGTGGGGATTGGCATGCCGAGCAACCAAAGCCGACAGCGCGCGCCTAAAACCCACGGCCCTTCCTGCGTCAGGTGTCGAACGTAAACCTGTGTTGCTCGACGAACGGCCGTCCCGTTTGTTGGGTTCCATCGCGTGGCAGTACACGGCCACGACAGCATTGCCGAGGCGCGCACGCAAGCCCTTGCGTGACTTCCTTAGGAGGCTAGAACGTGACGGTACTACACGATGAAGACAACAGTCGGTGAGGAACAAGGAAGTGACATGATATGTCTTTGGCCACAAGTCTGTTCAGGGTCTTTCGGTCTTGGTTTCAGCGATTCGCTCGAAGGCAGGTCAAAGGTAACAAGCGCAGCGAAGCTGCGGCAGTCGCGGTGGTGACTGGCGCGCCTTCAGGAAGCAAGGTCGTGAGTGCAGGGTTCGACATGAAAACCGAAATTGCAAAATTGGTGGATCGCATCTTGGAGCCTGTCGGGGGCAAAGTGGCGACGCGGGATCTTCAGCCTGTAACTGAGGTGATGCGCAACACATTTGAACAATTCATCTCCAGGCCCGCAACGGCGGACACCGACTTCAAAGCCGTAGCTCTCTCCATACTTGGGCCAATTCAGCCGAGGCTTGATGAGGTGGATTTTGCCAGGGTGGTTGACCGGCTTAGAGGCGCTATGGTGGCTTTTTGCCAAGGAGATTTGGCTAAGGCCGCGCAAAATCACACCACTGCCATCCGCCAAGCCACCGCCTGAACGCAGCGCAAATTTGCGGGGCAAGTGGCCCTGAGGGCTCGTACGTACGTCGATCTCTACTTAGATGGCCGGATTGGCCGACCTGCTCAGTCCGGCGTACGTTCCGGAGGCGGCCTGGCCCGGCCATCTAGACCTGAAACAGCTAGATCGGCGCCCAGAACCCGCAGCCGTCAACGTTGCCACACACATAGCCGGTGGCATAGGTGGGATAACGCCCAAACGCGGCGTAATATCCCCCGTACGAGCCAAGGCCGCCGTAGACGCTGCCGTATGCCGGATAGCCGCAGCCAAACGAAGCGAAGCTGTATGGATACCCGTAACCGCCGCAACCGCCATTACCGTAAGCGCCCAACGCGCGTAACGCCCACGCGTGCCTAGCAACCCACCCCGTGCGGCCCAAGCCGCCACGCCAACCAGCTCCGTATGCACCATAGGCACCCCGCCAGCCGTAGCCATACGCAGCGGCCGGCGTAACCGCAGCGGCGAGAGCCGCACTGACAATTATGATGGCTGTACACGTCCTGATATTCCACATGACCTAGCTCCTGCGGAATTGTTCCGCTTTCGAGTTGCGCTTGGTCAACGTCGAAAGTGCGTGAACGTTTTGTATGCCGGGTTTTAATATTGCAGCTAAAGTCCGCTGGCCAACTGAAGGCAACCAGATGACGAGATCGCAAGCGCAGATGCTTGGTTCACCGGTCCCGTGGCATTCATAAGCTTCCGAACCGGCAGCTTGTTGCTCCCATTAGGGCGTCCTGCCGGATTACGGGAAATACCCGATCTGAAAGCATAGGGAAGGCAGTTTTCTGGGAGTCTTTGTAATCTATAGGTGCAAAACTTGTTCGTAGTTCCGCTATGAATAATCTGCGCAGAAGTAGCGACGACGGGGCAAATAGCCCATCGTCGCCGCAAGGACGAGCCTGTCGTAGGGTTGCAAAGATTAGCAGCGAAGGGGCAGCCCTTCAGGGGACATAGCTCTGAAATCAGCCCCGCGATCCAAGCTGAAAGTCTGGAATACCGGGGTTATCGTAACGCCGAGGAGTTGGATTGTCAGGCGCATAGGTAGGGGTTTGCGGTAGCACTACGCCTCGCTGTGGAGCGACCGAATTATAGTAACCGAAGGGAAGTGCCGAATTGTAGTAGCTAAAGTACCCACGCTGACAATTACAGCCCACCTGAGCATTGGCCATAGTTGCGGTTACGAGCAGGCCAAGAGCAGCGACAGCACTCTCGAGCATAATGAAACTTCGGTTCATGGTCCGGTTCCTGACGTTGCCCCGCCTCATGTTAACCTTTGTAGCCGGATCAAGTTTCGCGTCGTGGGGTGCAATATCAAATCGGCTTTCTCAAACTCCTGGCGTTCCAATTGCGGGCCGGTATTGATATTGGCTGGTACGTTTCGCTGGCTTTTCGAATATCAAAGAAACGTGGTCAGTCTGGAACCTTCCCCAACGTCGAAAGTTAAGAGCCGGTGAAGTTGCGGCAGTGCGGGATTACTCCCTCGGAGATCTTACCCTGCCACGCAGTGGCGCGAGTCTTGTTGCGCGTGGCGAAAGCAAAGCAGGCCAGTTGTTATGGCCGACGGCCGGCGCGCCGCCTAAGAGACGCCTTTCCTCCTTGGTGCAAACATGAACAGCGTGCCAATCCGCTCATAGCCCATGCGAGGATACAAGAGCGCCCCCACGTGACTCGCGGTCAGCACCGAGCACTTCGAGCTACGGGCCCGGTCGTCCCGCAACATTGTTGACAGTAGCGCTTGGCCGATGCCGCGACGACGGTGGGACGGGCTAACATACATATCTGCGCACCACGTGGCTCCCACAGCGTCTACGCTGCGCACACGCCCAACAATGTCTTCTCCATCGAGTGCCACATACTGCCGGAACGGAGCATCATCTCTGAGCAAATCGTTTGAAATCGGCCGCGTGCGAGTGATCTTCCCTAACTGCACCGCTAATTCAGGTGTGCACACGCGTTCGATGGAAACGGGAGATGGCGGGTTTGGAATCCGTTTCATCCGGTGTACGAAGAAGCCCTCTGTCGCGAGCAGGCGATAACCGAGAGCCTTGTATGCGGTTCGCATCGTCTCCTCCGGCTCACCTTCGGCGATCATTGCGCATACGAAGAAGCGCCCTCGCGTGTGCTTTCGCGCGATCGCATCCACCTCCCTGGCGTCGACGCCATACCCTATCCACTCCTCCTTGCGGTAATTGCGAGGATTCTTGCGCGGAGCATCCCGCATCAACCACAATGGGCCAACCCGACTTACTTCGTAAGGAAAGGTGCGGCTCCTGCCGATGCTATGCCCGCGCGCGAACACCTCAATCGCAAACTCAATCATGCGGTTCGACCTCTTACAATGCCGTCGCCGCGACATCGCAATCGCGCAGTTTGCGGTCGATGTTGAGGTTAAATGGGGCTTGGCCAGAGCAGCCAATAACAGAGCGCATTTTTCATACTCGTCCACCGCAGGCACTATTGCGTCGTTCCGGTTTGTGCCACGCGGATCACGCCCACATTGTCTTCGATGGAGATCGTCGTGCCGAATGGCTTCGATAGATCCTGGACGAGCTTGAGAATCCGTTGGGCTTGCTCCGGCGACGGCGTCATCGGGACACCCGCCTTCGACACGGGCCGCGTTCCATCGATCCCGCAGTCGGCAGGGTACAGGCGGACCTCGACAAGCTTACCGCCCTGATACCGGCTTGTTGTCAGCAGCACTTCCTTGTTGTCCGGCTGGCGCGACTGCTGTGCGACTGGCGGGCGGGAGGGGTCGGTGATTTCGATTGCAGGACCTTCATGCTGGACGAAGCTCGCCACTCCATAGAAGATCGGCTTGCCCTTGTAGATCTCGACGCCCCGCAGGGTGTGGACGCCGTGGCCGACGAATACGTCCGCGCCATTGTCAATCGCCTTGTGGGCCAACTCGATCAGGAAGTCCGGCGTGCTGTTGTCGTGGCTGTACGCCTGATAGCTGAACGAATTCTGGTGGGCGTGGATCGCCACGATCATGAAATCCGAGTTCTGCTTGCCAACGCGGATGCTCCGCATGATCCCGTCCAGATCCCTCTGGTCGATCGTGTAGGTGAGGCTTCCAACCTTTTCGCCCACCTTGTACCGGGTGCCGAACAGGACGAGCTCGTTCGGCTGTTCGTTGGCGGGCACCGGGGCGATCGGAACGGTGACTTCGGAACGATGGGCGTACGCCGCGTCGCGGATTTTGCGCAATGACGCCATCTGCTCGGCGGTGACGACGTTGTAAGGGGTCACGTGCAGCGGATTGAGGCCGGGCCATTTATCCCGCGCGTCGGTGTACCGCGTCCACCCAGGGTTGGAGCTCGGGTCAATAGAGTACATCCCGACAACGCCGATCGTCCCTTTGGGTGTAATCCCGACCCGGGCCGCTCGCGCCTCCGTCAGATCCTTCCCGGAGCCCGCATGCGTGATTCCCGCATCATCGAGCAGCCGGTTGGTCATGAACATCCCCGCGCTGCCACCATCCATCGTGTGGTTGTTTGCGGTGGTCATGACCCGGATTCCCATCGCCTTCAAATCGTCAATGATCGTCTTGGGGCCGCCCGCCTGCGGGCCGTGGTAGTTAGGGTCCGAGGCGTCGATAATCGGACCTTCCATATTGGCGTAGGTTGAGTCAGCTGCGCGCATCACTTTGGTCAACGCCTGAAAGCCCGCATCGCCGAGCTGGCCCACCGGGCGACGGATGATGATGTCCCCGACCGCCGCGAAGGTGAAAGGCTCGGTGATTTTCATCGCGAGCTCTTTGGCTGCGTCGCGCCGCGTTTGCGGCAGCACGACGTCTCCCTCCAACGCGCCCTGCCCCCGAGCGAAGGTCGTCAATGCCAGGGCAGTCATGACCAACCCTGCGGCGACGAGCTTCAGATCCTTAAGACCGCTTCGAGATCCGATTTTCCTCATGGGAAGCTCCTTGACCGGATTTTTAGTGGAACACCGGCCGCTCGCTGGGACGCTTTTGAAGTCTCTCGTTTCTCGCGTCCCAAGTCCCAATGACGGCGAGCGGCTAAAATCAGTGTCTCGCGTCCTTGATGAAGGCGAGGATGTTGGTGACGCACTCCTCGGCATTCGAGGCGGCGATGTGGTAGCCGTCGCTCTGCAGAACCACCAGTCGTGCATTGGGAATGAGCGTCTGGTAATGCCGCGCCTTCTCGACCGACTGTGGCTGGCCGCGGTCGGCCGTCATCAGCAGGGTCGGCGCTTTGATGCGCGCCAAGACGCCGTCCCTCGCCGGGTCTGACTTGGCAACCGCGGTAAGTAGACCTTTTGTCGAAGTTTCCGGCGCCGTCTTAAACATGTTCTCCCAATAATCGACCATCTCTTTTGGAGCGGCCGAGCCCAGTCGCGCGCTCTGGGGAGCAAAGGAGGTCCCGGAAGCGGCAGCCCTCTCGTTCGTCACCGCTGCCGGCACATGGACGACCGAAAGGGTGCGGGTGCGAGCCGGGTAGTCCGCAGCAAACTGCATCGCAATCGCGCCGCCGGCCTTGGCGCCGATAATGTGAGCGGAGTCAGCGCCTGCCTTGTCCATGACACGAGCCACGAAGGCGGCAAGATTGGGCAGCGACCACTCGAAACCTGCGGGAATCTGCGACCGGCCCAACCCAGGCAGGTCGGGCCGCAGTACCCGAAATTCCTGCGCCATGCGCGGCAGCCACGCGTACCAAACGATGCTCGATTCGGCGTTGCCGTGGATCAGGACTGCGGTTTCGGGCTTGCGCCAGGGCTCACCGAGCCAGTCATCGCGATAGAAGAAATCCTCCGCAGATGCGTTGCTCGCCGCCCTCCCTTGAGCAAGCGCCCGCACCGGCCCGGGTGCACCGGTTAGGGCTGAAACGCCGAGCGCGGCCACCGTACCAAAGCCGAAGTGCAGAACACCGCGACGAGAGCTTGTGACAGCCATGGCTTCCCTCCTGCGCCGCCTGGGGCAGACTTGCGCTACGGGAAACTGGTCCGCGCCAGTCCGTCCCTCCATTAATCGAGTGAAAGCCTACGGGGCACGCCTCGCACCTGTCAAACCGGCGATCCACGCGATTTTCAGGTCTTGCGGACCTGGCCAAGCCTCGTTTGCTCTCCCGCTTTTGATCCAAGGCGAAATTCATCTCGCCCCAAAAGCTGGCGCGAGCGGCACGCGCGGCCGTTTCAGTTATAGGGTTTGCCCGAGACCGTAGCTCGCGCTTAGACGATTTTCAGCACAACGTCTCCTCTCGGCGAATCTTTTTCCAGATGTAGAAGTGCTGGAGACGCTTGCTCGGGCTGGGACGTCTTGTCGACCTGAACCTTTGGCGCAGCCCTGTGGACCTGCTCGGCTCTCGCGGAGAAACCCGGCCTGCGCGTGGTGCCGGTCCGGCAACCGCTGGCCCGGCCTGCGACGGTACCCGAAGGCAGTCTAACTTCCGGTTTTTCGCCGGCCCCGTGCCTCGGAGAAAAAACGCGTTTGGAGGGCTCAATCGTGCGTAAATCGGTGTATGCTCTCAGCAGCGGAAAGCCAAAGAGGCGATTCCGGTCGAGGGAGGAGGAAGACGATGTTTAGCCATAGGAGTCGGATCCTAGCTGGAACCGCGGCCGTAGCGCTGTTTATCGGCGGCCACTCCGTTCAGGCGGCAGACTTTGCCGGCAGCGTTCAGGGAGTGGTCAAGAATGCATCCGGGCAAGCGCTTCCCGGAGCATATGTCAAGTTGTTCAATGCAGAGAAGCGCCTGACCTTCATGCTCGTCACTCAGGCGGAAGGCCGCTATGCGATGAACAACCTGCCGCCCGGGAATTACACGGTGCAGGGCATTGGCGACGGATTCCAGAGCAAGCTCGTACCGGTAACGTTGACCGCTGACAAGCCGGCGACGGCCGATGTGGCGCTGACGGATACGCAGGCGGAGGTGCCGAATGGATGGGTTCGCAGCCCTGGGCGCGTCGCCGGTAACGAACTCGATTACCAGCTGCAACCGCCGAATATGCCGGAAGGCGCAGGCAAAGCGATTGTGGAGCAGAAGTGCACCCAGTGCCATTTCCTGTGGCGGATGACGCAGCAGCGATGGAGCCACGACAACTGGGAGAAAAAGATCGCCTGGATGCGAGAACGCATCCATGAAAAAAAGGGCGCGGTCGATCTGACCGATGAGGAAGCGAAGATCGTCACCGATTATCTCGCGGCGAATTACTCGCTCGACGCACCAAGGGCCGACCCCAATGGCCGATTGTCGAGAACACCGCTGCAAGGTGCCGCCGCCCGCTATATCGCGGTGGATTATGCGGTTCCGAATCTGGACTCGGCCCTGCACGACATCACGGTGGATTCGCAGGGCATTGCCTGGGTCAACGAACTCAATCAGTACAAGCTCGGACGATTCGATCCGAAGACGTATGAGTTCACCGAAGTCAGTCCGCCCCCCGGGCCAAAGCCACTGACGGCTCTCAATCACATGGGGCCACCCGTGCGCGGCGCCGGAGACTCGATCTGGATGACGGAGGTTGGGGCCAACCGCCGCTGGTTGCAGTTCGACACCAAGTACCAGCAGTTCACCGCCTATCCGGCCGACTTCATCAGGGGTCAGATCACCGGCAACAGCATAAAAGCTGACCCGAATGGGAAGATGGTATGGTCGACCGCCGGCACCAGGATCGTCGGATTGAACGTCGAAACCAAGCAGTTCGTCGCCTACGACATTCCTCACTTCGTCGAGACCAAGCAGAACCCGGGCGCTTACGGGATCGATGTCGCGGGGGATGGCCGGGTTTGGTTTGCCGAGCGGGAGGCCAACAAAATCGGCCGGCTCGACCCTGAGACCGGAAAGATCGACGAGTTCAAGACCCCCGGGCTCGATATTCCGCGCCGGATGGGATCCGATTGGGAAGGCAATATCTGGATCGGCTACCATGAGACCGGCAAGCTCGTGAAAGTTGATCAGCACACCGGGAAGATGACGGAGTACTCGCCTCCGACGCCGAACAATGGCGCGTACCACGTGGTCGCCGACGCAAAGCACAAGGTGATCTGGATCACCTTGCAGACGGCGGACAAGATCGCCCGCTTCGATCCCAAGACGGAAACGTGGACGGAGTTCTCGCTGCCGATCGCGGAGTCGGATGCGAGAAGGATTGAAATCGATCCGTCCAACCCGAACCGCATCTGGTGGTCAGGCGACACCTCCAGCCACCTGGGCTACATCGAGGTGCTCGACCAGTAGTCAAGCCGATCTCAGTGGCGGACGGCGTGGGAGCGCGCCGTCCGCTTTGCTTTGTCCACGGCCTTTCCTATGTCTTGTGCGCGCTGTCGTGCGGGTCGGGCTGTAGCCGCGGCACTACTCAGCCCTGATGTTAGCGGTCCGGACCACCTTGGCCCATTTGCCGGCTTCATCGACGATAAGTCTGCCGAACTCCGCGGGCGACAACGAAAGCGGAGTATCTCCGAGCGCGGTGATCGACTGCAACACACGGGAATCGGTGAGTGCAAGATTGATCTGCCGGTTCAACTCGTCGACGATTGCGCTCGATGTGCCGCGCGGCGCCGCGATCCCCACAAAGATGCTTGCCTCGTATCCCGGCACGAATTCGGCCAACGTTGGAATCTCTGGCAACGCGGTCAACCGCGCGGAGCCACCGACCGCCAATGCTCGCAGTCTGCCGGCGCGGACGTGCTCCAAAGTCGATGCCGGCGTGCCGAAATACACCTCGATCTGGCCCGCCAGCAGGTCCACGACCGCGGGGCCGCCACCGCGATAGGGCACGTGCAGCATCTCGATGCCGGTGAGGCTTCTGAACAGCTCCCAGAACATATGCGGAGCGCTCCCGACGCCTGCCGACCCGACGGTCGCCTTGCGGGGATTGGCCTTCGCATAGTCGATCAGCTCGGAAACCGATCTCGACGGAAATGATGGGTTGACGACCAATATGCCGGCGCTGCGCGCGATGGCGGCGACGGCAGCGACATCGCGAGGGAAATTAAATTTGAGACTGTCATATAGCGTCGCATTCCAGGTGTCGGCCGACGTGGTCAGCAGGAGCGAGTAGCCGTCCGGCGCCGCCCTGACGACGGATTCCGCGGCAATGTTGCCGCCTGCGCCCGGCCGGTTTTCAACCACGAACGATTGACCGAGTCTCTGTGTGAGCCACTGGGCGATAAGGCGCGCGTAGGTGTCGTTTATGCCGCCTGGCGGAAAGCCCGAGACAATATGTACGGGTCGCGCCGGATAGGTTTGCGCAGGCGCGACTCCAGAGGAGGCCGACGCGGCAGAGGCCACGGCGAGTTGCAGAAATCGGCGGCGTACGAGTTTCAAGTCGCATCCTCCCCTGCTGGTGAGGGCGCCCCCTGTGGTCGCCCCGGTTTGCGTCTTTGACTGCCGACTTGCCGTCCCGCGCCGGACTCCTCGCGGCATTACTCAGCCCTGATGTTAGCGCTCCGGACCACCTTGGGCCATTTGTCGGCTTCATCGACGATGGGTCTGCCGAACTACGCGGGCGACAACGAAAGCGGAGTGTCCCCGAGGCGAGGGATATGGTCGCGGTGCGCTGGCCAGCGCGACTTATTGAACGGTCGCGCTGGCCAGCATAGGAGGGCCTCAGCCTCTGCTGCCGTTGTGGAAATCGCCATTCCTGCCGTGCGGAAGCGTCGGGAGGGACGGCGTGTAAGGACCGCCCTCGTTGGCCCGAGAGGGGCTGACAGAGGCGCGGGCGTCGCTCGGAACGACGGACGGTGCCGTGTTCTGAGGGCGCGTTTGCTTAGCAATCGCGGGAGATGCCAGTAGGGCAGCCACGCCTACAGCGGAAAAAATCACTTTAAGGTTTGCATTCATCGTTAAACGTCCTTCCAGAAAATTGAGTGCACTTCCCTGACCACAACGTCCGACGGCCGCGGAACCGCCTCAACACACTCTCATTACTCGACGGAAAGGTATTCATGTGTGAGCCAACGCACGCAGGAATGAGTTTTTCCGGACTGAGCGAGAAAATCGCGAAGTTCTACTTCCAAACCTCCCGTAACCACGGGACCGCCTGCCGCAATGCATCTCTGAAGCGAGAAGTCTGATAATGCGTGATACCAGTTAGCGCGATCAGCTTTGCGTTTACACCGGCTTTCTGGAGTTCTGCAATTCGCGCCTGCGTTGGATCAAAAGGTGCGACCTGATCGTCGCGAGAATGAACAGCGAGAACCGGGAGTTGCCACCCGGAGGCGGAAGCCGGCGGCCGGCCGGCAACTGGAATCGCCGCGCTGAAGCGTTCCGGGAATTTCTCTGCAAAATGCCAGGAGCCTGACCCACCCATACTGAAGCCGGTGACTGCAACCTTTTTCTTGTCGATTGCGTAGTGCGCCAGGACCATGTCGAGCAATGCGTTCACGGCCTTCTCGTTTTCGGGGCTGCTCCAATCGCCCCGCACCGAATCCGGTGCGACGATGATGGCGCCGAGTTCCGCAAGCGCCGGACCAATGAGGATCTGCACCACGTCTCCACCGGCGCCGGCGGCATCTGCGCCGCGGACCCCGAAGTGCAATGCAAGAATAAGGGGGACGGGCGTGGCGGGAGAATAGTTACCGGGAATGTAGATCGCGTAGCCGATTGCCGGTTCGCCTGCACGCAGCAACTTCAACTCGTGCAGTCCCGGAGCAAGTGCGGGGGGATCACCTGCAATCTGCGCGGCTGCGCTGATCGGCAACAGAGAGAGAACCGGACACGCCATCATCGTGCAAAGTGCGAAAATCCGCCGCGAGTAGACACGTTTGGAAAGCGACATCACCGTTGCTCCTCAACTCGGAAAGGCTGATGCCGAATGTATCACAAGAGGCGCTGCACCCGTTTCGGACGAACAGACTATTTTTGCCCGCTGGGCGTCCGGCGTCGTAGTCTGATACGGTGCGCTATCCAACAAGGAGGAGGAAAACCATGCGTGCCAGATTCTGTCTGATCCCGCTCACCGCGATCGCCGCCATCGCGTTTGCCACACAGGCATCCGCTGAGGCGATGGTCCGTGAGCAGAAAGTCATCTCGAGTGCCGGCGCGCGCGCCATGGTGGACGCATGCACGGCGTGGGCCGAGCGCAATCACCTGACGCTCGCGATGTCGGTATTGGATTGGGCGGGAAACCTGATCGAATCCCATGCCATGGAAGGAGCGGCTGCGAATTCCATCGACACCGCATTGTTGAAGGCGAAATCAGCGCTGCGCTGGCGCCGGCCCACCTCGGAAATGAACAAGATCGTGCGCACCGGCCAAAACCTGGCGCCGACCTTCATGCATGACTTTCCGCAGCCCGGAGCTTTGCCGATCGTGGTCGATGGCGAGGTGATCGGCTCGATGGGCGTGTCCAGCGCCGACGGCGAAAAATGCGCCCAAGCCGCAATCGACGCAGTGTTCAAAAAACCGGGAACCCCGCCCGCGCCGTAAAGCAGGGTCTGTTCGGCCCCGAGGGACGCTAGCTAGCACAAAGACCGTATCCCGCAGTGAGCGGCGCGGCTGCGGCGGATATTCTCGCGCAGCCGCGCCGCAAAAGATTGAAGTGCCCGCCGCGGAGGCCATGGCGCGCGGCGCTTAGTGCATTGCGCAGGCGAAGCTTGCGGCCTGGCTCGGATCGCCGTGGCCGTCATAGTGCGGGCTCGCCGGATAGCGGCACATCGGGCGCGACGCGATCGTATGAAACGGTGACTGCTCCTGCTGGCTCACTTGCACCAGGGTGTCAGGGGCCTTACCCAAATCGACCCAGGCGTCCAAAACGCCGAGCAAGTCGACTTTGGCCGGCACAGCCTTGCCATCCCTCGTGACACCGTTGCCCGGATGGTTCACGCCCGGCGTTACGTAGAAGCGGATGAACTGATCGACGCGATCCTGGCCCATTTGGGCGACGACTGATTTGTAATAATCGACTTCCTGCAGCACGCTGCGTTGATAGTCGGCGCCGTTGCCTTTCAGGATCAGCTTGCCACCGTGCGCTTGGAAAGCCGAAAGGTCCGGATCGGTGGCGTCGAACATGTCCGAAATTTCCTTGATCCGACCGGCGAATTTTTCGGGGGCGAACCGGAAGGGGTCGAACTTCGGATCGCGTGCGAAGTAATAGCGCACGAAACCGTCCGCGTTGACCCACGCGACCGACTGCGTCTTCTCGTTCGCGATCGGGAATTGCGGCGACTCCTTGCCGGTTATGGTGTCGATCATCCCGCCCGGCTGCACCTCGCTGCCATAGGTCCATCCCGGGAAAGCCGTGACGCCGTTCTTCATCGCGAACGGATACTGGTATGGACGGTGCACAAACCTGTCGGCTTCAATCTGCTTGTCGGAAAGGCAGGTGTCGCCGGTGTCTGCCCCATTCGGGCAACGCAGCGTACCCGCATCGAAGGCGCTCAGGCATTTTTCATAAGCGCCGATGACGCCGTCATCGAGACCGTCGAGCTTGTCACAGGCGGCGTTGACTGCATTGTGGATCAGCTTCACTTGGTCCGGGTTGATCCAGCCGCCTTCCCGTTGAAGGTTCGCGAGCTTCGCCCGCATCAGATTGCCGCCCGTGTAATTGGCCACGGGAACCACGCTCACGACGCCGTCGAAATCGGTCGGGAAACGCTGCGCCATCGTCAGGGCTTCGCGCCCGCCCTCCGAACCGCCGTAGAAATAAATTTTGGCGGGCTCCCGATCGTAAAACGCGCGTGCGATGCGCACGCCCACGTCATGCGTCTTCTTGTAGGCGGCATAGGCCATATTGACGAGCGCTTCGTCATTCAGAGCAAACGCGCGCGGGTGCGGAAGCTTCTTGTTGTCGTGGCCGGAATCGGTGCCCCAGGTGGCAAAGCCGCGCGCCACCGGCACGGGCGTGTCGCGGCGCGCGTCGCGTAATGGCGCAAGGCCGGTGATCAGCACGCCGTTCGAGCCGCCGCCGCCATATTGCACAGCCTTGCCGTTCCAGTCGGCTGGCAGGTTGACCTCGAAATTGACGGGCGGCGCATTCGCGTCGATCGGCTCAACCGCACCCAGTACCTTGCAATAATCTCGTGTCGGGCCCGGATTGAGCGGATCGGCGGGCACGGTCGCCATCTGCGCGGAGCTTATCGTTGCACCGCCGCTGGGTAGCCCGATTTCGCTCGTCAGAATCTTTAGCTTCACCAAATCGGCGCAGTTGACGGCCGCACTGGCCGGAGACCATGGGGCTGCCATCAGGATTGCCCCCGCGCCGCGTACGAGCGCCGCTTTCAACGTCGACATGGGTATCTCCTCCTCAATGCAACAGAGCCAGAACGTTGCTTTTAGAGCGCAGTAAAGCTTCGACTCCTTGTATATTGTTCTCGGAAAGCGGTCAGATCGGCAGCCTAGCACGCGATGCTCCGCTCGTCTGCGATCTGCTACATGCATACGACTAGGCGGCGGCGTGCTAGCTGCGGGTCGTGGGGAGTGATCGCGCGGATAGGTTAGCGGCTCCGCACGCGCCGATGCCACTCGGGAGCACCGCCCAGGCCCCGGCGGAGTAGAGCGCCCTCACGAACCCGGCAGCGCCCCCTCGCACAACCACAAAGCCGCGCCCTGCGTCGAGAAGCTGTACATCGGCGACGCTGATGGCGCGCATGAGCGTACCTTGCGGTCCAAATGCGGTGACCGTGAAGGTCGGTTCGGCAAGACCGCCAAGCCCAGCAATAGCCATCCAGATGGCGAGAATCCCCATAGCCGCGCCACAGAAGCGCAGAACAGCAAACGACCGGTGCGCATCAATAGTCGAAAACATGCTCGACTTCATATGTTGTCTTCGCAAGACTTCGAAACAGGAAAGTCAGGCGGGGCACCTGCACATCGAGAGCATACCGGCACCAACCGGGCCTGGATTGGAGCGGGACGGTAAAGAGCGCCGGGAATGCTTCCAGCGGAAACGGCGCACATTGTGGCGATAGCACGGTGACCAGAATATGCCGGTTACCGGCAATTTCCGAGAAATCACGGCCGCGTTCCGCCACTTTCAGCGCTATTTCGGTGAATGCCTGATAGCGCGGCGTCTCGATAACCGACAGATTTCCATCTTTGCGGACGAGCGCCATGCGCGGCTCCGCCGCGATGTCGGTCGGATCGAGATCCACGATGACACTCCTGATCCGCAACGCCGGAGGCGCAATGCCGGCCAGGACGCCGATCGCCTTTGCGTAGATCGCCTTGAATCCGTATTCGAGCGACAGGCCAATGCGACGCT
>Ga0070734_10002900_pt1 | contig 19325 bp, 16 predicted proteins | sample Coa_R1_8_FD_66444 | JGI IMG/M metagenome (GOLD analysis project Ga0070734, IMG submission 66444) | Surface soil microbial communities from Centralia Pennsylvania, which are recovering from an underground coalmine fire - Coalmine... | ecosystem: Environmental > Terrestrial > Soil > Unclassified ... | reverse complement strand
CGCTCACCGTCATGGCATATTGGAAGCAATCATGCCCCGAGAGAACGAGAAAGACCTCCCGGATATCCCGGATGCGATCAAGCAGACCATGAAATTAAGTTTTGTCGATTCCATGGACGAAGTCCTGAAGATCGCCCTGGCCGGGGAGATCGTTGCGCTACCCATGCCGGCGACGGCGCCGGGCGTGGAAGTACAGCCGGCTGAAGAGAACCGGACTCATTAGAGGTGTGGGGCGGGTCGGGGCCTTCTGCTCCGAGGCCCGCCCGGCACAGATGTTTGAAAGCGGAATTCATCGTTAGTTCGGCAAGCCCGGAAACTTTCCCCTCCGACGGGCTGCCGGAAGTCGCATTTTTAGGGAGAAGTAACGTTGGGAAATCAAGCCTTCTCAATGCCCTGGCTGGGCGGAAGGGCTTGGCGTTTACCAGCAACACACCGGGTCGCACACAAACGATCAATTTTTATCGAATCGATGACGCGTTCTACTTCGTCGATTTACCCGGGTATGGTTATGCGCGTGTCCCGGCGGAACAAAAGAGCCGTTGGCAGGGGCTGATTGAGCACTATTTACGGAAGAGGGAAAATCTGAAGCTTTCCTGTCTGGTGTTGGATTCACGCCGCGGGTGGATGGAGGCGGATCGGGATCTGAAGCACTGGCTGGAACATCATGGCAGGCCATACCTGGTGATCGCCACCAAGACGGACAAACTAAATCAATCGGAGTCAGACCGCGGTTTTCGAGCTATCCGGCAGGAAGGCTCGGAACCACTGGCATTCTCGGCCCTGACGGGCCGGGGAGTGAGGGAAATTTGGCAAGCAATATCGAAAACACTTCATCCTTAGGGAACGTCCCTCCACAGGATAAGCCGGCCGACCAGCCGGTTCCCGCCTCCGCGGAAGCGGAAAAGACAGAGAAACCTCCCAGGAGCGAGCGGACGGAGCGCGGAGAGCGCGCCGCCAAAGCCGCCTCTACGCCGGCGCCCGCCGAGCCGAAAGCGGCTGACAGCAAGCCTCCTGAGGGGAAGGCCGCCGATGGCGCCGCCGAGGTGCCGTCCGCGATTCCGCCCGGAGCCGGCCCGCGCCGCCACGCCAAGCAGGCACAAAACGTAAAGAACGGCACTCCGACGCTCGACTTGGTCGAGTTGAAGGACATGAGCATCCAGAACCTCAACAATGTCGCCAAAGACATGGGGATCGCGGGCGCCGCCGGCCTGCGCAAGCAGGAGCTGATCTTCAAAATCCTCCAGACCCAGGCTGAAAAGAGCGGACTCATCTTCTCCGAAGGCGTGCTCGAGTGTCTGCCCGATGGTTTCGGCTTCCTGCGCGCCCCGGAGTATAACTATCTGCCCGGCCCGGACGATGTTTATGTCTCGCCGTCGCAGATCCGGCGTTTCGATCTGCGCACCGGGGACACCATCTCCGGGCAGATCCGGCCCCCGAAGGAAGGCGAGCGCTATTTCGCGCTGATCAAGGTGGACGCCATCAACTTCGAGCCGCCCGAGGAAGCGCGCAACAAAATCTTCTTTGACAACCTGACGCCGCTCTATCCCAACGAACGGCTGAAGCTCGAAACTGTTCGCGAGAATTACTCCGGCCGCGTGATGGATCTGCTCACGCCCATTGGAAAAGGCCAGCGCGGCCTGATCGTTTCCCCGCCGCGCACCGGCAAGACCATGCTGCTGCAGTCCATCGCCAATTCGATCACCAGCAATCACGCGGAAGTTTCGCTCATCGTGCTGCTGATCGACGAGCGTCCCGAAGAAGTCACCGACATGCAGCGCAGCGTCAAGGGCGAAGTCATCAGCTCGACATTCGACGAACCGGCTACGCGCCACGTGCAGGTGGCCGAAATGGTGATCGAAAAAGCCAAGCGCCTGGTCGAGCACAAACGCGATGTCGTCATTCTGCTCGATTCGATCACGCGCCTCGCCCGCGCTTACAACACCATCGTGCCGCCTTCCGGCAAGGTTCTCTCGGGCGGCGTTGATTCCAATGCGCTGCAGCGTCCCAAGCGTTTCTTTGGCGCCGCGCGCAACATCGAAGAAGGCGGAAGTCTGACCATCATTGCCACGGCGTTGATCGATACCGGCAGCCGCATGGACGATGTGATTTTCGAAGAATTCAAAGGCACCGGCAACATGGAAATCCACCTCGAGCGCAAGCTGGTGGACAAGCGCGTGTTCCCGGCCATCGACATCAACAAGAGCGGCACCCGCAAGGAAGAGCTCCTGCTGCCCAAAGACGAGCTCAACCGCGTGTGGATTCTGCGCAAGGTCTTGAATCCGCTGTCGCCGGTCGAGACGATGGAGCTCTTGCTCGACAAACTCGGCAAGACCCGCAGCAACGCCGAATTCCTGGCGTCGATGAGCGGCTAACGCGGAGACGCGACCCGGTTCTGGATGCTGCCATCGGCCGGTTCGGTCCGAAGCGGTCGAGTCCCGCGCGGCGCCGGCTATCTGCATCCCTCTCGCCGACCGGTTAGAATTAAGGATCGGTCAAATTGAGTGTCGAGCATAGCGACTTCCCGCGCCCCATTGTCCTATCGCGAGCATCTCAAAAAGACGGCGGAATTTTACGATACAGAGCCGCCCTGTTCCAGTTGGGCCAGCCGCCAGTACCGCCGCTGTCTCGGCCATTATTACCGGCTGCTGATTCCACCCGAAGCGAGCGTGCTCGAAGTGGGCTGCGGCGGCGGCGAATTGTTGGCGCTGCTGCCCAATCGCAGCCTCACCGGCATCGATGTCTCTCGGCGCCAGATCGAGCGGGCGCGCGCCCGGGTGCCGGGTGGGCGTTTCTTTGTTGCCGCCGGCGAGGAGTTTTCCGCGGCCGGAGAATTTGACTGCATCATCCTGTCGGACGTGATTGGGATCACGGCCGATGTCCAGCAGCTGTTCTCGAATCTCAAGCGCGTCAGCCATCGCCGCACCCGGCTGGTCATCAACTATCACAATCTCCTCTGGCGGCCCCTGATTTCGCTGGCCGGCGCACTGAAGCTAAAGAGCCGGCAACCGGCCACGAGTTGGTTTGGACGGCATGATGTGCGCAATCTGCTGTGGCTCGCGGGTTGGACTCTTATCCAGGAACAGGCGCGTATCATTTGTCCGCTGGCTTTATTCGGCCTTGGAAAATGGCTGAACCGGCTGGTGTCTCCACTGCTGGCCCCGTTCTGCCTTGCGGTTTTTTGCGTGGCGCGGCGCAACGGGGAGCCGGCCGCCGCGGCGCCGACGGTCTCGGTGATCGTTCCGGCGCGCAATGAAGCCGGCAACATCGGAGCCGCCGTCGAGCGGATTCCGCAGCTCGGCGCGGCCACGGAGATCATCTTCATCGAAGGCCACTCGCGCGATCACACCTGGGACGAAATCGAACGCGTGCGGCGCACTCATCCCCATCGCGCCATCCGCGCGCTGCGGCAGACCGGCGCGGGCAAGGGCAATGCGGTGCGAGAAGCGTTTGATGCGGCCACCGGGGATATCTTGATCATTCTGGATGCCGACCTCACCGTGCCGCCCGAAGAGCTGCCGAAGTTCTGTGAAGTCCTCGCATCGGGAAAAGGCGAGTTCGTCAACGGCGTGCGGCTGGTATATCCCATCGAAGAACGCGCCATGCGTTTTTTCAATCTTTGCGCCAATAAAGCTTTCGGTGTTCTCTTCAGCTGGATTCTGGGCCAGCCGACTAAAGATACGCTCTGCGGCACCAAGGCGTTGTTTCGCAGCGATTACGCGCATATCGCCGCCAACCGCTCCTACTTCGGCGAGTTTGATCCCTTCGGCGATTTCGATCTGCTGTTCGGGGCCGGCAGGCTGAGTCTGCACATTGTCGACGTCCCGATCCGCTACCGCGACCGCAGCTACGGCGCCACCAATATCAACCGCTGGCGGCATGGCGTCTTGTTGCTCCGCATGTTGATCATCGGCGCTTCCAAGCTCAGATTCGTGTAACGGATGGACCTGCTGGCCCCAATCGTCGCGATGAATCGCTGGCCCATATGGCGGCGCCGCGTCCGCGTTTGGGACTGTGAAGCCACGGCGATCTCATTCGACCGCCTGTTGAACTTGTGGCTGCACCGGCTGGGGTGGATGGGCGAATCCACCCGCGCTTACTTCGAAGAGTCGATCCGGCCTGGCATGACCGTAGTCGATGTTGGAGCCAATCAGGGCCTTTACGCGCTGCTGTTTTCCCGGTTGACGGGCGCGCCCGGGCGCGTTTACGCGTTCGAGCCGGATCCCGACCTCTACCGCGCGGCCGTCGCTAATTGCAAAGCGAATCATGCCGTCAACGTGACGCTCTTTCCGTTGGCGCTGGGCAGCAAGGAGTCTCGTCTGACGCTGTGGAGATCTCTGGTGAATGCGGGAGACAACCGCCTCGCGCCGGGATCGCCGAACCCGTCGCGGCAGCCGGTCGAAGTGCCGGTGAAGCCGCTCGATACTGTGCTGGCCGGCGCGAGTATCGATTTCATGAAAATCGACGTCCAGGGTTGGGAGTGGGAAGTGATTCAAGGTATGCAGGGCGTCCTGGAGCAGCCCCGGGGCCTGACCATCTGGCTCGAGTTTTGGCCGGAGGGCCTGCGCGCGGCCGGCGCCGATCCGGTCCGCCTGCTGCAGTTTCTGTCCCAGCGTGGTTTCCGAATCCATGCCACCGGTGCCGCGGAACTGCAGCCCGTGACGGACTTCGAATCGCTCACGCGTCGTTATCCGGGCGCCCGCTACACCGATTTGGCCGCTATTCGCTGATCCGGACGCGTCAACGGATCAAGCCCATTTTGCGCACGAAGCCGGCACTAATTACGATGATGCGGTCATCGCCCCGCCAGCCTGTATAGTAATTGAGATTCACCTCGCGCGGGCCAAATACGGCGTCAAAGGAGTTCGGGCGGTTCGTCGGCCAAGTGCTCTCGCGGGGAGTAACGGTTTCCGAATAATAAGAAACGTATTCGTCGTAAGCGCCGCTCAAGCCTACAGCATTGGTGGCCACCAGGTTCTTCGCCCAGAAGCCGCGCTTCTTTAACTCTTGTTCCAGACGCGGCGAGATCGCAAACGTGCGGTTGGCCCGTTTGACGGTGTATTGCTCAAATTGCCTCAGGAATGTTTCCTTATCCGCGCGATGAGCGATGCCCTCAGAGGCCCTCACCTGATCCACCGCGTTTACCGCAATGAAGATTCCCACTAACATCACCAGAGCCGACCGCGCCTTCGGCCCGCGCAATCTCTCGCCCAACCAACCCAAACCGCGCGCCGACAGCATGAATAGAAACGGAGTCATGATCAGGTAGTTGCGAACGATCATGACCGATTGGCTGGAAAAATACAAACCATAGGCCACCGGGAACACCAGAAAAATCACGATATCCCGCCACGGCTCGTCCAGCAGAGCCCATACGCCCACGGTCATAAGAACGAAAAAGATGAACGAGATCGGAGTGAATGTCGAAAACAGCTGGGTCGCAAAATAGAATGCCATCCCGAATAGATGTTCCGGACCAGCGTGCACCGTGTATCCGGCCCAGCCGTTTCTATAGATACCGATGGAGCTTCGCAACGACTCCGCGAAGATCACCGGTTGTATCAGAGTTCCAGGCGTGGTGATCAGGTAGGAGACTATCATCGTGGCCGCAAGTTTTCCCGAATCGGTCAGCGCACGGCGCCAGGGTTTCCCGGAAAGCCACACAACCGCCAGCACCGGCAGGATGATGAGCCCGCCCGGATATTTCGATCCGCACGCAAACCCAGCGGCAGCGGCCGCGCCGTACAATGCGGCGTGCGAATGTCTTTTCCATGCCACGGAGACGAGCAAAAACGTCAATGCGCCGAATTGCATCAAGACGGTGTCCGGCGCGATCCAGCGGCCGTGATAGATTACCTCCCACGAAAAAGCAAACAGGAGCGAGGCGCACATGGCTTCCCACCGCGTCCGCTTCCATGCCAGCACAGTCAGGTAAATCCACGCGCCGGTGAGTGCGGTGACAAAAGCGTACACGCGGCGTAACCGCAGCCGGAACCCCAGGCTGTGCAGCAGAGGCAGTAAGTCCGCTTTGAATCGTGCCAGATCGGGTCTCGGCCCGGTGAACTCCTTGATCAGTTCCGGGCTGAAGGCGCCCAAGGTAAGCCAGTAATTCACGCCCGGGTACGTATAGGAGTCCGGCAGCAGCGTGAAGGCATTCTCAATCGAATAAGCGACAGCGTTGATTTTATTGTGGTCCTCGTCCCAATGCGTGCCGAAATCGATTCCCCACCACGTGAGCGCCACAACGACCAGCACCGGAATCCCGGCGAGAAGGTACGAGCGGCGCGTCACTCCGGTGCCGGTTCGCCGGTCCGATTCGCTCTTCACGAAATCAGCCCTTCGCCTTCAGCCGCGGGAAGAGACGCTCGGCATTGCCTCGATTGATCGCGTCTCGATCCGCGCCTGAGAAGCCGGTGAACCGGTCGAGCCCATCGGTGGTCAATTCGTAATTTCGAATCGGCACATCGCTGCCGAACAGAATCTGCGAAACAGGCACTAATTCCTTCAGGGCGTCCAGCCCGGGCTTGCCCGCGCCGTGCGCAACTTCGTAATAGAACCTCCGGATCTCGTACTCGGCGCCTTTCGGCAGGCGGTCCGTGAAATTCTTCGGATAATCATCGATGATGCGCGCCGCCAGCACCGGCAGCGCTCCGCCCGAATGCGACAGAATAAAGCGCACATTCGGAAACCGCGCGGGTGTTCCGTTCACCAGCAGGCTCTCGGCCGCCCGTGCCGTGTCCAAATCGTACTCGATGATTCCCGAAATCGAGAGTCCCGGAATCAGGTTACGGCAGCAGTTGGCGGTCGCCGGATGAAAGAACACGACGGCCTTCCGCCGGTCCAGTTCGGCGAAAACAGGCGCGAACGCCGGGTCGCCCGGCCACTTGTCCAGGTAGCTGGTCCATAGCGCGATGCCGTCGGCCTTCAATGTGTCGAACGCATACTCGATTTCGTGCAGGCTTCCTTCCGTATCCGGCAAGGGTAAGGCGGCGAGCAAGCCAAACCGGCCAGGATGGTCCCGCACGACCTGCGCGCCGAATTCATTGCTCTGCCGCGCCAGGCTGCGCGCTCTCCGGCTGCGGTCGCTCATTGAATCCATTACCAGCCGCTGCACGGGCGAAAGCAGTGCGGTTGCGATTTTGTGCCGGTCCATCGCTTCGAGCGATATCTCGGGCGTCCACGGTCGCGCGTTGAACCCGCCGGCGGCCAGTTCCTTCTCCATCGCCTTCACGTAAAAGGGCGGAGTAAAGTGATGGTGAACATCGATCCGGCCCGCGTTTTGCGCATCCATTCGCACCGGCAACAGTGCCGCGGCCGCGGCGAGGGTTCTCGCAAACATGCGCCGCGAAACACACCCGCGCTCTGGTGTCATCTGATATCCTCTCCGGTGAATTATAAAACGGTGACGATGGGAACTCGCCGCCGGGCCGCTGAGGCCGCAATGCCCAGCAAGATCGAGATGTACGAGGTTCGCATGGTTTACCTCGCCATCACGGTGGACGATCCCAAGACCTACGCCCGGCCTTTCACCATCCGGCTCACTCAGTTCCTGCTTCCCGATACGGACTTGATTGAGTATTTCTGCTCCGACAACGAAAAAGACTTGCGCCACTTCCGCTGACGCCGGGTCCAACGCCACGCCGCTCGGGCGGCACCCTGTCAAGGCACCCCTCGACACCGGCTCTTCCTTGCTGTAGATTAGTCAGCGCAGAGGAAAACCCGCATGAATCCGAGGAACCTTCACTTCGCCGCTGGATTGGCACTTGTTTTGCCGCTGGCTTGCGGTGTCGCGCCGGCTCAGCCCAAAACCGCCGAGGGTGTCGTGACCGCCAGCTATAAAACGCCGAATTACAAGGCGCCGCGGACGCCCGACGGTCAACCGGATCTGCAAGGTGTCTGGGCCAACAACAACGCCACGCCGCTCCAACGGCCCAAACAATTGGAAGGCAAAGAGTTTCTTTCGGAACAGGAGTTGACCGCGATTAAACGGTCGGCCGATGAGCTCTTCAAAAACGGTAAGTCAGATGCCGCCTTCGGCGATTCCGTCTTCATCGCCGCCCTCGCGAATGCGCAAGGCAAGATGAAAGGATATACAACGGCGGACGGTAAGGTCGGGGATTACAGCTCGGTGTGGATTGTCGATCGGGATTGGACCAACCGAACCTCTCTGATCATCGATCCCAAGGACGGCCACCTTCCCGCTTTGACGGCCCGGGCGCAAGAACTGGCGAAGCGCCCCAATTATGTCGAGAACGATTCGGCCTTCGGACAAGGTCCCGGCAAGCGCCCCGATGGACCTGAAGACCTCGGGCTGAGCGTACGCTGCATCTCGTTCGGCACGCCGCGGATCGGCGCCGGCTACAATAGCTACGTCCAGATCGTGCAGTCGGCCAAGACGGTGGTCGTCTTGCAGGAAAACATTCACGACGCCCGAATTATCCCTCTCGACGGAAGCCCGCATCCGCCGGCCAACGTGAGACTCTGGAACGGCGACTCGCGCGGCCATTGGGAAGGCGACACCCTGGTTGTGGACACGACCAACTATCGTGCCGGAGCCCTCATGGACAACAGCGAAAAGCTCCACGTGGTCGAACGCTTCCAGCGCACGGCTCCGGATTACATCACGTGGAACGTGACATTCGACGATCCGGGCACATGGGTGAAGCCGTGGACCGTGGAGATCCCGCTGCGGCACTCCGAAGATCCGCTAATCGAATACGCCTGCCACGAAGGAAACTACGGCATGCAGGGCATTCTGGCGGGAGCCCGCGCCGCCGATGCCGCCGAGGCTGCCGGGACTGGATCCGGGTCGAAGTAAGATTCGGCGCGGGTCCTTCGCCATTGCGGTCGCAGTGGCCCCTTCGCCGTCTGCTCGAAACCCCGTGCCTCCACTTACGCGGCGGCAAACCGCGGCGGCAGCGCTTGTTGACGCCCGCCTTGCCATTTAACTATAGTTAAGTTCGATGGTGCCCGCCGACCACATCGGTGCCGACCCGCGTTCGCTGGCCGATGTCCATTCCAGCGTGGGCACGGGACAGGTGTCGTTCTGGCGCCGTATGTTTGCCTTCGCGGGTCCCGCCTATCTCGTCAGTGTCGGCTATATGGATCCGGGCAACTGGGCCACCGACCTGGAAGGCGGCGCGCGCTTCGGCTATCAGTTGCTCTGGGTCCTGGTCATGTCCAACGGCATGGCCATCCTGCTCCAGACCTTGAGCGCGCGTCTCGGCATCGTGTCGGGGCGCGATCTGGCCCAAGCCTGCCGCGAAACTTATCCACGCGTCATGAATCTGGCGCTGTGGGCCTTATGTGAGATTGCCATCGCGGCCTGCGATCTCGCCGAAGTCCTGGGCGCCGCCATTGGCCTCAACCTGCTGTTCCATATCCCATTGCTCGCCGGCGTACTGATCACCGCCGCCGATACCCTGCTGGTTCTCTGGCTGCAAAGCTTCGGCATCCGTACCATTGAGGCGTTCGTGCTCTCGCTGATCGCAGTGATTGCCGGAGGTTTCCTGATCGAAATTTTCTGGGCGCGGCCTTCGGTGAGCGAAATGTTCACCGGCCTGGTGCCGCATCTGAATCGCGATACTCTTTACGTCGCTATCGGTATCCTTGGCGCCACCGTGATGCCGCACAATTTATACCTGCATTCGGCGCTGGTGCAGACACGCCACATCGGCCAGACGGCCGGGGAAAAGCGCACCGCCTGCCGCTACAACCTGATCGACTCCGTCGTGGCGCTCAACGGAGCGCTGTTTGTCAACGCCGCGATCCTGGTCATGGCGGCCGCCGTCTTCTTCAAGCGCGGCATCGTGGTCACCGAGATCCAGCAGGCTCACGTTCTGCTCGAGCCCCTGCTCGGCACCAGTCTGGCGGGCGTGATCTTCGCCATCGCGCTGCTATGCTCCGGCCAGTCTTCCACGCTGACCGGCACGCTGGCAGGCCAGGTCGTCATGGAAGGTTTCCTCGATTTCCGCATGCGCCCGTGGCTGCGCCGGCTCATCACTCGTCTGATGGCCATCACGCCCGCCGCGCTCACCATCTACTTCGCCGGCGAACAGTCCACGTTCGGTCTGCTCCTGCTCAGCCAGGTGATCCTGAGCATGCAGTTGCCCTTCGCCATCATCCCGCTGATCCACTTTACCGGCGACCGCGAGCGTATGGGAGCGTTCGCCAACCGGCTCTGGGTGACGGTGCTAGCCTGGACCGCTGCCGTGATCATCGTGGTGCTGAATCTGCGGCTCGCGGTGCTATCCATTTCCGAGTGGCTGGCACATGCGGGTCGGTTGCGATCGGCCATCTGGCTGATCACGGTCCCGGCCGCTGTTCTTCTGTTACTGCTTCTGGTCTGGATGACGATCGAGCCTCTGCTCCGCCGCTGGACGCGCCCTCTTGGGCGCGCGCCCGTGACCTTGCCCGAAACCGCCGGTGCAGAAGCCTCGTCTCCCGTTTACCGGCGTATCCTGGTGCCGCTCGATCATACGAATCTCGACCGGTTGGCTGTCAGCCATGCTGCGTCGATGGCGAAGCTGCACGATGCCAAGTTATACCTGGTTCACGTCGAAGAGGGCGTCACCAGCCAGGTATACGGGAAGGACTCTTCCACGGCGGAGGTCGAGGCCGGCGAGCAGTACCTTGGGACCATCGCCGGTGCGCTCCGCCAGCAAGGTCTCGCAGTCGAAACGGTCGTGTTCCATTCGTCCTCCCCTCGCCGTGAAATTGTGCGCTACGCCCGCGAGATTCGCCCTGACCTGGTGATTATGGGCGCCCACGGGCACGGCGGACTGAAGGATTTGATCTTCGGGACCACCATCAACCCGGTCCGTCACCATCTCGACGTGCCCATCCTCATCGTGCGTCCCGGCAAAGCCTGACTGGGACAGCCTGTCTCAAGGGCGTGTCTCCGAAACACAGAAATGCGGATTTTTCTCTTATGTAAGTACTTTGTTTTCAATGAAATCGATTGGCATATGGTATGCTGATTACACTACCGTGCCTGCTGGCCGCCGCCCATTTTGGCTCGCCGTCCTGTTCGCTGTCGGAGCAATTTTGGCTGACAGCGCAACGCTGGAACGGCTATCGCTGAACGAGATGATCGGCCAATCGACGGCCATCGTTCGCGGCAAGGTCGCGGGCTCCTCGACGGCGCTGCGCGGCACCATGATTTTCACGTTCTACACAATTCAAGTAACCGAGCAGTTCAAAGGGCCGGCGCAAAATTCCGTGACAATCGCGGTCCCGGGCGGAACCTCGAACAACCGGCGGCAGACGTTCCCCGGAGCGCCGCAGCTGAATACCGGTGATGAATTCGTCTTTTTCCTGTGGACCGGCAAATCCGGTACCACTCAAATCATCGGGCTGACCCAGGGATTGTTCAAGCTGGCAGCCGGCGAGTCTACCGGCGACCCGGTGGCTACGCGCACCGCAAGCTCCGAGTTGATGCTCGAGCGCGGCACGGGCAAGCCAGTCAAGGACCAGACCCTGGTCATGAATTTGAGCAATCTGCGTGCGCAGATTGCCGGTACTCTCGGAACAGGAGCGCGGTAATGAAGCGCTCGGCCAAAAGCGGAGCAGCGCGCGTCCTGATCGCGATTGCGGCGGTTGGAGCCGCCCTGCCTGCGCACGCCTATTATCAATACATTCACTATCTCGTGCCCGGCGCTCCCCCCACGCCGGTCTTTGAAAGATTCGATCTTACGGCGCTTCCCAACAAAACCGTAACTTTTCTGGTCGCCGATAGCGGCCCGGCGGTGTTCGCGCCCAATGACGATTTCTCGTCGGTTCTCAGCCAACTGCAGCAGGCCGCAGCGGTGTGGAACGGCGTGTCCAACTCGGATCTGCGAGTGGCATTCGGGGGTCTAGAGGCAGCCGCCCAGCCCGCGACTACCCCCGGCGGCGACGTAGTATTTACCGAATTACCCCCGGGTTTGCTGGGGATGGGTGCTCCGACGGTGGCGGTTCCGACGGCTCCCACGAAGGGGCCCAACGGCTTGTTTGTCCCGATTGTGCGGGCCACGGTGTGGCTGAGCGCCGATACGAACAAAGGCGCCGGAGCGAGCTACCTGGAAGCCTACTTCACTACCGCGGTCCATGAGATGGGTCACGCGCTTGGCCTGCAGCACACGTTTACCGGCGCTGCCATGTCTCAGGGGCTGATTCGCAACACCTCGCGGACCCGCCCGATCGATCTCGACGATATTGCCGGCTTGTGCCTGCTCTACGGAAAGGCGGGGTACACGGCCACCGTGGGCGCGATTTCCGGCCAGGTGCTTTCAAACGGCCAGCCGGTGGCGTTGGCCTCGGTGGTGGCGCTGACCGCCACGGGCCCCGCCGTAAGCACTTTCACCAATCCGGACGGAACGTTCCGCATCGATGGGCTTCCTCCCAATCAGTATTGGGTGTATGTCCATCCGGCCCCTCCGGACGCGTTCGGCAACCACGGCATCGTGGGCCCATACAACATTAACGGCCAACCGATCGCGCCGAGCCCTCCCTTCGAAACGCTGTTCTATCCGGGCACCCGGGATCCGAGCCGGTTTGTCGCTGTTGGTGTGAACGCCGGAGCGGTTACCGGCGGGATCAACTTCTTGGTCCAGCCGCGTGCGGCGGTCCCGGTTTATGACATTCTCACCTACAGCTATTCGGGCGCAGCGTTTGTGAGCCCGGCGTTCGTCAACACATCCCGCGGCCTCAATACGATTTCCGCCCAGGCTCTTTCGTTGGCGACTCCGGTTCCGCAGTCGGTCACGGTTCCGGGTTTCTCGATTGCCAACATCCGTCCCTATGGGGCTCCGGTGGCGCTGGCACTGGATCTGCCCACGTTCGTCGCCACCAACGGTCCGCGCCATGTGCTGTTTAACTTCGGTAATGACATGTATGTGCTGCCGTACGGCCTGGTGCTGGTTCAGAGTGATCCGCCAGCGATCACGGCGGTGACGCCGAATGCCGACGGCACCGTGACGGTTACCGGTAACAACTTCGCAGCCGACAGCCGGGTGTTCTTCGATGGTTTGCCGGCGACGATAGTCCCTCCGGCCGCGGGCAGCAGTGAAACCGGATCGATTACGGTGATGCCGCCCCCCGGATATAACAACCAGACCGCCACGGTTATTGTGTACAACAGCGACGGGCAAAACTCGACTTTCTATCAGAGCGCGCCATATCCCACTTACGTCTATCCGGCACAAGGAACTCCCCAAGTCACGGTGACCCCGGCGACTTTACCGGCCGGCACCTCGGCGATGGTCGATATTGCCGGAGCGGGCATGCAGTTCGCCAACGGGCAGGTTACCGTGGGGCTCGGCACTTTTGATGTGGCCGTGCAGCGGATGTGGTGGCTGGGCCCGAACCACGTGGTGGCCAACGTCGCAGTTGCGGCCGCCGCCGTGGCGGGGGCTTCCGATATCAGTGTCATTTCGGGGTTCCAGACCGCTGTTAAACCGCTTGGCTTCCAGACGCAGGCGGCCAGTCCAGGGCAGCCCGCGATCAATGCCGTGATCAATGCCGACCAGTTCCAGCAAACTTTATACGCGGGTGCCTATGCCAGCGTCTATGGCTCCAATTTGGCCGTGGGCGGAGTGCCTGCGCAGGTGACGCTGAACGGAGTGGCAGTGGCTGCGGTCGCCACACCGAGCCAACTCAATTTCCAGATTCCGGCGGGAACGCCCAGCGGTCTGGCGATTTTGAAAATTTCCAACGGCTCTGCCAGCGGGCTGCCGTTGGCGTTGCAAATTGACAATGCTCCGCCGGTGATCGTCACGGTCAGCAACCTTTCCGGCCAGATCATATCGACCATCCAACCGGCAGGGTCAAGCGATACGCTCGCAGTGACCGTAACCAATGTGGATCCATCGTTGATCGGGAGCCAGGGCCGGGTGTCGGTAAGCATCGGCGGCGCTCCGATGACGGTGCAGCAGGTGATCGCGGGTCCGGCGCCCGGAACCGTGCAAGTGGTCTTTCAGATCACCCAGTCTTTCGGCGGCGCCATGGTGCCGGTGGTGGTCACGGTGGATTCCGCCCACACCGACCCGCTCACCATCGCGGTTCGGTAGGCCGGCGCTAAGATCCGCGGCGGTTCCACCGGCGCCCACAGCCGTACCTCCGACTCCGCGGTACGCTCCGGAGTCCTTGACAGGCGTCGGCAGGCGGATATATAAGAGAAACAGGTCTGTTGATCTATCGGCTGTTCGGGAGGTGCGCGCGATGAAGCGAATGTGCCTGATCGGCGTGGCGCTGGGAATGGCGGTTTCGACGACGGCGAGCATAGGCGGAACCGTCACCTTCTATCGGGACGTGCTGCCCATTCTCCAGAACCATTGCCAAAGCTGCCATCGTCCGGGTCATGCGGCGCCGATCTCCTTCATGACCTACAAGGAGACACGCCCGTGGGCGGAGGCGATGAAATACGTGGTGGTGTCCAAGCAGATGCCGCCCTGGTTTGCGGAGCGGCCCTATGTGCCGGCGGCGGCACACGGCAATCTGACGCCGAGCGAAGTCGAAACGATTGTGAGGTGGGCCGAACTGGGTGCGCCGGCGGGCGACCCCAAAGACGCCCCCCCGCCGGTCTACTTCCAGGAGAGCGGTTACGGCTCCCCCCGGGTCCCCGGCCGCCTCACGCCGATCGCGTGGCGGTAATCAGCGCCTCGAGGGTGGCCGCCGCCGTTGCTTTCCAGGAAAATTGGGCGGCGCGCCGCGGGCCTTCGGCGGCGAGGCGGGCGCGCAGGGATTCGTCGCTCGCGATGCGCTCGAGAGCTTCCGCGATCGCTTCGGGATTATAGGGGTCGAACAGCAGCGCGGCATCTCCAGCGGCGCCGGCCAGTGGTTCGATGGCCGAACAGGCGGTCGGTACTCCGGCCGCCAGCGCCTCCAACAGCGGGATGCCGAAACCTTCGAACTTCGAAGGGAACACGAACGCCCAGGCCCGCGTGTAGAGGTCGTGCAGGGCTTCGCGTGCGATCCAACCCGGAAACTCCACGGCATCGGCCAGGCCCAACTGATCGCGCAGATCGCGCAGCGGCCCGGTGAACAGCCCATGCATACCGCTCACCACCAGGCGGAACTCGGGATGGGTGCGGCGAAAGCGCGCGAAGGCGCGGAGCAAGCCGTCCAGGTTCTTGTGGGGATGCAAAGTCGAGACGGCCAATAGAAAACGCTCCGGGCGCCGGTGCCGGGCCAGATCGAAAAAGACCGGATCGACGCCCAGCGGCACTACTTTTACAACCGGGGCGGGAAGGCGGTAATACTTCAGCAGATCGTCGGCGGTGGCTTGCGAATCGGCCAGCACCAGCCGAGAGATATGCGCGGCCCAGTACAAGAAGAAACGCCAGAAGGGCAGATCGAACCAGCGGAAGTACTCGGGGTGGCGTTTGTGCTGCAGGTCGTGGAACACCGTCACTTGCGGGCAGGAGCACAGCAGCGGCGCGGTGAATCCGGGGTTCAGCAGCACATCCAGCTTTTGTTTGAGTGCCTGCAGGGGAAGAACGCTTTGCTCCCAGAGCAGACGCGCGGGCCGGACGACGGCGCGCACGTGTTGCGGAACCTGCTGGAAGTTGGGAGCGGCAGGCGTGAGGTCGGGGCCGGTTTCGCGGTTGGTGAACACGAAATAGCGATGGACCGAATCGATTTCGGCCAGTGCCGCCAGCAGACCGCGGAGATAGATTTCAGTGCCGCCCACACCTCCGGGAATCAGGTAAAGCGCATTGACACCGATGCGCAGCGGCAGCACTTCAGCGGCCGGCAAGGAGTCTCGCCTGCGCCTGGGCCAGCCCGTCCCTGGCCTCCGGGAAATCGGAATTGAGAGCGAGGGCGCGCTGGTAATCCTGAACAGCGGCGGCCGGCTGATTTGATCCGAGATGCACGGCGCCCAGGTAGGCGTATGTGACGGCGTACTTGGGGTCGATTTTTTCAGCGGTGGCGAGGGCGTCGAGGGCCTCGGGCCAGCGCCGCTGCTCGCCATAAATCTTGGCGATTTGCGTGTAGATGTGTGCGGTGCGTTCCAGGGCGGCCGCCTGGCGCAGTTTGGCCAGCGCATTATCGGGCTGGTTCAGACAATCGTAGGCGAGCCCCCAATCGACCAGCAACTCGTAGGTGGGCGGCGCCAACTGCGAGGCGCGCGTGTATTCCTGGATGGCCAGGTCGCAGCGGGGCGGGTCCTGCTGCTGAACCGGGCCGCCGCAGGCCGGGCCGCAATAGGCACTGGCGAGCTGAAAATGGGCACGCGCCTTATTGGGTGATTTGCTGGCGGTGTCTTCCCACAAAGAGCGCGCGCTGGACCAGACCTCGGCACGGGCGTGTGCCAGCACCGCGAGCACCAGGACCACTGCCGAACAGGCGGCGGCGAGTTTTCGGTTATCGAGTTTCGCGCGGTTCAGCAGATCAATGACGATCAGGACCAGGCCGAGCGTGGCGGCGTAGACGCGTCTTTCGGCCACCGGGTCGCGAATGGGGAGGATCGAAGAGGTGGGAGCCATCAACAGCAGATACACAAAAAAACCGTAAGCAGCCAGCCGATATTGGCGGCGGTAGCGCCAGGCCGCCGCGGCCAAAGCGATAAGCGCCAGCAAGCCGAAGATCGCGCCGTGATCAAAGATCGTGCGGGAAATCGGGAAATCCCAATCGGCAGTGAGATTGGCGGGAAACAGAAACAGCTGCGGGTAGACGAACAGGGCGCGAAATTGTGTGAACAGGTATTGATACCAGGTCATGTCCTTCAGGTCGAAACCCGCCGTGTTCGTGGAAGTGATGCTGGGCCAGAAGCGATACACACCGACGGCTGCGCCGAGCGCCAGAAGGCCATAAAGGCGCCAGTTGCGGCTGACGCGCTGGAGCGGGGCCTCAGAGCCCCACCAGATATCGGTCAGCAGCAGCACCGCAGGTAACGCGATGGTCTGTTCCTTGGCCGAAAGGGCGGCTACAAACAGGGCGGCTACCGCGATTGTAGCGGGCCAGGAAATGGCGGGGGAGCGCCGGTAGAGAAAGACCGCGAAAGCAGCCAGCATGAGCATGTCGCTCAAGCTTTCTGAGCGTCCGGCGAGATAAGCCACGCTTTCGGCCTGCACCGGATGAAGCAGAAAAACGGCAGCGGCGAAAGCGGCCAGCCAAACGCGGCGTTCGCGCGCGAAGCCGGACCACTCCAGCAGACGGCGCACGATGAAAAAGATCATCCCCGCGGCGAGGAAATGGAAGACGACATTGACGAGGTGGTAGGAATACGTGTCGTCGCCCGAGATATGGGCATTGACCCAGTAGCTCAGCATGAGGAGCGGGCGGAGCGACTGAATCCAGATCCGCAGAGGAGCCTTGAACTCCGGGAGCGCGAAGGGGAGCGCATTGTCGTCGAAGAGAAACGGCCCGTGAGCGGCGGGTCCATAAGCCCAGAACACGGCAAGCGCGGCAGCCAGCACGAGAGCGTAGGGCTGCCATCGCAAGCGGGGGGTGGGAGGGGCCGGGGCTCGGGCGGGCGCGGCGGCCGTTGCAGCGGACTGGGCCGCGGGCCGGGATCTGCGGGTCTCGCGCTTGCTAGCTCTCATGGTCCCGTAGAGTTTGGAGATGATATTCGAGCAAGGCCACGCGCTGTGCCAGCGCTACGTTGTCATCGCGCAGGTGCGAGATGATGACGGAGAAGCGGAAGAAGATGATCAGGAAGACGCTGCTGCCGGCCATAAACAACGCCAGCGGCGAATCGGGAAGGCCGAGGAGAGCTCGCAGCAGGTTCAGCAGCGGAGGGGTGCGGGAGAGTACGAGCATCGCCGCGGTGGCGGCCAGCCAACTGGCCGAGTACTCGACGCGAATGTGCGCGCGCCGCACCGAGAACAGCACGATGCCCAGCATCACAATGCTGAACGCAGTAGTTACATTCAGGAGCCGATCCATTCTACCCTCCGGACTCGGACTGGCCGGCACGGCGATGCAGCCTGCCATCGAATTTCAAAACGTTCACGAAAACTCCGAGGAGGACGTGAAAGATGTAATACAGAGATTTCATTGCAGTAATGGACGAGCGGCCGGCCAGGCGGGGACGCACCGAGCAGGGGACTTCGATGAAGCGGAAGCGGCGGCGTTGCAGCACAACCAGCGCCTCGATTTCCGGATATTCGAGTGGAAAGCTTTTGCTGAAGACGCCGAGGGCCTGCCGGTTCACGCCGACGAAGCCGGAAGTAGGGTCAAGCACGGGCCGGCCGAGGATAGGGCGCAGCACCAGCCGGAAGAAGCGGATGCCCAGCCCGCGAATCCTGCCGGTATGCCGGTTGTGGCCGTTGAGATAGCGGGAGCCGATTACCATTTCACATCCGGAATCGCGCAATTTGTCGAAGATGGGGCGGATATCGCGGGCGTCGTGCTGGCCGTCGCCATCGACGCGAATCACGTATTGAAATCCCAGCTCAAAGGCGAGTTTATATCCGGCTTGGACGCATCCACCCAGGCCGAGATGATGGGGCAGAGGCAGGATCTCGGCGCCGGCGGCCCGCGCCCGCGCGATGGTATCGTCGCGCGAGCAATCGTCAATTACGAGCACGGGAACGCCGGGGCAGTGCTCATGAATGGAGCGAACGACGCTCGTGATCGCTCCCTCCTCGTTGAAAGCGGGAACAATGACGAGCAGCGAATCGGGGCCGCTGGCGCGCATCAAAGCCTGGCAATCCTCCGAGCACTCAGCGAATGGCCGGCGACGAGCCGGCGGAAGACGCGCGGGGTGATGCGCGCGCCGGCACGAATGCGGCGACGTTCCCGCCACAAGCGCGGAGCATGAGCCAGCAAGGCGAGGTGGGCGCGCAAAACATACCAGAGCAGGCGCGCGCCGCCCAGCCCCTGGGCGCGAAAACGCGCCGCGCTGCCGCGGCCCTCAAGCAGATAGCGGACGTGCCAGAAGTAGCGGGCGACCGAAACCGAGGGAGCGATCAGCAGCATGGTGGCGGGGAAGTTCTTCGCCACCACGAATAGACGATTGCGCTCGACCAGATATGCCTTCAACGCCGAGGCCGCGCCGGCGGAATGGGAATAGTGATGCTCGACGACCGCGTCCGGAATGTAGAGACACTTCCACCCGGCCCATCGCGCGCGCAAGCCGAGGTCGGTGTCTTCGCAATAAAGGAAGAAGAGGTCGTCGAAGCCGCCGATGTCGTCCAGCATGGCGCGGCGATACAGCGCCGCCGAGCCGCTGGGAAAAAGAGTCTCTTCGGGAACGGGAAAATCTTCCGGGGGCCGGCTCTGGCCGCGCTGCTTGCTGCTGCCGTCGCGACAGACGAGCATGCCTGCCGAATCAAGCCTGTGCTCTCCGAAGAGGCGGACCTGGGAAGCGGCCATACCGGCGTCGGGACGACGCTCCAGGGCGC
>Ga0070734_10002899_pt1 | contig 19339 bp, 15 predicted proteins | sample Coa_R1_8_FD_66444 | JGI IMG/M metagenome (GOLD analysis project Ga0070734, IMG submission 66444) | Surface soil microbial communities from Centralia Pennsylvania, which are recovering from an underground coalmine fire - Coalmine... | ecosystem: Environmental > Terrestrial > Soil > Unclassified ... | reverse complement strand
TGACCTGCTCCCCGCTTTCCGCACAAAGCTGAGTATGATTTCAGCGAATGAAAGGGGAAGCGGGTATGTCGAAGACCAGGCACACAGAGGCGCAGATCATCGGAGTGCTGAAACAACTGGAAGCGGGACGTAAAGCGGAAGACGTGGCGCGGGAGGCAGGGGTATCGAAACACACGATCTACGCATGGAAAGCAAAGAACGGTGGGATGGATGTGAGCCAGGCGCAGGAGGCGAAGCAACTACGGGATGAGAACACGAAGCTGCGGAAGCTGGTGGCGGATCTGAGTCTGGACAAAGAAGCACTGCAGTCGGTGATCCGAAAAAACGGTTGGAGCTCGTAGCGCTGAAGGCAGCTATCGAGCAGGTGCAGCAAGAGTATGCCTTCAGCGAGCGGCGAGCCTGCCGACTGATGACGATGGCGGTGACGACGTATCGTTACCGGTCGCTGCGAACGGATGAGCCGTTGCGGACGAAGCTGGTGGAGTTGGCGCGGGAGAAGCCGCGCTTCGGGTATCGGCGACTGCAGGTGCTGTTGCAACGAAGCGGAGAGTACGTGAACCACAAGCGGTTGCATCGGGTGTATCGGGAGGCGGGATTGGCGATCCGGCGGAAGAAGCGAAAGCATTGCGTGCGGGAGGGAAAGCCGCTCGTGGTGCGAACTTCGGCCAATCAGGAGTGGGCGCTGGACTTTGTGCACGATGCGGTAGAGTGCGGCCGAACCATCCGCGTGCTGAGCGTGGTGGATGCTTACACGCGAGAGTGTCTGGCGTTGGAAGTCGACACCAGTTTCGCCAGCCGGAGAGTGACGCGAGTGCTGGAAGCAATTGTGGCGGAACGCGGACAGCCGTTGGCGATCCGCTGCGACAATGGGCCGGAACTCACCAGTCGGCATTTTCTGGCGTGGTGCGTGGAGCGGCAGATCGAGTTAGTGCACATTCAGCCGGGAAAGCCGATGCAGAATGGGCGAGTGGAAAGTTTTCACGGACGGCTGCGGGAAGAGTGTTTGAACCTGAGCTGGTTTCAGAATCTGTTCGACGCGCGACGCAAGATCGCGGCGTGGCGGAGGGAGTACAACGAGGAACGACCGCACAGTAGTCTGGGATACAAAACACCGAAGGAATTTGCCGCAGCTCAGGCGGCGAACTTCTATAGAGCTGAACTGGGGCAAGAGGCCTCAAACGCCGGCCCCTTGCCTCAGACCCCCATCCCCGCTCAAACCGGAGATAGGGCAGTTGTAACTTGTCGTATTCTTACGTGAACGAAAGCTGGGGGCAGGTCAACACCACGCAGACCTTGTCTCGGCTTTCTGTCATTCGATGGACGCCCGATTTTTTTAAACTGGAAGGTCACTTCTCTGGTGTTTCGCTCGCGAACAACTCCGTTGGTGATTTCCCAGTGGAAGAACCAACATCCCGAACCTGAGATTCAGTGCTCGGAAGCTTCACTTTTTGCAAAGGGCGAGTCGCTGGCAGTTGACAAAGACGCTTCGGCCAGCTTTAGCCTTCTTGCAACCAGTGCTGGATCACCGACCTGGAAGCTGTTGGGCGCTGTGTGGTTAGGATGCTCGATCCGATGCCAGGCATCTAGGCTCTGTTCGTACTGAAGGCGGGCTTCACCCCAGTCCAATCTCTGCGATGCCGCAGATTGCCCCGTTCGTTGAGCTTTCCTGGCGCTAAGGTCGCCAAGGCCAGAGTGAGCGTCGGCGGCGACGTAGATTGCGTCGAGGTTCGCCGGAATTAAGGGTTCCGCGATGGCCAGGGCCTGCCGAAAATATTCGGAGGCGTTCTGATCGCGACCGGCCTTGGAATAAGCCTCTCCTAACTTAATGTCGGCCGCGGCCACGTTCACCTGTTCTCCGACACCGGCCTTGAACAAGGACTCATAGATCAACCTGCCGTGTTGAATTTCGGCAATGGCTGACTCCGGCTGATTGGCGATCGTCAGAATTGTGCCACGCACAACCAGCATAGCCGCAAAGATGCCGCGCTGAAACGCTTTTTCCGGCGCATTGGCGACCAGTTTTCGCATGATCTCCAAACTCCGGTTGGAGTTATCGAGCGCGAGAGCAATGTTCCCAGCTCTTGAGGCCGAAGACGCGGTGTTCATGTAGCTGATTGAGAGTCCTTGTTGGAGCAGAACGTTGTTGGGGTCTTTTCCTACAAGAGTCTGGTAGATCTCGAGATCTTTCTTATTGTTTTCCAGGGCGTGAGGATAATCACCTAGGTCATCGTAGACACTAGCGATCGATCCATAGTCGATGGCAAGACTGCGCCAGTAGCGAGGATCGTTGGAGCGTTGCGTTATCTGAGAGTCGATCTCCATTTCCTTCTGGTAATACTTGAGGGCCTCACGGGCGTCGAAACCTTCCAGGATGGTGCCCACGTCACCAGCACCCATAGCTAAGTTGTGCAGAGTGCGAATATCGTCGGGCGCAAGTCTTATGGCGATCTCACCGAGATCCATTCCCCGGCGGTAATCGGCCAGGATCTTCTGCTTGGCGGAGGGATCGCCGGGGTAGCCGATTCTTCCGGATACCTCATATTCAAAACCCACTTCGTCGATAACCGGCTTAATGCCAGGTTGCGCGAGATTGAGAGCTTCGGAGATTGCAATCGCGCGTTGGATCGGCTCCCGCGCGCCACGGGGATCGCCATTGGCCCAGAGTTGATGAGCTACGAGACGATATCCTACCGCGAGCGCGAGGCGATCGTTCCAATCTTTCGAACCTGCATCGATCTGCCTGCGAATTTCCAGCGCCTTCTTGTAACTCGCGAGTGTTCCTTGTGCGTCGCCGAGATTATTTTCGAGATAGTCCCCTTGTACGGAGCCGAGGCGTTCATATGCTGATGCCAGTTCCCGCTGTAGACCAACATCGCCGCCGGACTCCTGGGCAAGGTTATGCAGGTAGCGAAGTGCGCGATCCACGATGATTTTTTTCGCGGGAGTCGAACCTGGGAGATCTTTGATCGAGTCATGGACGTCGAAAATGAGCGAATTCGCCAAGCTGCGAACATCGTTGAAACGTTGCTGCGCGATGCGTGCCTCGCGGACGGTGATCACAAATCCTGCGATGAGGGTGAGCACTACGGCCGTCGCAGCGGTGATGCCAACTTTGTGCCGCAGCACGAACTTGGAGGCGCGGTAGCTCGCGGTATCCTTTCGCGCCATGACTGGCAAGTTTGCAAGATACCTTCGGATGTCTTCGGCAAACTGCTCGACAGAGGCATAACGTCGCTGAGGTTCCTTGCGTAGCGCCATCAGAACGATGTTGTCCAAGTCGCCCTTCAAGTCATTCCGATGTCGATCGGAAGCGAAGCTGAGAGTCTTCGCTAAGAGCCCGGAGTTCAATTCCAGTGCCGATTTTCCGTCCAGCTGCCGGATTGTGCTGGGTTTGCGTGGTTCGAATTCGCAGACCACACGCGCGGCGTCTTGATAGTTCGCAGTGGTCGGGTACGGATTTGTTCCTGCCAACAGTTCGTACAAGACGACGCCGAGTGAATAAACATCACTTGCAGTCGTGATCGCCTCGCCTGTTACCTGTTCTGGGCTCGCATACTGAGGAGTAAGTGCCCGGAATACTGTCAACGTTTGGTCCCGCTTCCCGGATCCAGCATCGGTATCCAGAATCTTGGCAATACCGAAATCCAAAAGCTTCGGCGTCCCATCGTTGGTTACAAGAATATTGCTGGGTTTGATGTCGCGATGAATGATCAACCGCTGATGTGCGTATTGCACTGCGGCACAGACTTGCATGAAGATCTTCAGTCTGTCATGGGTAGAAAGCGCGTTCGTGTCGCAATATTCGGTGATCGGTTGACCCTCTACCAGTTCCATCACCAGGTACGGAGTGCCGTCCTGCGATGTACCTCCATCCAGCAACCGCGCAATGTTGGGATGTTCAAGGGTGGCAAGGATCTGCCGTTCGTTCTTGAACCGAGTGACCACGAAGCCTGAGTCTTGCCCACTGCGGACCACTTTCAGCGCGACTTCTTTTCGATATTCATCATCGGCGCGATACGCACGATAAACTTCGCCCATACCTCCAAGGCCGATTTGCTTGACCGTTTTGTACACTCCAAACTGGCGGCCAATGACGGGAGTTTGTTCAGCCGCCAGGAGAGTCGCGCTGACTTCCGAAAGGGCAGTTTCGTTCAGGAAGCGGGAACTAACACCACCCTCATGCCGCAGCAAGCTCTCGACCTCCTGGCGGAGGAAATCGTCGCCAGCACAACGCCGGTCCAGATATGCTGCACGCTCGGCGGGATCGGCCTCGATTGCTTCGGACAGAACGTCCTTCACCTCTTGCCAGCGCTCAGGATTCATAGTGGGGCGGATTCAGTCATGGTCCGGTGCAGCCACACGCGAGCGGTTGCCCACTCGCGCTTCGCAGTGGCAGGCGAAATCTCAACGACTTCTGCAGTTTCCTCAATAGAGAGGCCGCCGAAAAAGCGCAATTCCACAATCCTGCATTGTCGCGCGTCGAGCTTTGCCAATTGGTTCATGGCATTATCTAACGCGATCAGATCCAGGCTGGTCTTCTTCGGACCCTCCTCGGGACGGTCCAGGGCTTCGTCCAGAGAAAGCGTGACGGCATTCGCGCCCCGTTTTGCGGAGGCACTTTTTCGGGCATGGTCAATGAGAATCTGGCGCATGATCTGTGCCGCCAGTGCAAAGAAATGAACCCGATCGCGATAGTTCGCTGCATCGCGCCGGGCGAGACGCAGATAGGCCTCATGTACCAAGGCAGTCGGTTGCAGGGTGTGATCTCGTCCTCGACCGGCAAGACAGCGGCGAGCGATCCGGCGCAATTCGTCGTAAACGAATGGAACGAGGGCGTCTCTAGCGGAAACGTCGCCCGCGTTCCAGCGCACGAGCAGTTCCGACACAATGTCCTGCGACGTCGGTGCCACGCCCCCTCCCCCAATAGCAACCGATGTGGCGTTGAAAGTATCCCGGATCGGCACGAAAGTCAATGTTCCGAACATGTTCTCTTCGCTGGGTTTTACGCTGATTCCGGATCGAAGAAATGAATCTTTTCCGAGTGGTGAGCCAGGTTTTCCGGATTTTGCGTTTTATCCAGTAGGGCGGCACGCTCGCCCTGGCAAGCCAGCACCCAACTTCCTTCCCCTCTGTAGCTGGCAAGATTCGAAATCCAAAACTAGGAGGAAAGTTATGAATCAAAGCACCAAGAGAGTTGTAACCGGGGCTGCGGCAATGCTGGTTGTTATATTCGCGGCGGTAATGTTCAGCGCAGCCCAGGACAAGCCAAACGCTAACCCACCATTGACCATCAGCCAGATGAAAGGCACCTGGGTCGCCGCTCTGTCGGGAGTGACCGGATGCGGTACCACCACACTGGAGACCACGTTCACCCTCGACGCCACTGGCAACGGGACGCAGACCTCGGCTACGCAGCACACCGCTGGGTGCGGTGACATCGACCTTTCGGGCCAGACTGCGCAGATTCAGCAATTCAACGCTGACGGCAGCGGATTTATCGCTCTCGGCTGCGGAGCAGGCTGCGGGTTTGGCTTCGACATCCAGGTCGTAAAAGCCGGGCCACAAGCGTTCACCATGGCACCCCAGACAGTTCCAGGGAACTACCTGGCTGGAGTGGCGCTTCGCAAGCAGTAAATGGGAGAGGAAGGAGGGCTGTCTTCCGGGGGGAAAACGCCGCCCTCCTTTCTCGGTCGATTCGATGTTTGGGAATACGAGGAGAGATAGGGACGCGATCTGGATAAACAAGAGCAACGGAGAGTCCTGCTCAATCTTCGCCAGCCATTTAGGGCAAAAGCAGCGCCCATAAGGCGGTTTGACCGATTCACAAATGCTACAGGGGGTAGCAAGATGACATATCCAGCCATGAACTCCAGAGCTGTGGGACCATTCACCACCGCAAAGTTTACGAAAGCCGAAGCGTCAGGTTCTCTCGCGAGCAGGATAGTTCTTGGACTCATTTTGTCGGGGATCTTACTGTGTGGGCGATTTCTCAGTGCCCAAGGATATTCCGATCTATACGACTTTCCCGCGCACTCGGGAGGATGCTGTCCGCAGCATCCGTCGATCATGGCGCAGGGACGCGACGGAAATCTTTATGGCATCACGACAAGTGGTGGCAACAATAACATCGGCACGATCTTTAAGATCACTCCGAGCGGCAGGTACACGCAACTCTACAGTTTCGATACGGTGCATGGCAGCACTCCGGTTGGGGGACTGTTGCTCGGCCTGGATGGGAATCTCTATGGGACGACCGAGGAAGGCGGTGCTTACGGGTTCGGGAACGTCTTCAGAATTACTCCGGCAGGCACGTTGACCGTCATCCACGACTTCACTGGCAACTCCACCACGGATGGAGGGTTCCCGGTATCAGCCCTGATCATCGGATCCGATGGATCGATGTATGGCACCACACATCCGGGCATCGCGTACCGAATTACACAGGCCGGGGTCTTCACAAGGATCGCCACCACGCCATCGGAATCGTTTGGTCCTTTGCTGCTGTCAAGCAGCGGAGCATATTACGGAACCACGGAATTCGCCGGGGCCACACAAAATGGCTCGATCTACCGGATCAACGGATCGACTTCGACGATTTTGTACAGTTTTGACGGACCGCATGGTCAGTTCCCGATCGGCGGACTCGTCGAAGGAAGCGACGGCAATCTTTACGGCACCACTAGCGCCGGAGGAACGGAAGACGCGGGAGTCATCTACAAGATCACTCCGACAGGAACTTACACGGTGCTGTACAACTTCAGTTCAAAGAATTCCTTGTTCGGTTATCAGGCTTTCGCGGGCCTGATTGCAGGAAGCGACGGGAACCTTTACGGGGCAACCATTTGGGGTGGCGTGAACGGTGCCGGAGTGATTTTCGAGATCACGACCTCGGGCGCCTATTCCGTCCTCACCAGCTTTGACGTGCCACAGGGAGATGGCGCCTACGCAACACCAATGCAGCACACGAATGGCGCGATCTTTGGATTAGCCAAGCGAGGGGGTGCACTGGGCAATGGAGTCGTCTACGGCTTCAACGCTGGTTTCCCTACGTTCGCTTTACTTACGAGTAGAAAAGGCATTGTGGGCGGGACTGTGGGAATCCTGGGAACCGGGTTTGCCAGCGCCAGCAGCGTTACTTTCAATGGAGCACCAGCTTCGTTTCATGTCATATCCAACACGTATATGACGGCGACCATTCCGTCAGGAGAAACAGGGTTCATTACGGTCACCACTTCTTCCGGCACGCTCTTCAGCAGCAAGATATTCGAGGTCGTTCCCCAAGTGCTTCACTTCTCTCCACCCAGTGGAAGAGTTGGGGACTCGATCGTGTTGACCGGAACAGGGCTGATCCAAACGGAGGCTATCCGGGTGGGCGGAGTTAAGGTAACTGCGTACACCGTAAATTCCGACTCACAAGTCACTTTCATCGTCCCGAATGGTGCCCAGACCGGAAAGATCGCGGTGACTACGCCAGGTGGCAGCGCACAAAGCACGGCAACATTTACGGTGACGCAATGAGGAAACGCGAGCCGTCGCCGTTTAGGCCGAGGGAGGTCGACGATTCTGGGAGATGTACTCCGCTGTGATTGCCCAGGGACACTCGGCCTGATGCTCTCTTAGATCAGTAAGAGCCCTCTGCAATTTGCCCCACGTCCTCATGGCGATTTGAGCGCTCACCTGGAAAAACGCGGCTGAGCGGGCTTCGATGTACTGCGCATTCCGACTCTGATAAATGCGGTAAAGGTCTCGACACTCAGAACAATTCATAGCTGCTCATCCCGGGCGGCGCCATATTGGAAGGCCGCCTGCGCGATCGCATGACCTGTAGCGTGGGGCAGTTTCAGGCTGAGCATGCTCGGGGAGGACTGTCCCGCCTCTGCCCCACCAGGATGCACTATCTTTAGCCGAGGGCCGAGAAACTGCAATAGGCAATATTGCTCAATGAGCCGAGGAAAAGATGCCCAGCGATAGCTCATTAGCGTGAGCGTCATTTCGAGCTCAAGCGATCTAAGCTCGCCGCCGAAGCCTCCTCTGTGAAGCCCGGAGGCACTTCCGCACGCGACGTTTTGCCATGTTCAACAGGTATGATTGCGGTGAACTTTGTGCCGTGACCGTCACTCTTTATCTCCAGCTTTCCACCAACGATTCCAAGTCGCTCGTGCATGCCCGAAATTCCAACTCCCGCGGCCAGTCCTTTTGATTGCTGGAGTTTTTCCAACAGCGTTACCGATATTCCTTGTCCCGTATCGGCGACAGATGCTCGAATGGTGCCGTGCTCTTGTCGAAATTCCACGGACGCCGTTTTGCTGCCCGCGTGTCGGTGGACATTGGCTAGTGCCTCTTGCACGAACCGGTACAAAGCGATCTCCTGATTGCTGTCGAGCTTGTTGGATTCGAGTTGCTTGGCGATTTCCAGACCGACCTGCAATCGGCTTCTCTCACGAAATTCCTGGACGAACATTCGGAGAGCCGCCCACAATCCGAGTTCATTCAACATCGGAGGGTGCAAAAGATATGAGAAAGTCCGTATTTCGCGCGCCACTTGCTTCGCGAGTGCGAGGGATTCTGCGATCTGGTTCTTAGCATTCTCCGGGATTGCAAGCGCGGAGGCCTTAAGAGCTCCGAGGTTCAAGGTCAAAGCAGTCATTTCTTGCGAGGTCGAATCGTGCACTTCTCGTGCGATCCGGCGCCGCTCTTCTTCCTGGATGACCAGCAGACGGCTTGACATCTGCAGCAGTGTCGATTCGGCGAGTTCCTGCGCCGTGATGTCTTCGACCATTGCTACGCAGTAGCGGACGCGTCCGTTTTCGTCGCGAAGTGCAGACAGGGTAAGCTGCGCCGACCGCGTGCCTCCATCTTTGCGGATGTAACGCTTCTTGAGCTGATAACGATCTATCCTGCCTTCCAGCAAGTCCTCATACATCGAACGACTGGCGTTGATATCATCCGGATGGGTTACCTCCACGAAAGTCATACGCGGAAGTTCGGTCTCACTGTATCCCAGCATTTGGCGGAAAGCAGGATTGCTCCGCAGCAAATGGCCGGAGGGATCCACCAACACCATCCCGATCGCTGCATGTTCAAAAAGTATGTGAAATTCCTCTTCTCTGCGGCGAAGGGCTTCCTCCGCAGATTTCCGATCGCTGATGTCCATTGTCACTCCGATCAAACGGAGTGGTTGTTGGTCTTCATCGAACAGAACCCTTCCCCGTGATTCGACCCAACGGATTTGCGAGTCACTGCGGCGGATAATCCGATACTCCGACACCGACTCTCCAGCCTTTAGAGTCTCGAGAAAATTTCGTTGTGCATGGTCTCGATCCTCTGGATAGATCAGCGACTCCCAGTCTTCATGACGCCCCACCAACACACCGGCGGGCAATCCGAACAGCTCAGTCAGTTCCGCCGACCACACAACCTTGTTGGTTCGCAGATCCAGTTCGAAACAACCGAGTTTCGCCGCACGCTGGGCCTGTGCCAACAGCTCGCGGCCAGAGCGCAGTTCTTCCTCCACTCTCTTTTGCTCCGTGATGTCAGTTAGCGTGGTGATCACCTGGGAAACAGTGCCATCGGAACCAATGAGTGGCCACGCGCTGGCAAGAAGCCAGCGTTGTTCGCCTGAGATCCGGTCCAATGTCCTCATCACCTGATTCCAGACGGGTTTCCCTGTTGCAAGCGCCTTCTGGCTTGGACGTTCGTCCGCAGGGCAGGGTGTCCCATTTTCGCGCAACGTCGCGATGCTGGGATCGTTCAGTTTCAAGCCAGCCGCTTGGTCGGATGTAAGCCTGGTAATCTCGAGGAATTTCTGGTTGAACATTCTGATCGACGAAGTGTCGTCCAGCACGGCGATGCCCACGGGGGCAGCATCGATAACTAATCTCAGCCGTTGTTCGCTGGTGAGTAGCGCTCCGTACAAACTGTCGAGTCGCTGCGCTGCATCGTTGAATGCTCCGCTAAGGTTCGCGAGTTCGTCCGTCCCATCAACAACAATTCGATGCTGAAAGTCTCCCATTGCAAGAGCGTGAGCGGCCGTATCGAGTCGCGAGAGCGGCTGCGTGACGCTCCGCGTTACTAACGTTCCCAGGATTGCAGCCGCGAAAAGGGCGAGCAGAGCTGCCAAAATGTGCATGGCGAAAACGCGGCGTTCAAAACGCCCGATGCTCTGCTGTGCCTGTGCCCGTTCCTCATTGACTTCAAAATCAACCTTCTCCACCAATTGCGAGGTTAGCGAACTGAGCGGGGCCACTTGGTTCCGAATGCGAAGACGAACGGCGGGCCAATCTCCTGCGTTGGCGAGATCTCTGAGTGCATCGATCTGACCGGGCAAAGAGCTTTGAATCGTTTCGATCGTGCTCAGCATAATAGGATCGTGGGCCACGCTGGCAGGCCTTCGAAGGGCGTCGTCCGCCTGTTGAGTACGTTCGAGGAAATGCTTTCGCATTTCAGTTGTTTCGCGAGTAAAACGCTGAAGTTCGGCGATGTTCGTCAATTCGTCTAGCTGGTTTCGGAGAATCAGCAAGTCCGCGTGCAAGCGCAATACGGCCTGCGATTCCTGGTCCAACTGATGCATCCGTTCTTCCTGGAGGCGAACCCTGCCAAATTGCCAGAGCGTGAACACGTGACTGGCTATCATCAAAAGCACAATCGCGACGAAGCAGAGTGTCAGACGGATACCAATTTTCAAATGGCTGGGATATCGGACGAGTTCTAATAGGTCGCCTGATAACACCTTCGAGAGCCATCGATTCCTGTGCCCTCTACTTCCCATCTTTCTGCCTCATGACACGGTTCTGGGTTTCAGTGGCTGCACTCGAAGCTGCAAAGCCGGTGATTTGTTCCAATTCGGCTTCCAGATCGGATGCTGCCTGGCTCGCAGTCTTTCCCTTCATCAGCACTGCATGAACTTCGTTGAAGTACGCGGCGGATACTTCTTCATATTTCAATCCGGTGACCGTTGAGGGCCGCTCGACTGTCCCGCTCTGAAAGACCTGTTGCAGTTGCACAAAGTGAGGACGTTTTCTGACTACCTCTGGCAAGCCATATAGATCGGGCATGACGGGAGGCTGCGACGTCGCGATCGCGCGCGCCAATTCCACATCGCGACGACATAGATATCGCACCAGAGCTGCGGCTTCCTTGGGATGACGTGTTTTGCGATAGACACTCAGGCTGGCACCACCAAGGGTTGCCACGCGCCCCGCAGGTCCACCTGGCAGAAGCGTCGCGGCAAATTTGTTACCAATACCTGAGTTCTCGCTGGTTAAGAACGAAGTCGGCCAGTTTCGCATGAATGCTGCGTTCCCCGAATGCCAGATATTTAAGGAGTCCCACTCGCGATAGGCGACGACGCCGGGAGGAGAGATTGTGCCAACCCAGCCTGCTGCTCTTTGCCAGGCGAGGACGGTTCTTGGATTGTTCACTGAGATTGTTTTGTCAGCTTCGATAATTCGGCCGCCACCCTCTGATGCCTGCCATTCCAGTGCATTGCAAGTCAGCGCCTCCGACGGTGCTCCCTGCCAGACGAAGCCCCAGAAATCTTTCCTGCCTTTGGACCGTTCTCCTTTTTGGATCCGAGCCGCCATTTGCTCGAGTTCGTCCCAGGTGGAAGGAGGCGCCCCGTACCCATACTCACGCAGGAGATCTGTTCGATAGAAGAGAAGCCCGGCATCGGCGTGATAAGGCATCGCAACAAGTTGGCCGCCCACGGTGTCGTTGGCTACAAGCATTCGAAAGTCCTGGCTGGTATCCGCGAGGTAAGGAGTGAGAGGAAGTGAATAATTGGCCATCAACGCAGGCCAGATGACGTCGATTGCAAAAACATCGGGCGCATCGGTCGAATTCTCCAGGAGCTTGCGCCAGAGCGCCAACTGATCGATGGCCGTCTCCGGGGCGGGAAGATCCTTCACCAGAATTCCCGTCTCGCGTGTGAATTCCTCTTCTTCGTGCTTGCGCCAAGAGATGAACTCTTCATCGAGCCAGCCGGGATCAAGCAAGGTGATTGTGACGGGAGCAGGCGGCGAGGCGGTGTCGCCGCAACCTTCAAGACCCACGAAGAACAGGAGGAGGATAGCGACAGCGCCAGCGACGGGCAGGGCTCTGCGCCAAGTGCGGCTACTGCTGTCGACTATCTTGAGCGCCAATAATAGGCACCGGCACTTCATGATGGCCCCCGCTGGCCGCCCAAATTGCGCAGATTCTATCACTGTCATCGCGGTCCGACACTAAGCTTTAATCACGCTCCGACTTGCTGCCAGAGAGTAAAATAGCCGCAAATTTGCCGAAGCCTGTATTGGCATTGCCGCAACTCAGGATTAAAGGGGAGAGTTCGGCCACCGTCAGCCGGTACGGGAAGGGGCGGCATGCACACGATTAGCATTCTGATTGCCGACGATCACGCAGTCGTGCGTCGAGGTTTGCGTGCGCTTCTCGAAACTCAACCAAACTGGAAAATCGTTGGTGAGGCCAGCAATGGACGTGAAGCCGTCGAGAAGGCTGCAGCACTCAGTCCTCAAGTTGTGATCCTCGATATAGGGATGCCCAAATTGAACGGCCTGGACGCGGCCACATTGATCTACAGGTCCAATCCGAAGACCCGCATCCTGATGCTGACCATGCACGCGGCCGAAGCTCTGATTCAGCAGACGCTGCAGGCAGGTGCGAGCGGCTACGTGCTCAAGTCTGATGCGGAGCGGGATTTGATTACGGCGGTCGACTCTATCCTTCATAACAAGATGTTCTTCACCTCGGCTGCATCGTCAGTGGTTCTCGAACACCTGCGTTCCGGTCATAAGAAAAAAGAATCTGCTGGTGATAACGAACGGCTCAGCATACGCGAACGCGAAGTCGTCCAGTTGCTCGCTGAGGGAAAAAGCAACAAAGAAATCGGTGCGTCACTCAACATCAGCAAACGAACTGTGGACCACCATCGCGCCAGAATTATGGACAAACTCCATGTGCAATCTGTCGGCGAGTTGGTCCTCTATGCGGTCCGCAACAAGATTGTCGAACCATAGATTCCGCACTCTATCATTGCAGAGCTGCGCGGATCTTCGTTAGAAGTCCGTGTCTAGTGAACGGTTTCTCGATCAGCATAATCTCGCCTCCACTGAGACGATAGCGCGCGATCAAATCGCCCGCATATCCTGACATGAGCAGAACTTTCAAATCCGGTCTCATTTGTCGGAGCCGCCCCGATAGTTCCATTCCACTCATTGCAGGCATGAGCATATCAGTCAGCACCAGATCAAGGTGCTGATCGTATTTCATGATCAACTGAAGAGCTGCGTCGCCGTTGGCGGCTTGTAGAACCTTATAACCGGCGCTTCCAAGCAGATCGGTGATGAGCTTCCGTAAGGCCTCGTCATCCTCAACTACGAGAATGGTCTCAGCTCCGATCACAAGTGCAAGAGGCGGGATGGAGTCGATCGTGTTCTGCTCACTATCCTTCTGTTCCGGAAAATAGATTTTGAAGGTCGTGCCGCGTCCGAGTTCACTGTAGACCCAAATATATCCCTCGCTCTGTTTTACGATGCCATAGACGGTCGAAAGTCCCAAGCCGGTTCCTTGTCCGGGTCCCTTCGTTGTGAAGAAGGGTTCGAAAATCTGCGCCACAGTTTTTTCGTCCATGCCGCAACCCGTATCGCTGATCGATAGCATGACGTAACGACCAGGCCGCACCGACAAGTGCGAGTCGACATATCCGTCTTCAAGATCCACGTTCGAAGTCTCGATGGAGATCACTCCACCTTGTGGCATCGCGTCGCGGGCATTGACCACAAGATTCATGAGAATCTGCTCGATCTGTCCATGGTCTGCTTTGATGTTGCTAACGGAGCCTGCATTGAAGGAGAGGCTGATGTCTTCTCCGATCAGCCGCAGAAGCATCCGCATCAGATTGTTAACGACTCCGTTCAGATCAAGAATTCTGGGATAGAGGACTTGCTGGCGACTGAAGGCCAGCAGTTGACGGGTTAGAGAAGCGGCGCGTTCGGCGGCAAATTTGATTTCGCTGAGATGTTTCGAAACTCCGTGGCCCGCACCAAGGCGATGGGCCCCGAGCTCGCTGTATCCCATGATGACGGTCAGAATGTTGTTGAAGTCGTGTGCCACTCCTCCCGCTAAACGACCCACGGCGCCCAGTCTTTGCGCCTGCCTTAGCTGACTCTCCAAACGCCGAGCCTCAGTCACATCCTGAGTTACTGCGAGCATGCATGGAGTCCCGTCGACGTCGATGATCTCGGCGGATACGTTGGTTTCCCGGACTTCTCCTAGCCGCGTCTTTAGTCGCGCGTGCAGTCCTTTTCCAACATTCGCTCCTCCGAGCATTTTGAGCATGCGGTCACGATCTTCGGGATCCGCCCATATTCCTAGTTCGGCTGCAGTTCTGCCAATCACGTCTCGCCGCTCGTACCCCATCATCTGAAGAAAAGCGCTATTCACATCCAGGTAGCGACCTTCGGACAGTGTGCTGATTGTGATCGAGAGCGGACTCGATCGGAATGCCTTTGCAAACAGGGTCTGGCGATACCGCCCGTGGCGTCGCAACAACGTGTAAATCAATCCGATCAGGCCGACGTTTAGTCCAAAAGACGCCAGGAGTCCGACGTTGACTCTGGTGGTAAATTGCTCCCACAACGGAAAGAGTGACCGATTTAGTGGTACATGCTCGTTCCCAGGATCAGACGGCCAAACCCAGGATCCGGTCGATGAAATCGCCGGATTCGACCCATGCGACGCCCATGTAATCCAAATGCCCGTTCCAGCGGACAAGACCATTGTCAGCATTAGGATTCGTATGACGCGTGCGCTCGACAGCAACTCCAATAGCCTCCAGGCGGGAATCGCGAATACTGCCAAATTGTTAAACGGTTAACTTAAAGTCACTTAGTCAAGAGCGATTTGCAATCTGTAGAAATACCTAACTGAGGTTGCGCGAAATACCGATAAGGGCAACAATTACGACGATCTGCGTGCGCACCTCTGGAAGTTTTTCGAAGCTGTGAGGTCAAGAACGTCTATCGTCCAGGACGTCGCCCTCGGTCACCATGCAGCGCTCGCATGTCACATGGCAAACGAGTCGTATTATCGGAAGAGTCCAGTGTTTTGGGACGAAGCTTCACAGACGATCAAGTCATGAGACAGAGCGATAGAACCAGGATCCGAGTTCCGATGAAACCTCAACGAATCGCATTGTTGTTAGTAGCTCTACTGCTCTCGCTAACTTGCTGGTTCGGCATCGAGCAAGCGTCGGGAAAGACCCCGCAGGATGCGAGCAAGGCTAACAAGTTCCTCGGCCGCTGGGATCTGACGTTGAAGACGCCCGAACGCGAGTATCCCTCTTGGATAGAGCTTCGCGAGGAAGACGGCCAATTGCGCGCGGACTTCGTTAGCCGATGGGGGAACGCGCGCCCACTTCCGCAAGTTTCGATCTCGGGAGACCATCTCCGATTTGTCTCTCCAAAAGAGGAAGAGGAGCGCAAAGACGACATGGTGTTCGAAGGAACGCTCGTGAACGATCGGCTTTCCGGTACTACCACCGGTCAAGATGGCACGCCCTGGACTTGGACCGGTCGACGGACACCGTCGCTGAAGAGAACCGGAACGCCGAAGTGGGGACAACCCATCGCGCTATTCAATGGCAAAGATCTTACTGGCTGGCGCCCAGACCGGCCCGATCCGACCAAAGTGTGGAAGGTAGAGGACGGTGCTTTGATTACACCGGGCAATGGGCCGGAACTGATCAACGATTCAAAATTCGAAGACTTCAAATTGCATGTCGAATTCAATTGCGGAGAGAATTCCAACAGCGGCGTTTACCTGCGCGGCCGCTACGAGGTGCAAATAGAGACCGACTCGATCCAGGAGCCGCCGAGCCATCACATGGGAGGGGTGTACGGCTTTCTCGCTCCTTCGCCTGAGTTACCACGCAAGCCAGGTGAATGGCAAACTTACGACATCACGCTAGTCGGGAGAACCATCACCGTTGTGCAGAACGGCCAAACCATCATCGATCACAAGGAAATTCCCGGCATCACCGGTGGTGCGCTCGATAGCCACGAAGAGTTGCCGGGTCCTATTTATCTGCAGGGTGGCGAAAAAGGACGCGTGGCTTATCGAAGCATTGTGATCACGCCTGCGAAAAAGTGACAGGATGCTTTCTGCGAAGACGTCCAGGCGTCTGAGAATTGTCCCGACCGTTGCCATCAACCAAACATCCACACAAGGCAAAAAGGCAAGCCGAGTTTGAAGCCGGCCTGCCTTGACTGTGATTCCCGGCAAGGGTATCTATGGATTTAGGTCCGTCGCCAAGCCTTTGGTTAAGTCCCCATTCGGATCGTCGTCTTTCAGCGCCCAGACGTAGCCGCCGCCCAAGCCGAATGACTTGATGTAGTTCACCTGCACCGTACCGACTGAGCATTGTCGTAGCTGAAATGCATAATCGGAACGGAAAACGAAATTGATACGGAGGGATGCGAGGGAAGCGCCGCGGTGCCAATCTCCCATATCACGGATAGTCAATGTGAAAACCTAGATCGCCTATGAAAAAAGCAGGCGATAACTACTTGAAAATAAATGTTGCACTGAATGGCCTCACAGTTGCACAATTAACGACCCAAACAAGCTTCTAGGTCTCTCTTACGTCTTAACGTCTTTCGTCCGTTCGGGTTCGGAAGTCAAAAATCTCAAGCCTGGTACGAGTTCCTGTACCGAGGAGTTGCCATGCGTTCTTTCAGAGCATTCGCATTCCTGGTTGCCCCGTTGGTGTTCGCCGGTACGTTGTGGAGTCAGACCGGTACTACCTCGTTGCGCGGCACGGTCACGGATAAGAGCGGCGCCACTGTAGCCAACGCGACAGTCACAATCAGCAATCCCGCTCGTGGCTTTGAGCGCTCCATTGCGAGCGGAGCGGCTGGAACCTATGAGTTCCTTCAGCTGCAACCGGGAACGTACAAGCTGACGGTCGAGGCGAAGGGGTTTCGCAGGTCAGAAATGATGAACCTGCAGTTGCTCGTGGATCTCCCGGGCACAGCGAATATCACCTTGGAGGTGGGCACGGCGACCGAGACTGTCGAAGTGTCGGCGGAGGGGGCCGTCATCAATACGACGGATGCCTCAATTGGTAACGCCTTCAACGAACTTCAGGTCAAAACGCTCCCCATCGAAGAGAGGAATATCCCTGACTTGTTGAGCTTGCAGGCAGGTGTCGCGTACACCGGACACCGGGAAGACATCAATCCTAATCAAGATACGCGCAGCGGCGCGGTCAATGGCGCCCGGAGCGACCAGAGCAACATCACGCTTGACGGTACGGATGTGAATGACCAGGTGAACGGCTACGCGTTCACATCAGTTTTGCCGGTCACTTTGGATTCAGTGCAGGAGTTCCGCGTTACGACAACAAATTACGGGGCCGATGAAGGACGCTCCTCCGGGGCACAGGTTGCGCTCGTGACCAAGAGCGGCACGAACACGTTTCATGGCTCAGCCTACGAGTACCTGCGCAACACTTTTACCAGTTCCAATGACTACTTCATCAAGCAGTCAGAGCTTGCCGCGAATCAGCCAAACGTGGCGCCTAAACTGAATTACAACATTTTTGGTGCGTCGTTCGGTGGTCCCATCCGCAAGGATCGATTGTTCGTTTTCATGAACTATGAGGGCGAGCGCCGGGTGGAAGACGTAAGCGCGGTGCGCATCGTTCCCAGCGATGCGCTGCGGGCAGGTTACCTGACGTATCTCTGCGCGGTTCCATCAAAATGCCCGGGCGCTACGCCTGCTGGCGATCCAACTCCTCTTCAGTCGGGCTATTACGCATTGACGCCCGATCAAATCAAGGCCATGGATCCGCTTCACATCGGGCTCAACTCCGTTGTGATGAACTATTTCAATACCTTTCCTCACGCCAACGATTTCTCGCAGGGAGACGGCTTCAATTTTGTCGGTTACCGCTTCCGCGACCCGGCACCCCGTCATCACAACTATTACATCGGACGGGTGGATTACAAGATTAACGCCAACGGCAGCCATAGTGTCTTCTGGCGTGGCGCTCTCAAGAACGAGATACAAACGCTCGACCCGCCTTATCTGCCTGGCTCGAGCCCAGTCGAGGTTGCATCTGACAATAGCAGCGGGTTTACAGCCGGATACACGGCGATGTTCCGTCCAACGTTGATCAACAATTTCCGCTGGGGCCTCACGCGGCAGAGCCTCGGATTCTCCGGGAATACTGCAACGCCTGTCGTTTTCTTTCGGGGACTGAACGATAACAGCCTGCCCAACAGTTCAACGCTTGCCTATGCCTATGGCCATGGTCTAAACACTCCGCTGCACAACCTGGTGGATGACATTGTCTGGACCAAAGGCCGGCACACCATAGGGTTCGGCGGCAATGTACGTTTTATCCGCAATCCGCGAACCAGCTTTCAAAACTCGTTCCCGTCTGCCACGACTAACTCATCTGGGCTTAACACGGCAGGAATCGCCAATACCGGGAGCCCGCTGGATCCGGGAAACAACGGACTTCCGGTGGTCGACGGCGGGTTCAACCTGAACTACAACTACCCGATGATGGCGGCGATGGGGATCCTCAGCCAATTAAACGCGACGTACAACTTCGACAAGAACGGCAAGGCATTGCCACTGGGCGCACCGCTCAAGAGGCGCTACGCAGCCAACGAGTACGAGATGTATATCCAGGACTCGTTCCGCGCCAAGCCGAATCTGACCTTGAACTACGGCTTACGGTATTCGATCTTCTCCCCACCGTGGGAGACTTCCGGAACCCAGGTGGCGCCCAATCCAAGCTTGCACGATTGGTTTGATACGCGCCTGCATGAAATGTTATCGGGACAGGGTTCGAATTCAGATCCATTGATTACATACACCTTGGCGGGACCGGCCAATGGCAAGCCCAGCTATTACGAAAATGACTTTCACAACTTTGGCCCACGCGTGTCATTTGCCTATTCGCCGCACCCAACCGGCGGCTGGCTGAAGAGTCTGCTGGGTGGGGACAAGACGGTGATCCGCGGCGGCGCCGGGATTGTCTACGATCACATTGGCCAGGGGCTGCTGACTACGTTTGACCAGAATGGTGCGTTCGGTCTGTCCACAACGCTCACCAACTCGATCACCCCTTGCGTTTGTGCCAACAACCCGAACAACGCACCCCGCCTGACCAGTTTGACCGATGTTGGGCAAAGCAGCCCCCTGTTTCCGGGAAAGCCACAGGGTGGTTTTCCTTTTGTCTTCCCGGATGCGGGGAGTGGCTTGGCGATTTACTTCGGATTAGATAACAAGATCAAGACGCCCTATTCCTACACCTTGAATTTCACGGTGG
>Ga0070734_10002898_pt1 | contig 19344 bp, 15 predicted proteins | sample Coa_R1_8_FD_66444 | JGI IMG/M metagenome (GOLD analysis project Ga0070734, IMG submission 66444) | Surface soil microbial communities from Centralia Pennsylvania, which are recovering from an underground coalmine fire - Coalmine... | ecosystem: Environmental > Terrestrial > Soil > Unclassified ... | reverse complement strand
CACCGCCCAGACTTTCTCACCCTCACGCTGGCACGTCGTACAACCGCACACGGTCCAGGTGAGCCCGAGCCGGCGCTGCAGCCCGAACACGTCGCCGGTGGCGTCCCTGAAGCGGACCAGGACCCACACCGCGCGCGGATCGTTCGGATGCGCGCCTGGGTCCCCCATCAGGGGCTGTGATTCACCTGCCAGATGCGCCCACACGCGGGCCCACGCAGTCGCGCGCGCCGCTCGCAGCTCGGCCTCGGTCAGGCGATGTTCCCCGCGGTACGCGACGGTCATTCCCTCGCGCACGATGGCAAGGGCGAGATGGTTTACGAGCCTCGCGTCCCCGCTATGTAGAGCCAGCTCGAGCGCGAGGCGGGCCGGACCTTTCGCTACAGCCGTTGCCCAACTCGCCCACTCGCCGAGCGGCTGGACGTCGCGCAACGTACAGGAGGCATCGCCGACACCGAAGACGAATCGCAGAGGGGGCACGGTGCCGGGTAGAGCGGGTGTTACGAGAGCCCCCGGGATGTCGGCGATCCGGTAGCAGTCCGCGGCGCCGGCGAGTCGGGCCTTCACGTATCCCAACACGCATGCCCGGGCGTCAGCATCGACGCACACCGCTACGAGTGCGGCGCGGAAGCTTGCGGTGGTGCGGATAGCGCGCTTCGGGTGCGAGCAGTTGGACGTGTCGTGTGCCCGGCCGTAGGCGACTTGGTGGAGGGTTGGGCTCGCGTTGAGTTGTGACCGAAACTCGGCGAGCGCCGCCGCTGCCGCGTGGGTGGCATCGGTGGTTAGCGCACGTGTCGGCGGATACCCGACGGCGCCCGGTTCTGTGCTTCGGCCAACTTGTCCTTTTGCCATTTGGAGACGGGCATGCGCCGAGCTTCGACAACCCCGTCCTGCCCCAGGTGGGACGTCGCGCGACGGAGCGAAGTCTAGCGCTAGCGCGCTGCGCCGTCACGACGATGAGGAGCCCAGCACCACGTCCCTGGCCCGATCGCCGGATGGTCGACGGAGGTAGGGCAGCTCCCCAACCCGTGAACGCGCGTTCGCGCGTTCGCCTGCGGCGAACAGCGTTCGGATGTGTCATGTTCGGGTTTCGCCCGGCTCTGCTCGCGAACCATTTGCGACTGGGAGTGACCGGGCGATGGGCCCCAGTGCAGCAGGCGCAACGTCCGTGCCGTGGTCTTCAGGACGGAAGGACAAACCACGCTTGCATCCCCCGCCTTCGAGGGCGCAGATGAGCGCAGGAAGGCGCAGATGATTGGGCGAGGGCACGGCAGTCGATTTGCGCACCGCCGGGAGGCGGCCATCGCGGCCTTGTTGCTTGAGGAATCCGTCGAGCAGGCTGCAGCGAAGGTGGGATTGGCAGTAAGCACACTTCGCCGATGGCTCGCTGACCCCGACTTCGCGGCGAGCTACCGGGCGGCGCGACAGCAGGCCTTCGAGCACACGATCGGGCGGCTGCAGCAGGTCGCGGCGGCGGCCGTCGCGGCGCTTGAGCGCCACCTCGCGCCGCCTACACCACCAAACACCCAGGTGCGCGCAGCCGCGGCGGTACTGAACCTCGCCGTGCGTGCCGGCGAGACGGACCTCGCCGCGCGGCTCGCGGCACTTGAGGCTGCGGTCGCCGAGGTTCAGGGGGATGACGATGCGGAAGCATGGGACGCTGCAACGGCTGCAGGCCCTGGAGCAAGCCATCGCGCATCTCCGTGCCGCTGATGAGACGCCGATGGCGCGCTGGATGCGCCGCGAAACGCGGAAGTTGGCACAGATGCGTGCCGCCACCGCCGAGCTCGCGCGCATCCTGTGGCAGGCTGCCGGCGCCCCCGAGCGAGCCCTGGCGGTTACTATAGGCACTGCCCCGAGCGAGATCGCGGAGGCTGCCGCTACCCTCGAAGAGCCCAAGCGCGCCGAATTCCGCGAGCTGCTCCAGAGCCTTGCTCAGGAGGCCGCAGAACGGACCGTCTGCCGCCGGACCGATGGCCCAGGCGACCCCGCTGACGCGACATCCAGCCCGCCCGGTAGAGCCGGGTCCGTCTAGGGTTGTCGGCGGCTAGCTCGCCCCCGAGGTGGTCGGCTTCAGCCTTCGATCACGGGTGTTCGACGCGAACGCTTCCGCTTCGCACGCGCGAGAGCCGTCGACTTGGGCCCGATCGGTGGCGCGGTGTCCGGAACCAGCGCCTCGACCGGTACTCCGGAGAGCCGGCTGAGCCCGACCGCATACGCGGTCAGGGGTACACCACCGACCGCGAGCCACTTGTACACGGCGGCTGGCGTCACGCCCAGGTGGTACGCCGTGGCGACGACGCCGCCCGCCACCTCCACCGCCCGGTCGACCCCACGCGGTCCCGCCATCAGCTGCTCGCGTAGCAGGTCTCCCGCCAGGTAGCAACACGCCACGCGACCATTATCGGCATCGTCGATCGTTGACAACCCTCATCGTCATACGCATCCTCTCGCACACGCCCAGGAGGGCGGGTGAACGCATGCCGGTTTCCTCCACCGCGTCGTCGAACGCCCCGAGCCGCCCGTCCGGGCTGCGCGTGGCGCTGTACGCGCGGGTCTCGACCGCCGACCAGACCTGCGACAACCAGCTGCGGGATCTGCGGGAGTACTGCCGGGCGCGAGGCTGGGGCCAGGTGACCGAGTTCGTCGATCAGGGCGTCTCGGGGACCAAGGAGAAGCGACCCGCCCTCGACAAGCTCATGGCTGAGGTGAAGGCCCGGAAGGTCGATGTTGTGGTCGTAGCGGCCTTCGACCGCTTCGGCCGCTCGGTGCGCCACCTCGTCGAGACGCTGGAGCTGTTCCGCCACCTCGGGGTGGAGTTCGTCTCGCTGCGCGAGCAGATCGACACCGGCTCACCGCTCGGTCAGGCCGTGTTCACCATCATCGCCGCGATTGCCCAGCTGGAACGGAGCCTGATCGTCGAGCGAGTGAAGGCGGGGATCCGGCGGGCGCGGGCGGAGGGGCGGCGGGTGGGGCGGCCGAGGCTGGCAGTCGACCGGTGGCAGCTCGAACAGGTCCTCCGCCAAGGCCTGTCGGTCCGAGAGGGGGCGAGGATGCTGGGGGTGTCGCCGAGTTCGTTCCTGCGGCTAATGCGGGAGCGGGTGGTGGCGGTCGGTTGAACGCGTCCTGCGGGCCTCTGGGCCCATAGGCAATCCCCGGTCCGGTGCTTCTAGCTAGGCCTCCAAATCCAAATCGCTTGCCAACTGGTTCCAGGGCGGGCTATGGAGCCTTCGGCAGGGGGCTTCACCCCTCCATCTGAATAGGCATGCCGTCCAACCTCGGAGGGTCCATGAAACCGCTCCTCGCCGCGCTGATAGTTGCGCTCGGTCTCGCATCCCCCACGAGTGCGCAGGTCGCCGACCACCTTAAGTGCTACAAGATCAAGGACCCGCAGGCCAAGGCAAAGTACACCGCTGACCTAGGCGGCCTGGTCGCTGAGCCCGGTTGCACGATCACCGTGCCGGGGCAGCTTTTCTGCACGCAAACCACCAAGACCAATGTGATCCCCCCCCCGCCCGGGGGCGCGGACAACACTGGCTCGGCGGGGCGGTTCCTTTGCTACAAGGTCAAGTGTCCGAGGGCGACGCTGCCGACCGTTCCGTGGCACGACCAGTTCGGCACCCGCACCCTCGTCGCGAAGACGGCGAGCCTAGTTTGCGCACCCGAAATCCTGCCGACAACAACCACTACGACGACGAGCACCAGCAGCAGCACTACGACGACTAGCACTACCACGCCGTTCCCGCCGTGCGCGACCTTTGGCGCCGCGTGTGGCACTTGCGGGTCAGGTACCTGTCTCCCACTGTGCGACCACGGCTGCGCTCTAGTTTGTCTCGACACCTCCGACAACGTCTTGGGGTGCAGCTCTGATGCCCAATGCCCCCCTACGAGCCCATATTGTGCGCCGCAGGACATTGCCTGTGACGCCGACCCCTGTTTGGATACCGCGCTCACGGTTTGCGGGCGCCTATGCCCCTGACGGCCCCACTCCTGTCCCAATGAGGAGATGGATTGCGTGACCAGGAGCATCGGCCGCCAGCACGCGCCCGTTGCGCACCCACCTTGGTATGTGTTGGGCTGTGGGCATTTGCACTGCCCAACGTTGCCTCTGCCAGTGCGTGCTCAACTCCGCCACAGCAGTAGCGGCACCTGGTGGGAAGCGACGTACAACACGGCGCTCAAAAACACGGCGACGGACTTCAAGGCGAAGTCCTCGCCCAGTGGCGCCTTCGTGGAGCAGCGGAGATGGGCGTGACGACGCGGCGACCCAAGTGCGCGGGCAGGCCCTCAGAACAGGCCAGCGTAAAATCGCCCCGAGACGAGCGCACGCGCCTGCGGCGACGTCTTCTGCTGTTCGGAGTGCTGATCGTGATCCCCGTGGCGTCGGCGCAGGGCCAGACACAGTGCGCGCCGGCGCAGTGGGGCTGCTGTGCTGGCGTCGAGGCAGCAAATCTCGCAGCTTCCTCGGGCGTGGTTTGCGGTTCGGAGGATTCCGTGCCGGGTCAACTCAACTTGGCGGCGGGCTCCTGCAGCGAAATGGGTGGTACTTGGTCGGCGGGGCCGTGTTCACAGCCCTTGTGCGGCCTGCCGAGCGGGTGCTGTGCCTTTGGTCCCACCTTCAGTTTCCCGTGCGCGGTGGAGAACGTCTTCGGCGCGGACGCAAGCTTCCTGCAGTCGTTTAGTCAGACCTGTCAGGCTGCCGGCGGGACCTTCTCGTCCGGGCGCTGCTGCGGTGGCCAACCTGACGGAACACCCTGCGACGATGGCAACGGCTGTACGCAAACGGACACGTGTCAGGCAGGCACCTGCGTGGGGACGAACCCGGCTCCTGACGGGACCCCCTGCGACGATTACAACGTCTGCACGCAGACTGATACGTGTCAGGCGGGTATTTGCGTGGGCACGAATCCCGTCTTTGATGGGACTTCCTGCAACGATTACAACGCATGCACGCAGACTGATACGTGCCAAGGTGGAGTCTGCGTGGGCACAAACCCCACTGTCTGTCAGCCTCTCGATGGGTGTCATGTGGCAGGGACTTGTAACCCCGAGAGCGGTGTCTGCTCGAATCCGAACGCGCCCGACGGGACTCCGTGCAGCTTTGGCAGCGGCAGCGCGTGTCCAGCCACCGCGACGTGCCAGAGTGGCGTCTGCGGCTGTGTCGAGGGTTGCCCATTGCCACAATGGGGCTGCTGCGTTGGCGCCGATGTAACCATGAACACCTCCTCGGGGGCTTGCGGCTCGGAGGATTCCTTCGTCCTAGGGAGCACCGAAGGAGACCCGCAGAGCGCGTGCATTAGGCTGGGCGGCACATGGTCCGACGGCCTATGTCCGCAGCCCTGGTGCGGTCCGCCGAGCGCGTGCTGCGAGTTTCCGCTTTCCAGTAGCCCTGAGCCGTGTGTGTTTGAGACGGTCTTCGGCGCGAGCCCGAGTCTCCTCCAGACGTTCAACGCTCTCTGCCAGGGCTTGGGCGGCACCGTCTCGCCCGGTCGCTGCTGTGGGGGCGAGCCTGACGGTACGATTTGTGGTCCCGGCACTGCCTGTTCTGCCCCCGATGCGTGTTTGGTGGAGGCCTGCGTCCCCGCGCAATGTGCGAGTGCGACCGTCGCTGCAGGAGGAACGGTAGCCACCGGGACAACAACCAACGCGAACCAACCCGAGCAGACCTCAGTGATGTCTCCGACGGCGGGAACCATCTCGATTACCGAGACGGCGGTGGTGAGTAACCCGCCTCCTCTTAGCTTCGGTTTCGGCGGCTTGGGTGAAGAGGTGACTATCTCTGCCCCCCAAGCCACCGCTGCGGCCCCCCTTATGGTGATGTTCCTGATCGATGCGTCGCAGATTCGAGGGGCGGATCCGAGCACGATCCAGGTGTTCAAAGATGGCGTTTCGATTCCTGCGTGCGCAGGGACCCCGGGAGTTGCGTCTCCGGACCCGTGCGTATCAGCCCGACAGCTCACCGGGGGAGGAGGTGTCCAGCTAACCGTGCTGACCTCCAGCGCTAGCATCTGGACCCTCGCCGGGCCTGTCACCACCACGACAACGACCACGACCACCAGCACCACGACGACGACACTTTTCGCGAGCGCATGCGGTTCGACTCCCGTGAGCGGCTGTCAGCCCGCCGCCACGGCCAAGGCGCTGCTTGAACTCAAGAAGGGCACGACACCGGCGACCGACAAGCTTTTGTGGCAGTGGGTCAGCAGCGGGACGGTGAGCGTGAGCGACTTCGGCACGCCGATCGCGAGCACGGACTATCTGCTGTGCCTCTACGATGCGGCGGGCAAATTGCTCAGTGCGGAAGCACTGGCCGGGGGGACGTGCGGGACGAAGCCGTGCTGGAAGGTGTCGGGGAGAACCGGCTTCAGCTACACGAACAAGGCAGCAACCCCGGATGGGCTGACGAAGGTGCTGCTCAAGGCGGGGGGCGCGGGTAAGGGCAAGCTGCAGGCGAAAGGGGGCGGGACGAACCTCCCGCTGCCGACGTTGCCTCTGACGACCCCCGTGCGTGCCCAGCTTCGGCAGAGCAGCAGCACCTGCTGGGAGGCGACCTACAGTACGACGAGCATGAACAGCCCGACGGAGTTCAAGGCGAAATCGGAGTAATTCGCCTCTTCAAGCCACCCTACTGGAGGGAGCAATGCTGATGCGTGTGGTTGTGTCGATCACCCTTGCGCAGATATTCGGGCTGGTCCTCGGGCTAGCCGAAGCGGCGGTCACGCCCGCGCAAAAGTGTGCCGCTACCAAGGTCGCCGCAGCGGGCAAGAAGGCGGCTGCAAGGCTTATCTGCGCGAAGGACTTCATCCTCACCGGCGATGGGAGCCGAGAGGCTGCCTGCCTGACGAAGGCCGACCAGATATTCTCCACTGCGATTCAGAGAGCCGAGGCGAAGGGCGGGTGTGTCGTGACGGGCGATGCCGCGACGCTGGAGATCGATGTGGACGGGTTCACGACGCTGGTGGTGAACGCTGAACCGGCGAGTTCGCCCGTATGCGGCACCTTCCTCACGAGTTGGGGTTCAGCCGGTACCGGGGACGGGCAGTTCAACTTGCCCAACGGCATCGCGGTGGATGGCAGCGGGAACGTGTTCGTCCTTGACGACGTCCAAGTGCAGAAGTTCACGAACAACGGGACCTTCCTCACGAGGTGGGGTTCACCCGGTACGGGGGCCGGGCAGTTGGACAGTGCCAACGGCATCGCCGTGGATGGCAGCGGCAACGTGTTCGTCACCGAAAGGTTCGCTGATCGCGTCTCGAAGTTCGACAACACCGGGACCTTTCTCTTCACCTTCGGCTGGGGCGTGAAGGACGGAGCGATGGCCTTCGAAATCTGTACGTCCGGGTGTCAGGGTGGGTATGGTGGCGGTGGCCCGAACGGGGACGGAGAGCTCAACTTGCCCCTTGGCGTCGCCGTGGATAACAGCGGGAACGTGTTCGTCGTCGACAGCGGCAACAGCCGCATTCAAGAGTTCGCGAACACTGGAGAATTCCTTGCGAAGTGGGACATCATGGAAAGCGGCGACGGGGCATTTGGCGCCGCCGTCGATGGGAGTGGCAACGTCTTCGTCACTGACGATATCAACAACCTCGTCCTCAAGTTCACGAACAGCGGGACGTTCCTCACCGAATGGGGGGGCGCCGGGACCGGAGACGGGCGGTTCATGGGTCCCGCGGGCGGCGCGGTCGATGGGAGTGGCAACGTCTTTGTCGCCGACGTCTCGAACCAGCGCATCCAGAAGTTCACGAACATTGGGACATTCCTGACGACTTGGGGGACTCCGGGCTTCGGGGACGGGCAGTTCGGGGCTCCCGTCGGCGTCGCTGTGGATGGCAGCGGCAACGTCTTCGTCGCTGACGACTTGAACCACCGCGTCCAGAAGTTCGCCTGCCCGTGACCCTCTTCCCTCGCGATGCCGAGTGCGCCATCTGGGAGAGGCAGGTTTACCCGCTGATCTTAGCCCCGCACTCCCCGCACGAAGGCGGAAAGGCTCTTACTGTTACCGACGACAGCGCCGCCGTTGAAGAACACGGGCCACGCGCTCGACGGGGAGAGGGCATTGCTAGTAGATGACCAGTAGCCGGACGACTCCGTGCAGCTACAGGTGCTCGTCACCGTGCAGGTCGGGTCGCACCCTGGGGAGCCGCAGTACGTGCAGTTGCTGTTGAACGCGGGCAACGTTGACGGATTGATAGCCTCATAGTTAACAATGCTCTGCAGCTCCTTCACGTTCGGTACTCGCCAGTCGTTGTGGCCGGCGAAGCTCACCGCATTTAGCGTCGCCACGTGCCCCGCAAACGCATTCGCCCATGTGTAGGTGTTGCGCACGTCGTGGACCGTGCCGTCCTGGCTCAGCTTCTCCCATACGAGACCCGTGTCGCCGTCGGTGATCGTCCCGTCGCCGTTGTCCGTGTATGCAAGGGGTGCCCCCTTCTGCAGCTCGCCGTCCTGCCCCGTGCCTGGGCAGGCGACCACCGTCCCGCTGCTGTCCCAGCACGTGGTCTGCCCCGTGACCGGGAACTGCGTGCACCGGCAGCCACTCGTGTCAAATCCGCAGCCCGCCGTGCACGCGAGCGTGCCGCCGCTGTTGAACCCGAGTGCGGCGCACGTCGCCCCCCCGAGATCACTTCCGTCGCATTCTTCGGCCCCTTCGCGCACGCCATTGCCGCACGCCGGCACCGTGGAGGCCACACAGCCGGCCGTGTCGAAGGTGCAACTTGGGGCGCACGCGAGCGTCCCCTTGGCAAACCCCTGCGTCTCGCACGTTGCGCCACCGAGAGCGCTCGCGTCACACTGCTCGCCTGGGTCAATGGTCCCGTTGCCACAGAACCCCGCACCCTCGACCGCCGGCGTGCAGAGCATCGACGTCTTGAAGCTGGTCAGCACCCGCGTCCCGAACTGGTCGGTCGCCTGCTGGCTCGTCGGCAGCGCCGTCGCCGGGCACTTGAGCTTGTAGCAGAGCCTGTCGGTCTCCGCTGGCGGCCCCAGATAGGGCAGCGGCGTGAGTGGCACCTTGTTGCTGGTGGCGCTCACGACGGTCTTCGCCGCCGCGGTGCAGAAGAGCGCCGCGCCGCTCACCGTGCAGCCGCTCGCCGCACCGATCTGTGGCGCCGTTAGATTCACAGTGCCCTTCAGCTTGGCCGGATCCTTGATCTTGTAGCATTCGAGGTGGTCGGTCACCGCAGCCGCGCCGCCCGCCCCCATCAGGAGCGCCAGCAGCGATGCAAATAGCCAGCGAGAACGTTTCATTGACGCAACCCCTTTCCACTCAAAACCGAACCAGCGGGGCCAGTATCGGGACGGATGCCTACCTACCGCAGCCGCTCCATCGCCAGCAAGCGGAACGGCGCCCCGGGGCATGGAGATCACAGCCCTCACTCGCAGCGAACACCCCCCTCCCCTGCGGCGCCCGCGCAGCGGGGGTAGAGCCGCCCGGGAGGGGGGAGATCGAATCGGTCCGGAGCCGGCAATCGATCTGGGGGCGCGCCGTCGCTCCAGGCGTCCGCTGAACCAAAAAAAGCCCTCATGGCATCAGGGCTTTGGTGTCGCTCCCGCGACGGATGGGTCAGCTCCCGCCCTCCGCGACTTGGCTCCGCATCCCCTGCATGCGGCTGGGGCTGCTTCGGGACTGCGCTCGACCCTCTGGGGCCGGCTTCGTCCTTTCACTTGCAAGTCGCGAAGCACGAGGTGCTACGGCGCCGCAGACGCCGCCTGCTGCCGCGTCTCGGGTGTCGGGGGTGGTCGAGACCAGGGAGCGTCCAGCGCACGACTTGCAGGGTTCCTGGACTCCGAGACGCAGCAGAGCCCCACCTCGGCATCGACGGCGCGCCCCGGCTGGGGCGCGCCGTCCGCTTCCCGCCGTGTGGGCACCTTCCGGCTCCGCCTCAGCCGCGCGTGGCCCGCCGAGGCCGGGAGGCCGTGAGTCGACGCAGCGTGCCAGAAACCCTCGGACAGCCCCGCCTCAAAGGCCCGTCGTTGCAGGCCGCCGGGCCGGCCTCGTCGTTGTTCCAGAAACAGATGTTTCCGGCGCAGCATGCCGCGGGCCTGACGCTCGCGGTCGTGGCATGACGGGCGAGCGCGCCATCCTCCTTGCCTCGCATGGCCAGCAGATCGAGTGCACGCCGCGCACCTGGGATAGCTCGCGCGCCTGGGGCCGATGGACAAGGCGAAGATCGTCACAGCAGAGTTCGAGTGCCTCGAGCGACACTTTGCCGGGAGGGCGGCGTAGATGGGCATTCTCGCGCGCCTCTGTTCTCCCGCCTCCCAACAGCGGGCGGTCGATCAGGCGGGGGGACACAACAGCGTCCACGGACTCCACGACCTACAATTTCCGGTCATGCCTCGCCCTTGCCACGGCATAGTTCTTCGCTTTTCATCTGAAGAGTTCATCCAGCCGGTAGACCAGCCTTCGGGCCGCAGGCCACCCAGCGCGTACAAAGACATCCAGTGCATCCAGTAGGCGTCTGTGGAGGTCTACGTCCTGTTGAAGGAGCGGCCGATACTCAGCCAGGTATCGGGTGACGAAGCGCACGAAGAGATCGATCCCCTGCGATTCGAACTGGTAGCCGCCCTCTTTCCCGGCCTCGAGCGCACGACAGGCGAGGGTGAAGACGTCCGATGGATCGAGCGGAATCATCAGCTCAAGGATCTGGAGCAGGTGATGGGTAACGCTGGGGAAGGCAACGTGGCTCAGGGCATCAAGCAGCGGGCGCGCTTCGCCCAAAAAACGACGGAGCTGTTCCTCGGTTGGCGCGTTTTGGCCCTGGGGTTTCCTCCTCTCGTATGCGCCAGAGGCGTAGTACAGCTCCGTAGCGACGTAGTTGATCACTGCCGCATGCCTCTTGGCCTTGGCGAGATCTTCGTTGGGCCACGATGACACTGGTACGCCAGCGTGAGCTGCCTCGACGGCTCGCAGGCCAGCCAGGCCGATATCGAGGAACCGGTGGAAGAGCCCGAAAGCCCGCTGCCTGACGGCGTCGGCAGCGCTATCGAGGGATTGAGTCGAACCGTAGGTGAGCGCGCTCCGCACCGTGAACAGGGCGGAACGAAGTACTCGCTCGCATGCCTGCCCGGCTTCTGCCGTGGCGAAGAGGGGATCACTCGATAGGACGTCACCGCGCCAAACGTAGGCGATGGAGAGCAGGCTGATGCAGTGCTCTTGAAGGGATACGGGGTCTTTGAACGTTGAGGCCCGGGACAACACGCGCCTTGCAAGTTCCGCTGCGCGCGCTGCGTCGCTCCTCAGCAGGAACGTCAACGTATACTCTACCAAGGCGCTAAGAACTCCCTGGCTGGGGTCCTCGCAAGCGAAATGCTCGGCGGCCTCCCAGACGTAGGTCGAAGCGACCTGATAGAGGTGCGGGAGATGGACAGCAATCTGGTACCGAACCGCCGAGACGGGATCGCAACGAAGGCGATCAAGGGCCGCCATCACCGTGTCGGAGGCGGTTTGCGGCCTGCTCGCGAGGAGCATCAGCCCCTTGCTCGCATTGACTCTGATGGCCAGACTCCCCCACGCGGGATGTCGGTCAAAGCTCTCCTCGGCCCTGGGATCGGGCTCGGGATCAGGATCCATGCTCGCGTCGAGAAGAACCCGGCGAATGAATTCGAGGAGGGCCGGTTCACCTACGATGTCGGCGCACTTCGCAACGTCCGCGCAGCCTTGGACGAGCACGCCGCGGGCGTGGTCGTCCTGAGCCTGATCTGCGCCTTGTGCGCCGGCTTCGGCGATCACTCGGTCAAGATCGTCCAGTGCCGGCGCGATCGTCAGAATGTCCGCGGGGAGTGGGGCTATGTTGCGGTGCTGATCCGAGAACGAGGTGACCGGCGCCTCCAGCTCTTGCAGCCGCCTGTTTGCCGGCGAATCAACCGGAACGCCCTGATCTCGAAGGTAATCTCGCGCCCCGCAAGGACTGGAGAACGTCTCAAGCCGAAAGGGCGGCTCGTTGTTCGGAACCGCGCCCGCGGCCTGCAGGCGTTCCTGTAGTTCCCGAACATCCGAGGTCACCAGCAGGGCGGGGGGGAGGCACCCCAGAAGGCGCGCGCGGGTCTGCCCCGCAGCGTCGACGCCGTCGACTTTGTAACCTTCCGGAATGGCCAGGACGGCGCGCTCGATGCGTTCTCGTTCCTCCGGCAACAGGTGCGAGAAAACCGCGGCCAGAAAGGTGCCAGCGGCAGTCGTGGTATCGTACATCGTGAGTAGGCCTTCTGCTGTGCCCAGTGACGCAACCTCGACGCCAACGGTACTGGGTTCCCGCGCTGCCAGTTCCAGTAGCCGCTTCCAGACGACGGCGACGCGATTCTCGGCAGCCGTGATGGCAAGTAGGTGCCGAAAGAGATCCGCCTGCGCACGTGCCAACCCTGAGAGGTAGGTCTCGAAGGCGCCCAGCATCTTCATCGGAGCGTCATTGTCATGGATACGGGGGCTATCCCAGATCACGCTGTAGTCGGCGACCACACGGGTGGGTGTGCCGAAGAGCTCGAACTGCTTCTCGATCTGTTCGCTCATGGAATGGGAGTGGCGCCGCTCGACGTACCGGTTCATCACGTGCATCAGAGTCCTAGTGGCCATCTCGGGTGCCGCGGATAAGAAGGCGGGGAAGATCTCCCCCAATTCCCACTGCGCCATCTCGAAGTCCTGGCGCCGGTTCGATCGCATCGAAAGGAGCCGGCTGTTCCCCATCGGCGTTGCTTCGTCCGACCTCTCCTCGTGTGCGAGGACCGCCTCGAATATCTCGGCAACGAGGTGGGGTGCGGGAGCCATCAGCGCGTGAAGCTCGGATGTCACCCAATGCATTTCCTCGAAGCCGTAGGCAGCGAGATGCGCAGGCTCGATCGCTTGGCGCAGAAGAGCCGTCGATTCGTCAGGACAACTTGCGAACGTGCGGCAAACACAGCGCAACGCGGTGGTGACCATCCAGCTGTTACGTGGCTCCGAAGTCCATCCCCAGCGAAGCAGTCGCCGGGCGGCTTCACCGGCGTTCCTCAACTGACTGGGGGTGAGCCTTGCTGCCTCAGCACAGAGGGTGTTCAGAAGAGCGAGGACGGGGTGCGCTGCGCTGGGGTTCATGCTACCGGGTCACCCGCTCGAGAAGCTGGCACCAGAGATCCGCGCGGGCCGCCAAGCTCGAGGTCTCAGCATCCTCCAGCACGGCTTCGACCACCCGGCGGAGCGTCTCTTCGGCGACGCGACGGCGCTCGGCGTGGGGAGAAGCGAGGGCTTCGTAAAGCACCGCGAAGTCCGCGAGATCGCGGGCCGAGGCGGCGACGACCGAGGGGCCCACAATCTTCGCAACCTCTGGGACCGCCGAGGCCTTCCCGAGTTCGAAGAGGGCTTCCCAGAAGCGCGAGCGCCGCGCGTTACTCTCCCAGACGCTCTGGAGGTGATGCACCAAGCTTGGCCGGATGAACAGTATAAGATCCGGCTCGCTGGCGAGCCGCGCCATGAGGTCTTCGATCGGACCGGCCAGCATGGTCCGGGCGACGGCGTAGTCGAAGAGAACGTGATGCGAGAACGTGAGGACGTACCGATCGGCCCTCGTCGTGGCACTCGGCTGCCATTCGGCAAGGAGTTGGCAGCTCAAGAGCGTGGTCAAGTGGGGGGCGGCCGGAGCGTCCTCAACCGTGGCCCGCCCGATCGTCATCTTTCGTCTGCCCACCATCTGCTCACAGATCCGTCGCAGCACAGCCTCACGGGCGCCGCCAAATCCGTCCGAGCGAATCACCCTGTGGAACCAGTACTTCTCTAGGAGCTCACATTGCGTTCGTATGGGTGTGAGTTCCTCACGGAGCACGCCTTGGGCGATCAGCTCTGCCACGAGCCGCAAGTTGAACGGGACTCGCAGCAGACGCCGAAGATCGCCATCCGCCTCTTGAACAAGTGCATAGAGGGCGGGCGACTGGCTCTCGACCTGATTGAGTTCGTCGTCGGCGAGCAGTGGCACGTTGAGGTGCCGCACACTCGCGAACTCCCGATCGGTGAAGGTGGTCGAGGGGCGTCCTGCGAATTCACGCTGGAGCTGAGGGCTGTACCGGAGATCGAACTTCCGAATGGAAGCGACGACGTGCCAGCGACCGTCATCTTCGACGGTGCGCCGAATGAGGTCTCGCAGCATCACGGCCGCTGACTCCGCCCGAGCTGCGTCGAGGGCGTCTATGACCAAGACGCCAGGAGTCGGGCCGGGCCATTCTTGAAGAACGTCAAGTACCTCGTGCTCGAGGCCGAGCTCCATCCGCAGCGCTCCCAGGCTTGTGGCTTCAATGCGGCCAGCTGCGAGGAGCACGACGTCTCGTCCGTCCTCGCGCAGGTTCGCGACCAGGTCATGCAGGGCGGCGGACTTGCCGGCCCCTGCATCTCCCACGACGACGAGGGACTCCGCTTCGACAGCGTAGGCTAAAGCAGCGGTCGATGCCCGATGCATCTTCACGTCGATAGCACCGAAGCGCATGCGAGCGCTGTCGGCAAGATCGCGGACGGTGGCGTCCGTGTGCCGCTGGAGGCGTTCGATGTCGCCACGGAAGCTCGGGGCCGCCTTCAAATGGCAAGGGACTCGTAGGAGGATATTCACGAGCCCGCTGCGAGTCGCGCTCGAGCGAGCACGGGTGAACTCGGCGCACGCGGTCAAGAGCGCGTGCCAAGCTGCGGTTGCCTGTTCGGGTTGGCGCAGCACGCTCTGGCGGAGCGTGTCGAGGGCTTGAATCTCTGCCGGTCTGTCCGGGTCAATCTCCAGGGGGAAGACGTGCATCAACGACAAGAGCCACCGCACGTCTCCCTCGGGGACCGCTCCAGCGTGGTGTCGCCATGACCGCGTGACGTGCTCGGTTACTACACTCAGGGCGCGCTCCTCTTCCTCGTTGACGGCGGCATCCGTGATTGGCTGGCTAGACGACAGGGTCCGGAGGCGCTGTAGCACCGCCGCGAGATGGACGCGGACCGGGATCGACGTCGCCTCAGGCGCGATCGCAACAATGAGACGGTCTTGCGCGTCGAGTGGACGCCGCCATGGAAGCGGTAGGCCCGTGGCTCGTGCGCGAAGGGTCTGACGAACGAACTGATCGATGACGCTGGCGAGGTCAGAAGTCTGGGCTTGAGAGAGATCGAGTGCCCGCTTGCACTGGACGAAGATCGCGCGGTTATCGTTCGTACCGACCAGGAGATCGTCGACCTCCTCGCCCGTTTCGCATCGCAGGTATGTCAGCACTGCTGTCGCGGGAAGCTCCCAAGGCAGCGACGCATCGCGCTCCGCGAGGATGCGCACGGCGATCCAAGCCGTCACGCGGTGCTGAAAGGTGAACCCCCCAGACGCCGCCGCTCCACCTGCCGTGCGCGTTGGGAACATGCCAAACCCGCTCGGGAAAGATCATTAGAGTGTGGGGGCGCTGTTGACAACACCCAACTCCCGTCTGTCCGCGGGGACAGCATCCTCCCAAGTGTGTACGGCCGTTACGGCGACTGCGTAAGGGAAGGCCTCCTGCCCGCCCTCTGCGCCTCAGCGGTAGCGGTGTCCTTCGTCCGCGGCCCCTAGCGCACCATCCTATGCGGTGCGGTGTCCAGAGGACCGGAAGTTGAGTCCGGTCTAGTTGACACTTCGGTGCTCCGGGCGGCCCACCGCCATGAGCCCCCCGCGCTTCCTTGACCGGACTGCGGTTGGCGTGAAACGTGCGTGCGAATCGAGACCCAGAACGGGGGGATGAGCATGCCGCGCGTGCGCAGGGTCATGGTTGGAGCGATCGTCGGTCTCGTCGCGGTGCTCGGGGTGGCCCGCGCGACGACGGTCGTGCCGTCTGAGCGCGTCCAGGAGTCGGTCACCGTGCGGGCAACGCCAGCAGCCACGAGCGCCGCCGTCGGCACGATCGAGGTGGGCAAGTCGGCCGAACTCCTGGGCGACGTTCCCCGCTGGTACAAGGTCCGGCTCGCCGACGGGACCGAGGGCTACGTCAGCAAGGCGTGGACGGTGACGGTTGAGACCCCGTCAACGCCCCCACCTGGACCAACCCCGTCGCCGGCACCTCCCCCGACACCATCCCCCGGGCCGTCGAGCGGGGCGGGCATCGTCTTCCGCCCGGTCTCCGCGGTCGCCCAGGTGCCCCACGCCCCTCCAGCCCCGGGCGCCTACCGCGTGCACCTCATCGACGTCGGCACGGGCCTCAGCGTGCTCGTCCAGGGGCACGACTTCACCCTGCTCTTCGACGGGGGCTCCAACGACGACCTGGCGGGCATCAGCGGCGGCCAGGACGGCGACCGGCTGGTCGCCTACCTCTTCGCCGCCCTCGGTCCCTCAGGACCGCCGGACTGCGTCCCGAAGGGCGATCCCCCGCCACCCCAGGCCGACAACCCCCAGCTGCCCATCCAGCACGTCGTCCTCAGCCACCCCCACCGCGATCACGCGGCGCTCCTCAAGGACGTGCTCCACTGCTACGCGGTCGCGAACGTCTGGGAGTCCGGCGCGGTCAACCCGGAGGCGTTCTACGAGGACTTCGTGCGGACGGTGGCCGCGGACCCGGACGTCACCTACCACACCGCCACGGCAATGCCCGCGGATCGCACGGTGCCGTTCCCGGACGGTGGAGTCCTATTCCCGGCGAGCGTGACTTGGACCACGTTCGCCGAAGGGACGCAGCAGGCGCTCGGCAGCGGGGCCCACTTCACCGTCCTCCACGTCGATCCCACGCTGCAGCCGTCGGCCGGGAGCCCCGACTACAACTTCAACTCGGTCGTGCTCCGGGTAGACCTGGGGAGCCGGAGCCTGCTCCTCACGGGCGACACGACAACGGGCGTGCGGCAGGCCCACACCACCCCGCCCACGGGGGCCGAGCAGGACCTCCTCGCCCATCACGCGCCGGAGCTCCACGTGGACATCCTCCAGGTCGCCCACCACGGCTCGAAGACCTCGACGCGGGCGGCGTTCCTGGCCGCGGTCGCCCCGCAGATCGCGCTCATCGGGGCGGGGCCGAAGCAGTACGGGTCCGTCGTGCTCCCCGACGCCGAGGTGGTCGACGCGCTCGACGCGGCGGGAATCAAGGTGCTGCGGACGGACGACTCCGACCAGATCGGCTGCCCCACCGCAGACCGCATCGGCCGCGACGACAGCACGCCCGGCGGCTGCGACAACTGGGTGCTGGACATCGCGCCATGATGCGGCTTTTGGCACTCGCCCGCCGCCCCGAAGCGCCAGAACGGACCGGGCGTGCCGAACTAACGCCGGCCGAGATAGTGGAGACGACGTTCCGGGACGAGATCGTCGACGCGGTCGAGCTGCTCGCCTTCGCCGTTACCGACGGCCGGCCCGTTCCCGACCCCGTCGTCGACGCCATCACGGCCGCCGGGAAGGCCTTTGCCGCAGGGACGTCAGTCGATGCCGCGGCGTTCGCAAAGGCCTACCGGCAGCTCGCCGCCCTCCTGGCCCCGGTCACCGCGGTCTCCCTGCGCGCCACGTGCGACCAGTACGGCCGGACCGTGTGGCTTCTCGCACCACGAGAGAAGCGCTCGGAGGCGAAGCTCTGGTCGCGGAAGCTCTGGCTCTGGACGATCGGCTTCTGCCTCCTCATCGTGGCGAACGAGAATGCCCAACAGCTTCTCGCGCAGGCGGATCACGGCGCGGTGGTCGCGGGCACGTGGCAGACGTGGCTCGTTGCCTGCTGCCCGCTGCTCGGCACCCTCGTCCCCTTCGCGTACGGGGCGCTCGGCGCGTGCGCCTCCCTTCTGCGCGCGTGCCACCAGTACCTCCACGACCGGTCCTTCGACCCCATCCACACGCCCGAGTACCAGAGCCGCATGCTGCTGGGGGCCGTGAGCGGCGGCACCGTGCTGCTCTTCGCGGAGTACCTGAGCCCCTCCAGCGGGAAGATCCCGCTCAGCGGCGCCGCGCTCGCCTTCCTCGCCGGGTACAGCAACGACTTCCTCTTCAACCTGATCGAGCGGCTCGTGGCCGCGCTGCTCCCGCGGACCGGGGCAACGGATCCGGGGAGTTCCCCGTAGCCTGGGCATCGTGCAGACTGCCGGCCCGCAGCAGCGTCCTGACGGATCGCACTACGGAGGGAGGACAAGATGCCGTCGAAGTATCAAGCCGAAGCTGCGCGGACGAAGAAGGGCCTCTGTCTCTCGGGCGGGGGCTACCGGGCCGCGCTCTTCCACCTGGGGGCCCTGCGCCGGCTGAACGAGGTGGGGCTCCTCGCGACGCTCGACACGATCTCGTCGGTCTCGGGCGGCTCCATCGCCAACGGCCTTTTGGCCAAAGTGTGGCCGGCGCTGCGCCAGAAGCTCAACGCCGCCACCGGGGTCTTCGGGGACTTCGAGGCGATCTACGAGACGCCGCTCCGCACGTTCTGCCACCGCAACATCCGGACCGCGCCGCTCGTCTACGACCGCCTCAACCCGCTGCACTGGCCGACCCTCTGGAGCGACGATCACTCGGCGACCGACTTCCTCGCGAACAACTACCGCGATCACCTGGTGGGGGACCTGCGCCTCAGGGACCTCGGCGCCATCGAGGCGGCGGGCGGACCCCGATTCGTCTTCGACACCTCGAACCTCCAGACCGGGGTCGACTTCGTGATCAGCGCGGACCGGATCGGGGACTACCAGGTTGGGTACGGCGTGGAGGCTGGCTTCCTCGTGGCCGATGCCGTCGCCGCCTCCTCGGCCTTCCCCATTGCCTTCCCCCCGCTCGTGCTCAAGTTCGACCCGGGGTTCTTCCAGGGCGGCGACCTCGCGACGCAGCAGCCGCCCCCGCCCGGCCTCGCCGACATGCAACGCCGGGTCGTCCTCTCCGACGGGGGCGTGTACGACAACCTGGGGCTCGAACCCGTCTGGAAGAGCCACGCCGTGGTGCTCTGCTCCGACGGTGGCAAGCCGTTCGGGCTCAACCCCGACCCGGGAAGTTCTGCCGTGCCGCGGCTGCTGCGCTGCCAGGACGTGATCGGGAACCAGGCGATCGCGGTCCGCAAGCGCTGGCTCGTCGCCTCGCTGGAGCGGAAGGACTACGCGGGCGCCTACTGGGGCATCGGCACCGAGATCGACGGCTATCCGCAGTACCACGCGGGTCAGCCGGGCTACCTGGGGATCGTGCTGGAGCGGCTAAAGGCGGTCCGCACCGACCTCGACCACTTCAGCGACGACGAGCAGCTCGTGCTGATGAACCACGGGTGGCTCCTCACGGACGCGGCGCTCCGGTCGTACGTGGGGAACCTGCTCCCGACCCCGGTGCCGGCGGGCCAGGTCCCGTCCGCGCGGCTGCTCGATGGATCCGCCGCGGTGGCGGCCTTGGCGGAGAGCGATCGCGTCGTCCCCTTGGGACGCACCTGAGCGAAATCCCGCCGACAGAAAGGAGACCCGCGATGCCGGACCCGCGT
>Ga0070734_10002897_pt1 | contig 19364 bp, 20 predicted proteins | sample Coa_R1_8_FD_66444 | JGI IMG/M metagenome (GOLD analysis project Ga0070734, IMG submission 66444) | Surface soil microbial communities from Centralia Pennsylvania, which are recovering from an underground coalmine fire - Coalmine... | ecosystem: Environmental > Terrestrial > Soil > Unclassified ... | reverse complement strand
ATATAGCAGACCTGGATGGGCCGATCGAAGTGCTGCTGTAAGAACGGGATGTCTTTGTAGAAAAGCTGCTCTTGAAGATTTTTCGTGCCGGTGGAGATGACGATTCGTTTACCGGAGAGGATCGCGGGCGCGAGGTAAGCGAGAGTTTTGCCCGTTCCGGTGCCGGCGTCGACGAGCAGGTGCTTTTTTTCGGCGAGGGCCGATTCAATGGCTTCGGCCATCTCGAGTTGGCCGGGGCGGAATTCGTAGTTGGGGTGCCATTTCGACAGCAGTCCCTGGCGGGAGAAGAATTGGCGCGCGGTAAGCGCCTTGGCTGCTGAAGACATTTCTTCTATTTTATGTCGGGGGAGAAGAAAAATTTGGAAGAACCTCTTTTCAAGGCGTTCACACGAGTGTGAACGCGGCACGCACGAGTGCGTGCGCCACGCGTTAGGATGAAATTACATGCTGGCGCGGTGGCAGCTTCTGATTTTGATTGGTGCGCCGGTGTTTGCGCAGTCCGCTTGCGATGAGATTCCGGCTTATTCGCCGTGTGAAATGCAATTCGAGCTTTCCGCCGGCGATCTCGCTTCCCATCGCAATCCGTATTCCGACATTCAGCTGCAGGTGGAGTTCAAGTCGCCGACGTTTCATACGTACGCGATGCCCGCGTTTTGGGATGGCGGGCGCAAGATGCGGGTGCGGTTTTCACCAACCGAGGCTGGGCAGTGGACCTTTCATGTCACGAGCAAGGTTGCAGCGTTCGATGGCAAAGAAGGCACGTTCAACTCCATCCCTTCGCCTTCGCCCGGATATGTGAAGGCGGCGAATGTCCATCATTGGGCGACCGATAACAAGAAGCCGCATTTGTGGATTGGGTATATCGACGATCGTTTTCCTTTCGATTCGCCGCAAGAGCTGGATCGAAAACTCGGCGAAGCGGTCGAAAACAAGTTCACTCATTTTCGAGGATCGATTCTGGGGAATGCGGGCGATCGGAAGCGGGTCTACCTTGGACCAGACCAGCCGAATCCTGCGTTTTTCGATGAGCTCGACGCCCGCATGCTTGCGATCCACAAGCGCGGGCTCACGGTCGATCTGATTCTGGCGTCCGATCCGGCTTATGTCGCGAGCCTGTTTCCGGATTGGCAATCGCGGGCGCGCTTTGTCCGGTACATCGTCGCGCGCTACGCGGCTTTTAACGTCACGTGGCAAGGATTCGAGCAGTTCGAAGATTTCGCGGATGGGCGTGCGCTGCTGAAAGAGATTGGACTGGAGTTGAAGAAGCTGGATCCTTACAACCATCCGCGTTCATCGAACGCGAAGGTGACGTCGGCGCCGCTGCTCGCCGACGGCTGGATGGATTTCGTGATCGAAGGTTCGACGGATGATGTCGTCGGTTCGGTTGAGCATCAGCTTTATCAGGTTCCGTTCGTGGGTGTGACCGACGCGCAGCATCTTTGGGACACCACGATGGACGGCGAGTATCCGGAGTTTCGCGGCGATGGTGCGCCGCTTTGCTTGCACTGGGTGGATTTTATGGCGGATACGCGGCACTGGGAGCTGGAGCCGTATTTCGATATCGATGGTGGGCGGTCCGTGGCGCTGGAAGAAATCGAGTATGTGAATTACATCGGGAAGCCAGGCGCGCCGATTGAGTTGTCGGTGGAGAAGCACGGGTACGATGTGTTTTGGTTCAATCCTGCGACTGGCGAATATCTGGAACAGAAGAAATACAAGGGCGAGCATTTTACAGGACAGGCGCCGGACACGAGTCATCCGTGGGTGTTGCTGGTGGGGCGGGAAGGTCGGAAGGAGTCAATGCTGAAGTCGGTGAAGTTCGATTCTCGCGACGTGCCGGTGCAGATTGTGGAGACGGATCCGCAGAAAGTGCCGTATGAGATCGTGGATCCGTCCGGAGACACGTTGCAAGCCGGTAAGCCGGTGAAATTTTCAGTGAAGATGACTCGCAGCACTCGCGCGACGCGCTCGATGATGTTTCTCTGGACCGGAGAAGTGGCGGCGGATGGGCGCGGATATCGGGTGTTGGGGACCGGCGCGCCTGGGTCCTTCGTGATTCCGGCGAGCATGGCGGCAAATTTTCCGGCGGTCCTGAGCGTTCATCTGACGGCGTTGAACGCCAACGGTAAAGCATACGCTGCGGATCGAGTGTTCCAACTGACCAAGTGATTCTTTCGCTCGACACCACCTCTGAATTCGGAAGCATCGCGCTGACCGAACGCGATCGCGTGGTGGAAGAAGTGCCGATGTATTCGCCGGATGGGTTCGGGCACATTCTGTATCCGCAGATTGAGCGACTGCTCGCGCGACACAATGTTTCGTTAGATCAGATCGTCTGTTTTGCGGCGGCATCGGGGCCGGGATCATTTACCGGGGTCCGGATTGGGCTCGCGGCGGCGAAGGGTTTCGCGGCCGCTCTGTCAAAGCCAATGGTTGCGGTTTCGAATTTGAAAGCGCTGGCGTTTTTTGGAAGCGCGCGATTGCGTGCGACGGTGCTGGATGCGCGGCGGGGCGAAGTTTACGGGGCTGTGTACGACGCGGCGTTGGAGATCGTGCGGGAAGAGGCCGTCATGAAGTTTCCGGCTTGGTTACGGACGCTGCCGGAAAGCGGCTACGAGTTTGTATCGACGGATTTTGGGCCATTTCGCGGTTTTGTGGATGCGGCGATTCCGGTGGTTACTGCGCCGCGCTCGCTGGCTGTCGCGGTTGGACGCATAGGGTGGCGTGAATTTGAAGCCGGGAGGGCTTGTGATCCGGCCGCGGTGGATGCGAATTACGTCCGGCGGCCGGATGCGGAGCTGAACGCTACTCTTTCACCTTCATCACAAAATAAGTAAATTCGGCGCCTGGATTCAGGATCAGTTGATGTGGTGTCTTCGGTGGGATGTGAACGATGTCGCCCGCGGTCAGTTTTTGGCGCTTGCCGCCTTCGATGGAGGGTCCGCGCTGTTCGTTCGGCGCGGTGGTCTTGCCGCCTTGCAAAGTTCCGCCGACAGTCAGCGTGGCAGTGCCAGAGGTGACGACGAACAGGTCGGATTCGGTTTCGTGCAATTCCGCTTCGCCGTTGCCTTCGCGGTGGGCAATCATCGTGTAGTGATTGCCGTAATCGGTGAGTCGCTGGCCGACAAACTTCTGCGCGTTCATCTTGGGCTTGAGCGACGTGGAAAACGCTTTGAGCTCGGCGGCGCTCCAGTATTTGTAGCCGGCCGGTTCGTCGGCGCCGATCAGGGGGAACACACAAATCAGGAACATCAGTTTGGTTTTGTTCATGGGATGAATTTTTGTACTCGCCAGTTCTTAATTTCCGCTACGTAGATTGCACCGGTGCTGTCCACCGCGATGCTGTGTGGGAAATCCAGCTTGCCTGGAATTTTCCCGTAAGAGGACAGCACGCCTAGAATCTGTCCTTCGAGATTCAGTTTCACGATTCGATTGTTCACGCCGTCGCACATGTAGAGCGCGTTTTCGCGAGCCACGAAGTCGAGGCCCCAGGGCGCGCCGATGCCGGTCCACTTGCCGAGGAACTTTCCGTTTTGATCGAAGATCTGGATGCGCTGGTTGAGGCGATCCGCGACGTAGACACGGCCTTGGGTGTCAAGCGCGACGTCGTGCACCAGGTCGAACTCGCCGTCGCCGGTTCCTTTTCGGCCCCAGTGCGTGATGTACTCGCCGTCTTTGTTGTATCGCACGACGCGAGAATTTACATATCCATCGGATACGAAGAAATCGCCGTTCGCTGCGAACGCGACATTGGTGGGGCGATTGAATCCGTCTTTGGTGTCGTTGTTGCCAGCTGCGCCAGCCACCTGGCCGATCATCATCAGCAATCGGCCGCCGGGTGTGAATTTCATTACGCGATGCGCGGCTACGTCAACGGTCCAGATATTGCCGTCGCGATCCACGCGCAATCCGTGGGCGGCGGTGACGGGGACTTCCGTCCAAGCCTGCAAGAGCTTTCCGGATTTATCGAATTGCAGCACGGGATGCGCGCCGCGATTGAATACCCAGACGTTGTCGTCTTTGTCGATGGAAACGCCCGAGCATTCGCCAAAATTCCAGCCCTTGGGGAGTTGCGCCCACTCCGCGACGAGGTGATACGGCAGCGGCGGGCCGGATTTGAGCTCCGCGTGCGAGGGCAACGCGGCGAGTGCAGCCAGGAAAAGGATTTCGACGCGCATGGGCTTGAGCGTATGCGAAGGACTGTTTGAAAGTCAACTAGCAGGCGAGTACAATCTCTATTGGCATGAGGGAATTGGAAATTCCGGCATGAACGTCTCGGTGAAAGGCGATTACGCGCTACACGCCATCTTTGATTTAGCGCTGCAGCCACCGGGTGAACCGATCAAGATCGCCGACATCGCGCAGCGGCAGAAGATCCCGCAGAAATTTCTGGAATTGATTCTGGCTGGGCTGAAGCAGGGCGGATTTGTAGAATCGCGGCGAGGCGCGGAGGGCGGTTACTTGCTCTCGCGAACGCCGGATTCCATTACCGTGGGCGATGTGATCCGCTACGTGGAGGGCGCGAAGAGCAACAAGCCGGCGCGCAAGCAGGCCGCAGGCGACCCGTTCACCGAGACCTGGCGGCGCGCCGAAGCCGCGATTTCGAACGTGCTGGACAAGACCACGTTCGCGGAATTGGTCCGCAACTGGCGCGAGCGGCAAACCAAGTACGTACCAAACTGGGAGATTTGATGCTATTCCAAGATAATTCGCTGAGCATCGGGCGGACTCCGCTCGTGAAGCTCAACCGCGTGACGGCCGGAGCGGGCGCGACGGTGTTGGCAAAAATTGAAGGACGGAATCCGGCATATTCGGTGAAGTGTCGCATCGGAGCCGCGATGATCTGGGATGCGGAGAAGCGCGGTTTGCTGGGGCCCGGAAAAGAATTGATCGAGCCGACCAGCGGTAACACCGGCATCGCGCTGGCTTTTGTGGCGGCAGCGCGCGGGTATCCGATCACACTGATCATGCCGGAGACATTTTCCGTGGAGCGGCGCCGGATTTTGCGCGGATTCGGCGCGACGCTGATCCTGACGGAGGGCGCGGCGGGAATGCAGGGTTCGATCTCGAAGGCGGAAGAGATGGTGGCATCCGATCCGGGACGTTACGTTTTATTGCAGCAGTTCCAGAATCCGGCGAATCCGGAGATTCATGTAAAGACCACAGGTCCGGAAATTTGGGAGGACACTGGGGGTGCAGTGGATGTGCTGGTGGCAGGCGTAGGTACTGGCGGGACGATTACCGGAGTCTCGCGCTATATCAAGAACGTTCAGAAGAAGAAGATCTTGTCTGTAGCGGTGGAACCGGCCGGTAGTCCGGTAATATCGCAGACGCTCCAGCATCAGCCGTTGAAACCGGGTCCGCACAAGATTCAAGGTATCGGCGCCGGATTTATTCCGGGGACATTGGACGTCAGCATGGTGGACCGGGTGGAGTTGGTGACCAACGAGGAATCCATCGAGATGGCCCGGCGCTTGGCGCGCGAGGAAGGCATACTATCGGGGATTTCCTGCGGGGCGGCGGCTGCGGCGGCGGTTCGGATTGCGAGAGAGCCGGAGATGGCCGGGAAGACGATCGTTACGATCCTGCCCGATTCGGGCGAACGGTATTTGAGCACGGCGCTGTTTGAGGGGATTTCGGCGGAATAAGAAATAGAAAAGGCGGGAGTTCCTTGGGGTGATAGGGTGGAACGCCCGCCGTCGTAACGGGGATTTGATTATTTAACGCCTGCCACCCCTGTCGAGTTACCCTGCGGGGGCAATCTTTGCGAACCTTTACATACGCGCGCCGTGCAGCGCGCGCGTTCATCGGTTGTTCAGTTATTCGGTTCTTCGGTTCTGGGAACGATCGCCCTCTGGAAACCGGCGAGATGTGCGAGCTAGAAGTAAGATTGAATGGCTGAGAACTCGGTTTGGAACTCGGAAAGGAGTTCCGGAACGCGGTCGCCTAGCCCTAAAGAGTCAATGGCCTGCTGCGCGTCTTCATGGGAACCCTCGAAAAGAGCCAGCGAGGTACCGGTTCCCCGAACGTATCGATCGGCTACGTTGAGAACCCGGCTCAAGCGGATTTGATCCGGCCCGATCACGGTGGGATCGAGGTCGGGGGTTTCAGTGAAACGAACCGCTCTTTGGATGGGCTCGGGCAAGTTCCATACGGCTAAAGCCTCGGCCGAGAGTTCCAGGTGGGTCATTCCGAGAACCTGCTGTTCGTATTCGATGATCCATTTCGGGGACTGCTGGTAGAGCAGCGAGATTTGCTTGTATTCCTCCGGAAGGCCGAGCGCTACCAGTAAGAGTCCGAGGTCATGGAACAAGCCAGCGGCGAAGGCGCCTTCGGCATAGTCTACCGGCTGGCCTTGGGTCAATAGATCGGCGAGAATCGCCACGCCGACCGAGTGCAAGTTGAAGCGCGCCATGGACCATCCGGGAGGTGTTTTCACCTGGCTCCACATGCGTGCTACCGACATACTTAAAGTCGCGTTGCGGAGCTTGGCAATTCCTAATAATGAGACCGCATGGCGGATGGAGTTGACGGTGCCGCGCAATCCATAGAGAGCGGAGTTCACCAGCCGCAGAACATTGCCGGCGAGCGCGGTGTCCTTTTCGATGAGGTCCGAGATTTTTGCGAACGACACATCTTCTTGAGCGAGGCTCGCAATCAGACGATTGAGGATCGGCGAAAACGGAGGAAGCTGGGCCAAGGCGCGTAGCGCTTGATCCTTCACATGGGTTGGGGCCGCGGAACCGGTCACGCACTCTTATCGGACGTTTGGGCGAAAAGTATGAGGTTGCCCCATCCGGTACCATGGGACGAGTCCATGTTTGCAGCAATTTCCGTCGCAAATCTCCGTAAGGTATATGGGACGAAAGCTGCCGTCGATGGGCTTGATCTGGTGGTTCCGCGCGGAAGTTTCTTCGGTTTTCTGGGACCAAACGGGGCGGGAAAAACCACCACAATCCGGATGTTGATGGGTCTGGCGCCCCCTACCTCCGGCTCCATCGAGCTGCTCGGACTTCCGATGCCTGAGAAGGCTCTGGAAGTAAAAGGAAAGATCGGCCTGGTTCCGGACGAATCGCTGCTGTTCGACCATCTGACCGGCTTGGAGTTCACCGAGTTCGTGGGGCGGTTGTACGGTTTGACCCGGCCGGTGGCGCAGGAACGGGCGAAGGAACTGCTGGCGCTTTTCGAATTGGATGGCGACGTCCGAAAGCTGATCGGCGACTATTCGAAAGGAATGCGCAAACGGGTGGCGATGGCGGCAGCGCTGATTCATCGGCCGGAGTTGTTCCTGCTGGATGAGCCGTTTGAAGGAGTGGATGCGGTGGGCGCGCGGCTGATGAAGGAGATTCTGCTGGAGCAGGTGCGGCACGGGGCTACCGTGTTTTTGACGTCGCATGTTCTGGAAGTGGTGGAACGATTGTGCGATCAAGTAGCCATCATTAACGAAGGCAAGGTGGTTCTCAAAGGCGCAATGGCAGAGCTTCGCAGTGGATCGGAGACTCTGGAAGACTTGTTCGTCCGCGTGGTGGGCGCGGAGCGTCCAGCGGAAAGTCTGGACTGGTTGTAGACGATGTGGAACCAGGCACGCGCAATCGTTTGGGCGCAGTTTCGCACGGTGTTGAATTATATCCCTCGCTCGAACAAGTTCGGGCTGATATTCTCCGGCATCCTGATGGTGACCTGGTACGCGGCTTTCAGCCTCCTGGCGGTGATGGTGGCGGTGTTTGCCTCGAGTCCGGACGAACTACATTTTGTGCACAGCGTACTGCCGACCGTGTTGCTGTTGTGCATTCTTTATTGGCAACTGGTTCCGGTACTGATGGCTTCCACCGGATCGGCTCTGGATATCAAGAAGCTGCTGGTGTATCCGATTCCGCATCGCCAACTTTTCGCGCTGGAAGTTCTGCTGCGGGTATCGACCGGCGTGGAGGTTCTGCTGCTCACCTCCGGCGCCGCGGTCGGGCTGCTGTTCAATCCGAAGGTGCCGCTTTGGGCGCCGTTCACGCTGGTTTTTTTCATCGCGTTCAATCTGTTTTGTTCGGCTGGGGTAAGGGATTTTCTGGTGCGGATGCTGGCGCGAAAACGGGTGCGCGAAATCACGACACTGCTTTTCGTGCTGGTGATGGCTCTGCCGCAAATGGTGGTGTTCGGCGGCTTTCGGAATCGCGTGGGGAATTTTTTCTCGTCGGAAGCTTCGCCTTATTGGCCCTGGACTGCGTCAGCGCGCTTAGCCGAAGGTGAATTTTCCTGGAGCAGCGCGGCCGTGGTTTTGAGTTGGACGCTGGCCGCCTTCTTCTTCGGGCGCTGGCAGTTTGAGCGGGGCCTCACGTTCGATTTCGGCGCGGCCGCCGCCGACACGGCACCGCGAGGCCGAACGGCCAGCCGATTGGATTGGCTTTACAGCCTACCCAACGCCATTCTGCGCGATCCGCTGGCTGCCTTGGTGGAAAAGGAGCTGCGGTTCCTCAGCCGCGCGCCGCGCTTTCGCCTGGTGTTTCTCATGGGCTTCTCGTTTGGAATTCTGATCTGGTTTCCCATGGCCTTTGGCGCGCGCGGAGGATCCCATTGGATTGCGGACAATTATCTTACCTTCGTCAGCGTTTATGCCCTTTTGCTTCTGAGCGACAGCCTGTTTTGGAACGCATTCGGGTTCGATCGCAGCGCCGCTCAAACGTATTTCCTGGTTCCATTGCCGATCTCCACTGTTCTGTTGGGAAAAAATCTGGCGGCGTCGCTTTTTGTGTTGATTGAAATTCTCGCTGTAGCGCTGGTCTGTGTGTTGCTGCGTTTGCCTATGACGCCTCTGCGGATGCTGGAGGCATTTTCGGTGGCTGTGGTGATCACAACGCTTCTCATGTCGATGGGCAATTTGAGCTCGATCTATAACCCGCGAGCCATGAATCCAATGAAGTCGTTTCGTAACACTGCGGGTTCACGCATGCAGGCCATGCTGATGCTGCTATTTCCAGTGACGCTGCTGCCGGTGGCTCTGGCTTATCTGGCGCGCTACGCGTTCGATTCCGAATGGGCATTCTTTGGCGTCCTGCTCCTGGCGGCGGGGTTCGGTGGATTGATCTATTGGTTCTCCATGGCGTCGGCGGTGAAAGCGGCCGCGAATCGCACAGAGCAGATTGTGGCCGCACTCAGCCAGGGCGAGGGAGTGGTGCAGAGCTGAGATGGATTGCAAGTTCTGCGGAATTGCCGCCAAGGCCTTGGTTGTGTTCGAGGATGAAATTTCCCTGGCATTCTTAGATCACCGCCCACTGTTCCCGGGCCACACGCTGCTTATCCCCAAAGCTCACTACCAGACGTTGACGGATTTGCCGGCCGAGGTGGTGGGTCCGTTCTTTGCGAATGTGCAGCGGCTGACGGGAGCGGTCGAGCGAGGAATGCAAGCGGAGGGGAGTTTCGTCGCGATCAACAATCGAGTGAGCCAGAGCGTTCCGCATTTGCACGTGCACATCGTGCCTCGGAAAAAGGGCGACGGACTGCGCGGATTTTTCTGGCCTCGGCAAAAGTATCGCGATGAGGAGCAGATGCGCGAGGTGCGGGCGGCGATTGTGGCGGAGTTATAAGATTACAGCGGCGGGCCCGAGAATGGACCCCGCGCTTCTTCCATCCGGATCGCGAGTTCCAGCAGCAGTTCTTCTTCATAAGGCCGGCCGACGAGCTGGATTCCGATCGGCAGCCCGCGCTCGTCTTGATCGAAGGGGATCACCACGGCAGGAAGTCCCAGCAGATTTACGGGAGTGGCCGGCATCATGGCTTCGAAGAGCCCGATGGTCTTGGCCGGCGTTTCGAAGCGACGCTGGCGATGGCGGAACGCGGCGATTCCGCATGGTGGCATCAGAATCACCGGGAACTCCTCCATCTCACGCAACAGGCGGGCGCGCATTTTGTCGCGCACGGCGAGATTCTGCAGAATCTGCTTGGCAGTAGGTTCCGGCTCGGCCAATGCTTGCTGCATGAACTCAGTGCCGGTCCAGTGCGCTTGGTCTTCGCGACCTTTGATGATCTCGGCCGTGATGCGGGCCGGAAGTTCGCCGAAGAAGAACCACCATAGATTCGGAGCGCCTTCGAGACCCGTTGGTTGAAAGGGTTCCACGGGAAATTGGAGATCGGCCAGGCAGCGAGCCGCTTTTTCGATGGCGCGCGCGACGCCGGCTTCGACGGGCACACGATAAAACTGAGGCATCAAGCCGATGCGTACGGATGCGAGATCGGGTTCGCGAATGGGAACGGGCGCGGAAAACGGATCTTCGGAGTCGTAACCGGCCAGCGCACGAAACAGCATTCGTAAATCGCGGGCGTTGCGCGCCATTGGTCCCGCGACGCCGATCATTCCGGTGGGATGATTCATCTCGGGAACGTGGCCGGCAGCAGAAACTCGTCCGGGCGTGGGCTTCAATCCGGCGATGCCGGTGAAGTGCGCGGGAACGCGGATGGATCCGCCGCCATCGGTGCCGAATCCGCCGGCGGAGAAGAACGATGCGATGGCCGCGGACTCGCCGCCGCTTGATCCGCCGGGGGTGCGCTCGAGGTCCCAAGGATTGTTGGTGCGTCCCGCGACGAAATTGTCGGATTCGTAATTGGAGAGAAACTCGGGGCAGTTGGTTTTTCCAATCGGGATGGCCCCGGCTTGTTTTAGGCGCGTGACGCCGGTGGCATCGCGGGCGGGTTTCGAATCGGCGAAAAAGCGGCTGCCGGATGTGGTGGGAACACCGGCGATATTAAAACTGTCCTTGATGCTGACGGGAATGCCGTGGAGTGGAGGCAGGATGGGTCCGGCGGAGGATAAGGCGCGCTCGGCGGCTTGAGCTGCCGCGCGCGCGGGTTCTTCGAGGATCCGGATGAATGCATTGATTTGGGGGTTGTGCTTTTCGATTTGCTTGAGGTGGGCGTCCATCAGCTCAACGGGCGAAAGCTTGCGCGCACGGATCAACTCCGACATCTGGGTCAGGGTGAGGCGGTGGGGCATTGATCTATTCTAGGCGTTGGTTGGCATCGATTAGCCACGGGTACAATAGCGATTGTGGCCACTTTCACGTTCGAGCAAGCGCGGCGGTGCGTGCTGGAGCGGGTGGCTCAATCTCCTCCTTTAATTACCGAAGAAGTTAGCTTGCTTGAGTCGGCTGGGCGAGTGCTTGCTGAATCGGTGGCGGCCGACCGGGATTATCCGCCGATGGCGCGGTCGGCTCGCGATGGATTTGCTGTTCGGGCGTCGGATGTTCCGGGCGAACTGCAGGTGATTGGGGAGGTTCGGGCCGGCGAGAAGTTTTCGGGCGAAGTTGGAGTGGGCGACGCGGTTGAGATCATGACAGGTGCCCCGATTCCGCCTGGTGCCGACGCGGTGGTGATGGTGGAGCATGTCACTGTCAACGGAAGCTCCGTCAATGTGCCACGAACACTCCGGTCCGGCGAGAATGTGAGTCCGCAAGGCTCGGAGGCGCGGGGAGGGGAAACGCTGCTCGATCCCGGACGGCGGCTCGGATTTGCGGATGTCGCGCTCCTTGCCACGATCGGGCGTTCGCGCGTTAGCGTTTTTCGCAAGCCGCAGGTTGCGATTCTCGCGACCGGCGACGAGATCGTGGACGTTGACGAGACGCCGGCCTCGCACCAAATCCGAAATTCGAATTCGCAATCGATCGCGGTGCAGGTTGCGCGCGCCGGCGGATGTCCCCGGATTCTGCCCGTAGCGCGCGACAACTATGCAAGCACGCGTGAGCTGGTGGAAGTAGGTCTGCGGTACGACCTGCTGCTGCTTTCGGGCGGCGTGTCGGCCGGCAAGTACGATATCGTGGAGCGCGTGCTGGCGGATCTGGGCGCTGAGTTTTTCTTCGATCGCGTGTTGATTCAGCCGGGGCAGCCGCTGGTGTTCGGGAAGGCGCGAGACAAATTCTTCTTCGGATTGCCGGGGAATCCGGCATCGACGATGGTGACGTTCGAAATCTTCGCGCGGGCTGCTGTGGAAATTTTGGGCGGAGAAAAAGAGCCGATGCTTCCGCTGTTATGGAGCAAGTTGACCGGGGAGTTTCGGCACAAAACGGGTTTGATGCGGTTTTTGCCGGCGCGAGTGAGTGCGGATGGCGCGGAGGTTTCACCCATTCGATGGCACGGGTCGGGCGATGTGCCGTCGCAGGCTCGGGCGAATGCGTTTTTGGTGGTCGAGGCGGATCGCGAGAGCTGGGCCGCAGGGGATTCGATTCGGGTGCTGATGAAATAGGCCGCGGATGAACGCGGATGGACGCGGATGAAAACGAAAAAACTGAGCCACTACGATCAATCCGGCGCGGCGCGGATGGTGGATGTTTCTGAAAAGGCGCCCAGCAAGCGGACGGCCCGCGCGCACGCGTTCGTCAGCATCTTGCCCGAGGTTTTGGCGAAGCTGCCGGAGAATCCGAAGGGGAATCCGCTGGAGATTGCGCGAGTCGCGGGGATTTCCGCGGCGAAGAAAACGGCTGAGCTGATTCCGCTTTGTCATCCGCTGATGCTTTCGCATGTGGATGTGGAAGTGGCGATCGAAGCCAACGGAGTGCGGATCATTGCGAGCGTTAGTACCACGGCGCCCACTGGTGTCGAGATGGAAGCGCTGACCGCGGCATCGGTGGCGGCATTGACCGTTTACGATATGACCAAGGCGCTGGACAAATCCATCGAGATTCAGAATCTCTATTTGCTCGAAAAGACCGGCGGGAAGAGCGGCGATTTCAAGCGATCATGATTCGCGCTGCCATCGTCACGATCAGCGACTCGGTGGTTGCGGGGACGCGTGAGGATCGCTCGGGGGCGGTGTTGCGCGAGCGCGCGGAGTCTCTGGGCTGGCAGGTGACGGCGCACGAGAGCGTTCCGGACGAAGTGGATCGGATCGCGGGTGTTCTGAAGAAGCTTGCGGATTCCGGAGAGATTTCCCTCGTTCTGACAACAGGTGGAACCGGAGTGTCGGCTCGCGACGTCACACCGGAGGCGACGCGCACGGTGATCGAGCGCGAGATTCCGGGCTTGGGAGAGGCGATGCGCTGGGAAGGGCGCAAGATCACTCCGTTTGCCGTCTTATCGCGCAGCATGGCCGGGACGCGCGGACGGACGTTGATCGTGAATTTGCCGGGATCGCCGAAGGGTGCCGTGGAATCGCTCGACGCTATTTCGAAACTCGTGCCGCACATCGTTAATCTAATCGAGGGAAGGACGGGTCACGACGATGTGCCAAACTAAAGCTATGCGCAACATTTTTGTGATGCTGCTGCTGTGCGCCGCCGGGTTCGGCCAAACTCCGCCGGGAACGCTGGATCCGTCGAAGGCTGCGGCAAAGCCAACGGATCCGCCGAAAGTGACCGAAAGTGAGCAGCCGGTGGATGAGGCGGGCAAGATTATCGTTACCACCAATCTCCTGATTGCGCCCACCACCGTTGTCGATAAGCGCGGCGATTACGTTAACGGGCTAACGATCGACGATTTCCAGCTTTTTGACAACAACAAGCCGCAGAAGATTGTCGCCGATATCCATGACCAGCCGCTGTCTCTCGTAGTCGCCGTCCAAAAAAGCTCGAATCTGAATGAGATTCTGCCAAAGATTCAAAGAATCGGCACTATGCTGAACGACGTGATCGCGGGCGCGGACGGAGAAACGGCCGTGATCGCGTTCGACCATCGCGTCGTCGTGGCGCAGGACTTCACCAACGAGACCGGCAAAATCACCGAGACGATGAAAAAGCTGACACCGGGTAGCTCGCAACATGCAGTGGATGACGCCGTCATGACAGGCATCCGAATGTTAAGAAAGCGCGCGCTCGACCGCCGGCGCATCCTGCTGCTGATTTCCGAAAAACGTGACAAAGGCAGCGAGATTCGCGTACGCGAAGTTTTGACGGAAGCTGAGTTTGCGAACGTTGTGATTTACTCGCTCGATATTTCGAGCATCGTGGCCGGATTGACTTCGAAAGGAATGCCGCCACCTCCGCCGTCGATTCCGGCCGCGGCGCAACATATGCCGGCAGGCGTTGACGCGACCCCTACGCTGGTGGAACAGAATTACTACACCGGCAATTTCATTCCGATGTTCGTCGACATTTTCAAAGCGGCGAAAAGCATCTTTGTGGAAGATCCCGTGGTGGTGTTCACGCGTTTCACGGGCGGCAAGGAGTATCCGTTTGTGAGCGAGAAAAGCCTGGAGCGGGCGATCGCTGGAATCAGCCAGGAAATTCACAGCCAATATCTGCTGAGTTACCAGCCGAACAACCTGTCCGAAGGTGGATTTCACGAGATCCGCGTGACGGTGAATCGTCCGCAGCTTGAAATCCGGACGCGTCCGGGATATTGGGTGGCGGCGCGGCCGCAGTAACGCTCAGCGAAAAGTCATCGCCGCGAAGCTCACTACGCTCTGCTCGTCGATATTCCATTGCTGATATCGCTTGAGCGTTCCGCGCGCTTGCGGGACGGTTTTGAGGAACGTGTAGATGGGCGACGATCCGCACCATTTCAGATCGTCCTCGCGATTTGCCTGCACCAGACTCCAGAATCCGCCTGCGTCGGATTCGTTCATGCGTTCGATCCGCACGCGATCCCGCTCCGCGACGGCGATCATTTCGCCTTCCTCCGCGCGCGCGGTTAATTTGTCGCCGTAGCGGCGGCCCATGTGGGCCATGTCGACGCCGAGAACCCAGAACAGGCGATTGCCTTCGCGCGCTGCGATGTTGCCGAGAGCATCGAAGAATCGCGCGACATCCGGATTGTCCTCCGGCTTGCTGCCTTGATAAATGCTGCGCGCGAAGGATCCGCAGAGAATCGGCAGCACGCGGATGTTTTCGCCGTAGAGATACTTCAGGAACAGCACTTGAAACTCGATGGAATGCTCCACCGCGTGGCAATAGTCTTCCATGCGGACGGCGTTCGGTGCGGCGGCGGCCAGCTCGTCCACGAAGGGGACATGAGTCGTCGCATCGCCGAATGGTGTGACGTACGGCTTGCGCGTGAGGCCGAACTTGTCCGGCTCGCCGTAGTGCGACGTTCCGAGTACGACGAACGTACGGTCGTGATAAGAAGGAAGCAGCGTGGCGTAGGCGTCGCGGTACGATTCCCATCCGCCGAACGGACTTACGTGCGGCGCGGCGATTCCGATTTGCGAATCTTGCGCGCTCGCCGGCTCGGCGCCTTGCATGAATTCGGCGATGGCTTTTCGCGCTTCTTCCGGATCCTCGGGATAAGCCGATCCGGCGTGGGACGCCTCTCGCTTGGGCGCCGCTGCGAATTCGCCGATGCGCTCAGCGCGCAGCTTTTCGAATTTCTCGTCCTCCAGAAATCCGGCATTGCTTAGCGCATCGTAGAGACTCTTCTCGATTTCGCCGACCTGGATTTCGCCGGTGATGCGGACTAGCTCCGCGCGCAGATCGAGCACGGTTTGCTCGCCGTCAAAACATGCCAGGCAAGAGACCAATTGCGGCGGGATGAGAAGCATCGAATCCGAGAAACGGTAGGGATCGCGCACCAGCAATCCGGGATGTTCTGGATCGGCGGAGGGCACGAAATCGAGGCTCAATCGGAGGCGCGGGAGTGGCTGAGACACTAACATCACTATCGCACGCGCGAGAAGGATCTAATCCGGCAAGATTTTGGCACGGTTAGAGATTTTGACGCGGCGCTCCCATGGATTTGAGCGACTTAGCTCTGGAATGCTGCGTGCTCTTCATTCAGCGGAGCACCCGATTGGCTACATCGCAACCTGCACTGGTAAAACCCATCTCTGCGGCGCCCGTCTCAATTCAGCTGCCCAGCTTGGACATTTTCCTATTGACCGGAATCGCCATCGCCTTCGCCGCAACCATATTCGGGTTGCAGGCAGCGGGCGTGAGTTGGAACTATTTTTTGCAGCCGATCGCCGCGGCGGTCGTACTCGGCGGCACGACGGGTATCATGCTGGTGACTACGCCGCGCCGCAGCTTGCGGCAATCGATGCGGCGCGTTATGACTCTGCTTTCGGCGCCGGAAAACGACAGAGAGGTCCTGATCGATGAGATCGTCGACTATGCCCGGCGCGCGCGAAAAACCGGCGGAATTCTGGGGCTGGAGCCGTTGGCACAAAAGGCCAGCCATCCGCATCTAAGGCATGCGCTTGGATTGGCCGTCGACATCCCCAATCAAGCTGAACTGCGATCGGTGTTCGAGACACAACTGCACATGGCGGAGCGGCAGGGCGAAGCGGATGCCAAAACTCTCGAAGTTGCCGGAGGGTTCGCGCCCACGCTCGGCATTATCGGCACGGTAATCGGACTGATTCAGGTGCTGCGCCAATTTTCGAATTTGTCGACGGTAGGTTACGGAATTGGCACAGCGTTTGTATCGACGATCTATGGCCTCGCGCTGGCGAATCTGTTTCTGCTTCCGGTTGCGCAACGGATCCGCGCACGCGCCGCGGACAGTTTTGAAACGCAGGAGCTCATTATGGAGGGCGTGCTTGCCATCGTGGAATCCGCACATCCCGCCGTGATTCGAATGCGATTGGTCTCGTTTCTACACGATCAGGACCCCGAATATGCTCATTCGACAAGCTAACTACTCGCGGCGGCAGAATGGCGCGAACCACGACCGGTGGCTGATCAGCTACACCGACGTGGTGACCATCCTACTGATTCTCTTTGTGGCCGTGGCGGCCCAAGGATTAAAGGCTCGTGTTGCACCCGCGCCTCCGCCTCCAACGGCCGCGCCCGTGGTTCCCAAGCGCGCCGCTCTGCTGCAGGCGGAACGGAAGCTGAAGCCGCAAGGCATCGACGTGAAGCTGGAGTCTCGCGGACTGGTGATCAGCCTGCTGCAATCGATCTTGTTCGCCCCGGGCGACGACCGGATCAACACCGAAGCAACGCCATCGCTTTCGCGGATCGCCGATGTGTTGCGGACCAATCGCAACAAAATCGTGCTGGTGGGCCACGCCGATACGACGCCCATCCACAACCGGCGTTTCCGCGACAACTGGCAGCTTTCCGCCGCGCGCAGCTTGAGCCTCTTGGAGCTTTTGACTTCGCGATACGGAATTCCGGAATCGCGGCTGTCGATCGAAAGTTTCGGATCGAATCATCCGCTCAGCCCTAATGACACCGTGGAGGGCCGGGCGGCGAATCGCCGCGTGGAGATTTTGATATTGGACGATCCGGTTTCGCCCTAATGTACGACGGAATACTCTCCAAAGCCTTGAACATTTCCCCCAGGTTTTGTACTATTGGCCTAACTCGGGAAAGCATTCTTGCGCGTCATATTTATCGGCACGAAGCGGCCGGTTCGCTTTGCCACTTGGGTTCTCGCACTGCTTGGGCTCTCCCTTCTGGCAGTTCTCGCCTGGCAGATTCCCGTGGCGTGCGCTCCCATCGTCGTTTATGCGCTGGTGGGACTGCGGCAGCGCGATGTTTCCAAAGAGGCGGCGCCGGTAGAAGAGCCGGAGTTGGATAGACCATACGCCACGAGTTTGACGCTGGCCGGTTTCTGTTTTACCTCGCTCAGTCTACTAGTGAGCTTCTTTAACGAAGCGATCCAGCGGGAAAGCAGCGGTCCGGAAAACATGATCCTGTTCTTTTGCTGCGCTCTCTTCTGCTTCATCGCTTCGTCCTTGTCGCTCCGGCGCCGGGCCGGGAGTTCATTCGGTTTCTTGCCCGAAGCCCTCATCGACAACGGATTCTGGTGCATCCTGGTGGGCCTGCTCGCGTATTTCTCGCGTTTGGGCGGCATGCGTAAAGCGGTGATCGCGATGTCGGCGCTGCTGGTTTTCTACGCGGCGAGTTTGATTTTCCATTCCCGTCATCGGTTCAGCGCGTAAGCGGGCCCCTGGCTCGGCTCTGAGCTACCACGCGCTATAATCACCCACTTGAGGACCCTTGATGAACATTCCGAGTGAAGGCGCGCTGGATTTTGTGTCGCTGGGCGCGCTGATCCATCGTCTCGATCCAGGCATCGTGCCGTTCCGCAAAGCCACCGAGTGCCAGATTCATGTCAGCGGGGGCGAATTCAACGTCGCGGCCAATTTGGCGGACTGCTTCCGCATGCGAACCGGCATTGTATCGGCGATGGTGGATTATCCCATCGGAGAACTGGTGGCCGAACGCGTGAAGGCGATGGGTGTAAGGCCCTTCTACAAAACTTTCGCGCACGACGGAATGTCGGGGCCGAACATCGCCACCGTCTACAGCGACCGCGGTTATGGCGTCCGGCCTCCGGTGGTGTTCTACAATCGGTCGAACGAAGCGGCCGCGCGGCTGAAGCCGGGCGACGTGGATTGGTCCGCCATTTTCGGCGCCGGTGTCCGCTGGTTTCACAGCGGCGGGATCTTTGCAGCGCTGTCCCCGACAACTTCAGAACTGATCATTGAAGGCATGCGCGCCGCGAAGGCTGCGGGAGCGGTGGTGTCGTTCGACCTGAATTTTCGCGAGAAGCTGTGGAAGAATGCGGGGGGTCCGGAACATGCGCGGGCGGTAATCCGGCGGATCGTTGACAATGTCGACGTGCTGGTGGGCAACGAAGAAGACCTGCAAAAGGGGCTGGGCGTCACAGGTCCGGAGATCACCTCGGAATCGAAGCTGGATCCGCGGGCGTTTTTCGGGATGATCGATGCGGTGGTCGCGCAGCATCCGAACATCAAGATTGTCGCGACGACACTACGGGAAGTGCATTCGACGAATTGGCACGACTGGTCGGCTGTGGCGTGGGTGGAGGGCAAGGATTACGCCGCACCAACCTGCCAGCTGCACATTTACGATCGCGTCGGGGGTGGCGATGGATTCGCTTCCGGATTTTTCTACGGACTTATGAGTGGCGCGGCGCCGGAAGAGGCGCTCCGCCTCGGATGGGCGCACGGCGCGCTGTTGACCACGTTTCCCGGAGACACTACGATGTCCACACTGGAGCAGGTGCAGGCGCTGGCCAAGGGTGGATCGGCGCGGATTCAGCGCTGAAACTCGTCTAAAGCCGCACTCAAACGCTCCAGGCTGGCCTTTGTAGGCTCCGTCTCGCCTGCGATGCCGATACGAAAATGATCGGGCATTTCAAAAAACGATCCCGGCACAACTGTGCCTTCATATTTTTCGCGGAACAGTTCGCAAAACTGGTCCACCGGGCCGGTCAACAGCTTCGGAAAAACGGTGGTTCCGAATTCGAGTGGGCGAACTTCCAGGTCCTTGCGGCTGGCTAGAAATTCATTGAGCAATAGACGGTTGGTATCGAGCAATTGACGCGCTTGCTCGCGCACTCGTTTTAAATTCCGGAATACCAGGACACTCAGCCGTTCGGCTGGATGCGCCATATTCACATCGAAAAGATCGTCCAGCAGCCAGATGCGGCGCGCCAATTCGGCTTCAGCCAGAATCCAACCGCAGCGCAGTCCGCTGAGT
>Ga0070734_10002896_pt1 | contig 19367 bp, 13 predicted proteins | sample Coa_R1_8_FD_66444 | JGI IMG/M metagenome (GOLD analysis project Ga0070734, IMG submission 66444) | Surface soil microbial communities from Centralia Pennsylvania, which are recovering from an underground coalmine fire - Coalmine... | ecosystem: Environmental > Terrestrial > Soil > Unclassified ... | reverse complement strand
TACATGGTGGACGGCGACCTGGCGAAGATCTTGCCGCTGGTTCGGCAGGCGGTCGAACTTGGCGCCGACGTGATCAAGGCCGACCCGTGCGACGACGTGGCCGAGTACCCCCGGGTGATCGAGATCGCCTGCGGCATACCCGTGCTCGTCCGGGGCGGCGGAAAGACGACCGAGGAGGAGATCCTCACCCGAACCCGGCGGCTTATGGAGCAAGGCGCGAAGGGCATCGTTTACGGCCGGAACGTCATCACCCACCCGAACCCGGCGGCGATGGTGGCGGCCCTCATGCGCGTGGTTCACGGAGACCTGGTGTAGGTATCGGGTTCTAGGTTTCAGGTTTCAGGTTTCAGGTTTCAGGTTTCAGGTTTCAGGGTCGAACGCTTGGGTGCCGCTCGAAGCGACTCATGAAGTCGGATCAACATCTTCCCCACGGATGCGGCATCTTCGCGCGTGGGCGTATGACCGTCGACCAGCTCCAAGTCCACGCACAAGTCCAGGAGAGTTTCGAGCTCGGCGCAGGAACCCTTGGCTATCGCGATGAAGCTGGCGTAATCCTTCCGAGTGCCGCGGGCCGACCCTTCTGCGATGTTGCAGGGGATGGAAAGACAAGCATGCTCGCTTGCCAAACCGTCAAATCTCGGTACGAAGCCATCTGTGGAAGACAATTGCACACCCCGGCCAACCGAAACCTGAAATCCGAAACCTAAACCCCGAAACCCAAAACCCGAAACCTGAAACCTGAAACCTGAATCCTCGCCAGAGGCCGCGGGAACTAACAACCCGCGAGGAACCATACTAGCTCCGGAGGTTTTCATTTGAGTCTGCTATTGCCTATCGCGGTGAGCATGTTGTTCGCCCAAACCCCGGACGCCAACGCCCCGCGCCTTCTCATGTACCCGACCGTTCACGGCGACACCGTCGTGTTCACATTTGCCAGCGACCTTTGGTCGGCGAACATCCACGGCGGCGAGGCCAAGCGCCTCACCAGCGGATATGGCAACAAGGCGTTCTCACAAATCTCGCCGGACGGCACGACGGTCGCGTTCAGCGCCGCGTATGACGGCGCCGCCAACGTCTACACGATCCCGATCGAGGGCGGACCGCCCAAGCGCCTCACCTACAATTCGACCGGCGATACGGTGCTCGGATGGACGCCGGACGGCAAGGTCGCCTATCGCACCGCCGCCTATGCCCCCTACCTCCAGCGGCAGCAAGAGCTCTTCACGATCTCGCCCCAAGGCGGGATGCCGAACCCGACGCCCATCCATGAGATTTTCTGGGGGTCCTACTTCGCCGACGGCCACGAGATCGCCTACACCCGACGCCCCTCGTTTCTCTACAACTGGCGCCGCTACCGGGGCGGCACCCAGGGCGTGGTCTCCCTCTACGACCTGACCACCAACACCTACTCCGAGCTTCCCCACGGGCGGGAGCAGCAGTACTACCCGATGGCGGTCGGCGACGAGATCTACTACGTCTCCGACAAGGGCGACGGGGTGCTCAACCTCTACCGGTATCACCGGCCGTCGAAGAACATCAAGAAGCTCACCAACTTCACCACCGAGGACATCAAGTGGGCGAACACCGATGGCAAGAGCATCGTGTTCACCCAAGACGGCTATCTCTGGCACTACGATATTGCCAGCGGCGCTTATCACACGCTCTCGCCCACCATCCATGCCGACGAGCTCCTGAGCCGGCCACGAATTCAGCCGGCAGGAACGATGATCCATGGCCTGGCCCTCTCGCCGACGGGCACCCGCCTCGCCATCGAGGCGCGCGGCCAGCTCTTTTCGGTGCCCGCCCACTCCGGCTCGACGCGGCAAGTTCCGCGCGGCGCCACGGTTCGCGATCAGGCCCCGCAGTGGTCCCCGGACGGTCAGTCGATCGCTTTCGTAAGCGATGCCACGGGCGAGACCGAGGTTTATACGATGCCGCAGCTCGGCGGCCCGCCGACGCAGATCACGAACCTCAAGAAGACGATCGTGGGCTTCGCCTACTCGCCCGACGGGAACAAGTTCGCGGTGCAGACCATCGACAACATGGCATATGTCGTCGACGTCGCGACGAAGTTGGCGACGAAGATTGCCCAGAGCCTCTACGGCTTCGGCGGCTCCGATTGGTCGCCGGACTCGAAGTGGTACGCCTATATCGACGGCAAGGTCACCCAGACGGCGGTTTTGAAGCTCTATAGCCTCGTCAACAAGACGACGACCGACGTTACGAGCGGCGACTATCCCGACTCCGACGTCGCGTTCGACATGAACGGCAAGTACCTCTATCTGAACTCGTCGCGGACGTTCAATCCCGAACCTGGACTGTTCGGCCCCGACCTCAAGATCGACAACGCCCAGCGGCTCTATCTGGTGACCTTGGCCAAGGACACCCCCGACCCCCGACTCCCGACCAACGACGAGGAGCCAACCAAGGAACCGGCGACGTCCACACCCGCGGGCGCGCCCGGGCAGCCCCCCAAGCCGGGAGGCCCTCCACCGGCGGGACCCGGGACGCCCGGTGGCCCCCAAGGGCGCCCGGTTCCGTCCGTGCCGCCCCCTGGCGCCAGGCCGGACATGAAGGTCGACCTCGATGGGCTCGGCAAGCGGCTCATTCCGCTCCCGATGCCTCCGGGCACCTACGCCAACCTCGTCGGCGCCAACAACGGCGTGTACTTCGCGAGCCCGCTCGGCCTGATGAAGTTCGACGTCGGAACGAAGTCCATGACGCCGGTCATTTCGGGACCGATCATGGGCGTGAGCTTCAACGCGGCGCGGACGATGATCGCCTACTACGGGCTCGGCGTTGTGGGCGTGGCGCCCGCCGGCGGCGGGGCAACGTTTGGCGCCGGACGGGTCGACACCTCGAACGTCGAGTTCATGCTCAACCCCCGCGACGAGTGGACCCAGATCTTCTGGGAGGCTTGGCGCTTCATCCGCGACCACTACTACGACGAGAACTTCCGGGGCATGAACTGGAAGGCGATCGGCGATCACTACGCCACGTACCTGCCCTCGTGCGCGAGCCGGTATGACGTCAACACGATCATCACCCTGATGCTCAGCGAGCTCGGCACGGGCCACTCGTACCTCGAAGCCCCCGGCGACCTCGGGCCGACGCCCAGGCCGATGCCGGTCGGCGCGCTCGGCGCCGACTACGCGGTGGTCGGTCACGCCGTGAAGTTCGCCAAGATCTACCGAGGCGACACCGAATCGGAAGCGGACACCGCGCCTCTGGGTATTCCCGGCATCGACATCAAGGATGGAGACTTCTTGATCTCCATCGACGGCGTCGCGATCTCCGATACCGTCAGTCCGGCCTCGCAGCTCGTGGATAAGGCCGGAAAGCTCGTGACGCTGGTGGTCAACTCAACGCCATCGGCGACGGGCGCGCGAACCGTGCGCGTGCGGCCGGGCATTAGCGAAATCCAGTTGCGGTATGTCGACTTCCTCGAGCGAAGCAAGGCTCTGGTCGAGAAGCTGTCCCACGGCCGGATCGGCTACATGCACATCCGGGACACCGCGTCGACCGGTTCGGAAGACTTCGCCCGCTCCTTCAACGCGCTGACCGACAAGGATGCCCTGATCGTCGACGAGCGATGGAACGGCGGCGGCTACCCCGATCCGAAGTTCGTGGAGGCGCTGGCGACCAAAACCTACGCCTACGGACAGTCCCGAAGCGGCGGCGACCAGCCGATCGAGGCGAGCCCGATGGGGCCGATGGCGATGCTCATCAACAGCTATGCCGGATCCGGCGGCGACCTCTTCCCGTGGACCTTCAAGAAGGCGGGGCTCGGCGTGCTGATCGGCACTCGCACCTGGGGCGGCCTGATCGGAATCGGGCCGGGCGCCGACCTCGTGGACGGCGGCTCGATCTCAACCCCGAGCTTCAGCATCTACGACGAGCACAACGAGATCATCGCTGAGAACCACGGCGTCGACCCCGACATCGAGGTCGACATGCGGCCGGACCTCGCCGCCAAGGGCGAGGATCCGCAGCTCGAGGCGGCCATCAAGTACCTCATGGACAAGCTGGCGAAGATGCCCGTGCGCAAGCCGCGCGAAGCGCTGCCGCACGTCAACAAGGACGCGAAGGTGAATCCGTAAGGCGAGCGACGTGGCCATAGCCCGCGGTGCGGGGCCGGTGAAGAAACTCCGGCCCGATACCGTCAAGCGCATCGTGGGCAGCTTCTCGCCTTACAAGGGCGAAGTGGTCTGGACCGTCATCCTGGTCGTCGCCTCGGTGGTGCTCGGGCTTCTCTCCCCGCTGTACCTCAAGCACATCGTCGACTTCGGCCTGGCCAAGAACGACATCGGCGTCACCGCGACCTACTCGATCTACACGATCGTGGTGACGATCCTCGGGAGCGCGGCCACGTACGGCTACGGCTACCTGAGCGTCGACGTCGGGCAGCGGATTCTCCGGGACATTCGCAATCAGCTCTTCGGTCACCTCCAGGGAATGTCCCTGCGCTTCTTCACGAACACCCGAACCGGCGAAATCCAGTCCCGGCTCCTGAGCGACGTCGGCGGCGTTCAGAGCGTGGTGAGCGACGTCATCACCAACGCGCTCTCGAATATCGGCATCGTCGTCGCCTCCATCGCGATGATGGTCTACTTCGATTGGCGGCTCACGCTGCTCTCGGTCGGCGTCATCCCGATCTTCGCCTACCTCAGCAGCCGGGCGGGCACCTACGCCCAGAAGGTTCGCAAGGGGCTCCAGGAGCAGACCGCCGAGCTCAACGCCCTCATGCAGGAGACGCTGAGCGTGAGCGGCGTCCTTCTCACCAAGACCAGCGGACGGCGGAGCCTCGTCGAGGCGAAGTTCGGCCGGGAGAACCAAAAGCTCGCCAACTGGCAGGTGAAGATTCAGATGATCCAATACTTCTTCTTTGGGCTCATCCGGATGATCTTCTCGATCACGCCCGCCCTCGTGTATTGGCTCGCGGCCTACCTGATGCGCGCCGACAGCCACGCGATCACGCTGGGAACCCTCGTCGCGTTCACCGCGCTTCAGTCGCGGATGTTCTTCCCGCTCAGCTCCATCCTGAGCGTCCAGGTCGAGATGAAGAGCTCGCTCGCGCTCTTCGACCGGATCTTCGAGTACCTGGACATGGAGCAGGACATCAAGGACCGGCCGGGCGCCATCACCCTCCTTCCGAACCAGGTTGTCGGAGACGTCGAGTTCAAAGACGTCGGGTTCAAGTTCGAAGAGGGGCAGGAGAAGCCGACGCTCAGCAACATCAGCTTCCAGGTGAATCCGGGCCGCTTGGTGGCCCTCGTCGGGCCATCCGGCGCGGGAAAGACGACCCTCACCTACCTCCTGGCCCGGCTGTACGACGTGACGTCCGGGGCGGTGATGATCGACGGGCACGACGTTCGGGACATCAAGGTTTCGTCGATGGAGGCGTTCGTCGGCTCGGTGACGCAGGAGACCTACCTGATCCACGACACCGTGCGGGAGAACCTGCGCTATGCGCGCCCGGATGCGACCGACGAGCAAATCGAGGCCGCCGCCAAGGCGGCGAAGATCCACGATCACGTCGCCGCGCTGCCGGAGGGATACGACACCATCGTCGGCGAGCGGGGCTACAAGCTGAGCGGCGGCGAGAAGCAGCGCCTGGCGATCGCCCGCGCCATCCTCAAGGATCCCCGGATCCTCATCCTCGACGAGGCGACCTCGGCGCTCGACACCCACAGCGAGCGGTACATCCAAGGCTCCCTGAACGCGCTCATGGAGGGCCGGACCACGTTCGCGATCGCCCACCGGCTTTCGACGATTCTTGCCGCCGACCTCATCCTGGTGATGCGCGACGGCATGATCGTCGAGCGCGGACGGCACGAGGAGCTATTGGCCAAGCGCGGGCTCTACTTTCGGCTCTATACCGATCAGTTCGAGCACGAAGCGCCAAACAGCCTCCCTTAGAGTCTCCTTAGGCACAACTTGATCAGTTGTTTTGGCAACTTTCTGCCTCCTTCATCGCGTTTATCTAGGTGGCGACTTATCCCGGGCTTAAGTCCGGAACTCCGAATTCTTGGGGACCGACCTGATCGGTAGCGCCGAGCCGAATCAGACGAGGAGATTCGGAAGAGCACTTGGCCGCCGTAGCTAAGCGACTGCGACGGCCTTTTTTCTTGCCGGGCCGCTGGTAACCTCGGTTCGTGAACAAGTTTCAGGCCGCGATCCTCGTCTATGCCCTCGCGATGATCGTCATGGGCCTGCAGGCCTTCTTCTTCCCCGAGCACGAGGCGAGTAAAGCCTCCCTGATCGCCGGTGGCGGCGTGGGTCTGCTCGAAATCTTCTTCGCCGCCCTTTCCAAGACGCACCCGCGGATCGGGTACATCGGGGCGGCGGTGGTGGCTTTGGTGCCGCTCGGGCGCTTCATCCCGCACTTGGTGAAGGACGGCCAGTTGGTCGTCTACCCGTCGCTGGTCGGGCTGGTGCTCTCGGCCGGCTTGGCGCTGTACCTCGTCGGCGGCCACATGATGTCGAAGCGCAAGAGCGCGGCTCCCGCCCCAACCGACCCTCCCGCGTAACTCTCTCCCCCCACCGGGGGGAGTACTCGCCGCGAAGCGGCGAGGGAGGAGGGCGCCTTGGCCGCGTCCGAATTCTCTCCCCCCTCCGGGGGGAGTACTCGCCGCTAAGCGGCGAGGGAGGAGGGCGTCTTGGCCGCGTCCGAATTCTCTCCCCCCTCCGGGGGGAGTACTCGCCGCGAAGCGGCGAGGGAGGAGGGCGCCCACGCCCTCACCCAGTTCGCTGCGCTCACTGCCTCTCCCGCAGGGAGAGGAGACGGTTAGGCGGCCGGCTCGTACACCGCGATCACCAGCGCCACAAACACCACCACCGCGCCCATCGCCGCGTTCGCCGAAACCTTCTCCCCCCGCGCGAAGTAGCCGATGACCGCCGCCACCGGCGGCTGAACCGCCAACGACAGCACCATCAGCGACAGCGGAGTCTTCTCCACGATCGTCGACCAGGCCCCGAAGGCGAACGCGCCCGCGAAGAGAATCAAATACACGAGCGGAATCCAACCGAGCGCCAGTGGCGGAACGTGGAGCGGCGCCGCGACCGGAAACAGGAGGGGTGCGATGAGAAAGACGCTCGCCATGCCGATCGTCTCCGCCCCAAACACCGTGAGCCCCGAGGAGCGCCGAATCAAGGCGGCGAGGAAGACGCCGGTGACGCTCTCCATGATCGTGCCGAGCAGGTAGAGCCCGTTCAGCGCGGCGTGCTTGGCGTGAAGGTCGGGCACGGCGAAGCCGATCGCGGTGACGTACGCCCCCACGCAGCCGATCGCGAGCGCCAGCCACCGCCGGGGCCCGACGTGCTCATGAAGGATGATGCCGGCGAAGAACGCCGTCCAGAGCGGGGCCGTGGTGTTGAAGACGGTCCCTTCCACCGCCTGGGTGTGACGCAGGGCGATGTAGTAGAGCAGGTGCGCCGGCCCGGTAAGGAACACGCCCAGCAGCACGCACAGCGCGAAGTCCCGCCGCGACGGGCGCCTCAGGTTCAGCCGGTAGGCGACGGCTGGAACCCGCGTCATGACGGCAAACAGCACCGCGATCCCGGACCAGCGGACGAGGCCGATGCCGGCCGGGCTGAACCCGGCATCGAGCGCCCAGTTCACCATGAGGTTGACCGGCGCCCAAAGGCAGCTCAGCAGCGCGAGCAGGGCGAAGAGCCGGAGCTTGGCGCTCACTCGTAGCGGAGGAGCGGCATGCGGCGCACTTCGGCAGTGACGCCGCCGGCATCGACAGTTTCGCGCTCGGCGGCGGCCTGATTCCGCAGAATGGCGGCGCCGATGTATCCGAAGTCCGGCGAGAAACCGGCGCTGGTGACGTGGCCGACCTCGGCGCCCATGTGCGTCACCGCCGCCCCTTCCGTGAGCGGCTCTTCGGCGCGGAGCCCCATCCAGGTGCGGTTCGTGTGGCCGCGGCTGTGGATGCGCATGAGCACTTCCTGCCCGGTGTAGCACCCCTTGCGGTAGTCGACGTGGCTCGCCTCGAACGCCATGCCCAGCTCGGGCGGCATCGTCTTGGCGGTGTAATCCTTGTCCAGCAGGGGCACGCCGGCCTCGAGCCGGGCCACCATGTACGCCTCTAGGCTCACCGTCTCGAACGGCTTCCGGATCGCCGTCTGGGCTTTACGGGCCTCGGCGGGAATCAGCAGGTCCCACCCGCCCGAGCCGGTGCGGTCGGAGCGGAGGGTGAGCACGCTGCTCTTTTCGAATTCGGTTTCGGCCGCGTCGAGCAGCGGCAGAATGAGGTGCTCGGCGAGCGCGCGGGTGGCCTGGGGGCCCTGGACCGAGATCAAGGCGAACTCGCCGGTGAGGTCGCGCGCCACGACGTCCTCCATCACCACCATCGTCTCCACGCGCTGGAGAACGGCCTCCGCCCTCGCGCGCGGGCACGTGACGATGAACCGGTCCTTGAGCGACCAGATCTCGCAGATGGCGAGGATTTGGCCGGTGGGCTCGCAGAAGCAGAAGCGGGTGGAGGCGCCCAGGTCGAGCTGGCGGACGTCGTTGGTGGCCTGGCCCTGCAGCCAGCCCTTTCGGTCCTCGCCGGCGAGCTCGATGATCGCCAGCGGCGGAAGCTCCACGATCGCGCTGGAGTCGCGGAGGAGGTCGTAATCCTGGGTCAACCGGTCGGACGCGGCGGGAGGTGCTTCGGCCATGGGTGGAACTCGCGCTTGGCGCAGGCTGTTGAGCTAGCTAATTACTACGTAGTGACCGAGCCGAATGGGGCCGTCGACGGCGCGGCTGCGGCGAAACCTGACGTTATTATGCGGAATCCCGCCCCCTCTTTGCCGAAATCCCATCCTATTCACCACCCCGGTATCCTCCGACCTAAGATGTCGGGTCCCGCCTCGCAAGCTCCGCCGGCGGTGAGCGTCATCATCCCCGCGCTGGACGAAGAGGAGACGATCGCCGCCGTCCTCGACCGGGTGCTCGCCCTGCCCGTCGCCAAGGAGATCGTCGTCGTCAACGACGGCAGCCGGGATCGGACCGGCGAGATCCTCGCCGGCTACGCGGACCGCGTGACCATCCTGACCAACCCCGAGCGCACGGGCAAGGGCTCCGCGATCCGGCAGGCGCTGCAGGTGGCCGCCGGCGAGGTCGTGGTGATCCAGGACGCCGACCTCGAGTACCTGCCCGAGGAGCTGCCCCTGGTCGTCGAGCCGATCTTGGCCGGGCGGGCCAACGTGGTGCTGGGGACGCGCTTCTCAAAAGGCCTCCCGAAGGGCATGGCGCTGCCCAACAAGATCGTGAACGTACTGCTCGCCTGGAGCGTGCGGCTGCTCTTCTTCCGTCGGATCACCGACGAGGCGACGTGCTACAAGGCGGTGCGGCGCAGCGTGCTCTTGCGGATGAACCTGACGTGCCACCGGTTCGAGTTCTGCCCCGAGGTGGTGGCCAAGGCGATCCGCCTGGGCGAAACCATCGTGGAGGTCCCGATCTCCTACACCCCGCGCACCAAGACCGCGGGCAAGAAGATCCGCTGGACCGACGCTCCCGAAGCCTTCTGGACCCTGCTCCGCCACCGCTTCTGGCGCTGCTAACCGCAGCAACTCTCCTCTCCCCCCGGGAGAGGCGGTGAGCAACGCGAACCGGGTGAGGGCGTCCGCGCTCCGTCGCCCATCCTCAAACTGATTCCGGCGACAACACCTGAATCTCGACGTACCGCTCGAAGTCGCCTGGATTGAGGGTCAAAATCGCGGGAATGCCGGCAACGTGCATGGCGGCGACGAGGTTCAAGTCGTGGGCTTGCTTGCCAACCACGCCGTACCGTCCCGCCAAGTCCGCCCATCGTGCATATCGGTGCGGTGAGTCCGGAATGAGCTCGAAGTTCTGCGTAAACCTCGCGAGCGTCTGGAGAAACCAGTCCCGGCGCCAGACCGAGGCCGTTCGACGCCGCGGGTCGCGTGGCGACCGCCCAGTATTCGATCAGCACCTGCGGCACGAGCACGAGGGTCGCCCCGGAGCTCACAAGCCTTCGAGCCGCGTCGCGGATGGGCGACTGGGCCGTATACATCCGCACCAGAACGTCGGTGACGAGCAGGACTTGGCTCAGGGGCCGCGCTCCTCATAGATCGACTCCCGGCTGACGGCAGCCGCGCCGACCGTCTCGTCAGAGAGCTGAATCCGCTCGTCGAACCACCGCTCTAGCTCGTCGAGTCCCGCCAACCGATGGTCGACGGCACGGGGGCTTTCGGCGCCATATCCCACGGCTGGATTGGCCTCGCGTACGGTGGGACGGGCCAGTCCGCGGTGCACACCGGACCGTGCTTCCGCCTCCCCCGCGGCGGGGGAGCCGGAAGCCCGATCCAGCGAATCGAGCCCGGTTTCAAGGAACTCGGCCAAAAGGGCTCTCAGTTTCACTCCGCGCATGGCGGCGGCCCGAACCCGCCTTAGGAGGCGCTCGGGAAGGTCGACCGTCGTTCGCACGCTTCCATTAAGTCATCAAACGCATCAAGACATCACTTTCTCAGGTACCCCGCCCCGGGTTCGAGGCATAGCTCACTTGCACACGAGTCACGAACTCCTGGCCCCCCCGCACGAACGTGCCGAGTGCGCCGCATCGCGCGGGCCGTGTCCCTGGACGCGTGCCATGGACGAAGCACATCCTTTGTCGTAGAATTCTCAAGCGGCGGGCAAGACAGCTACTGCACGAACGAAAATGCAAAGTGTGATCAAAACATGTCTCTTGAGTAAGGTCGGCCCAACCCTACTCACTTGTGTCGGGGGTGCACCGGCGTTAATCTTGCGAATCTGGATGGCCTCTTTTGTCTGCCTTGGCGCAGCGAGTTCTGCGAACCCCGGCTCGTGGTCGCCTATCCCCAAGCAAAACTCTCGCGAGGAATATGCCTGGCAGCACTTGTGCATTGTCGAATCAGCGGACCCTGACAAGTTGGAAAAGGTGCTCAGCCGGGAGTTCGGAACGATACTACATTGGGAGACGGGGGGCTTAGGCTGGTATCCGATCGCTGTGCGTCGGTGGCACTGGCACGAGGGCAAAAAGCTCCTGTTGCGAGCCGCCCCAGAATCGGGGTGCAGAATTCTAAGGTTCATACAACCTTCAGACCCATTGAACAGGCCCCACCCCGTCCGGTAGGCCCGCTAATCGCTTGCTTTGGGGTCAGCCGAAGGCTCAGCACCACGGGCGTCTTTCGTGATACCAACCTGTTCGGATGCTACCCGCGGTGTCTCGGTATGGCCACACGCGAATCCGATCCAGGCGCAAACGTAGCCACACGCGCGATGAACGCTGAGGTGGTTGCGCTCTCCCGCCTACCTGCCCCCGGCGAGCGCTTCCCTGGGGTCCCCCTCACTCCCCGCACCTTTCGCGCCGGGAACCTCTCCCAAAGCGAGAGGAGCGGTTGGCACGAATATCCGCTAACCTAACCGCATCGACAGCCTCTTCGACGAGTCGTCCCAAACCCTGCGCGAAGCCGCGCCCCTCGCGGCGCGCATGCGCCCGCGTTCGTTCGAGGAGTTCGTCGGCCAGGAGCACCTGACCGCTCCCGGCGCCGCCTTCCGAACCGCCGCCGAGGCCGGCAAGCTCGGCTCCGTCATCTTCTGGGGGCCGCCCGGCGTGGGCAAAACCACCCTCGCCGAAATCGTCGCCCGCTCCGCCAACGCCCGCTTCCACTCCATCAGCGCCGTCTCCGCCGGCGTCGCCGACCTCCGCCGCATCATCTCCGAAGCCCGCAACAGCCTCCGCAACGGCACCCGCAGCGTCCTCTTCATCGACGAGATCCACCGCTTCAACAAGGGGCAGCAGGACGCCATCCTCCCCGTCGTCGAGGACGGCACCGTCACCCTCATCGGCGCCACCACCGAGAACCCCTCTTTCGAGGTCAACTCCGCCCTCCTCTCCCGCAGCCGCGTCTACGTGCTCAATTCCCTCACCGACGAGCAGATCATGCACGTGGTAAGGAGCGCCCTCGAAAACAAGGAAAACGGCCTCGCCGGCCGCTTCACGCTGGAGGAGCACGCCGCCGCCGCCCTCGTCGGCCTTGCCAACGGCGACGCCCGCGCCGCCCTCAACATGCTCGAGCTCTCCTCCTCGGTGGCCGAGGCGGCCGGACAAACCGAGATCGACCTCGAGGTCATCCGCGGCGTGGTGCAGCGCCGCTCCGTGCTCTACGACAAGACCGGGGAGATGCACTACGACATCATCTCCGCCCTCCACAAGTCGATCCGCGGCTCCGACCCGGACGCCTCCCTCTACTGGCTGGCCCGCATGCTTGCGGGCGGCGAGCAGCCCCTCTTCATCGCCCGGCGGCTGGTGCGCGCCGCGATGGAGGACATCGGCCTCGCCAACCCCCAGGCCCTCGCCGTCGCCATCGCCGCCAAGGACGCCTACGAGTTCCTCGGCTCGCCGGAAGGTGAACTGGCGCTGGCCGAATGCGTCCTCTTCCTTGCCGCCGCGCCTAAGAGCAACCGTGTGTACAAGGCGTTCGGCGCGGCTCGCGCCGAGGTGGAGGAGACCCGCAACGATCCGGTGCCGATGCACCTTCGAAACGCACCTACCAGGTTGATGCAAGAGCTAGGATATGGAAAGGGATACGTATACGCGCACGATTTTGAAGGCGCGGTGGTAGCCCAACAGAACCTCCCCGATAGCCTGGCCGGTCGTAAGTTTTACGAACCGTCGGACCGAGGTTACGAAGCCGAGATCGCCAAGCGCCTCGCCGCCTGGTCCGAAGCGATGAATGCGAACCGAGAAGCAGATTAGACAACCGGTAAACTCGACGCCGGCGGCCCAATGAGGACGCAAACTCAACTTATCAAAGCCGTTCAGCGGGCTACGCGCAAGCTGGCCAGCAGCGGCAATTTCGACGTCCTCGTGAAGGACGTGCTTTCCATCTGCGTCGACGCGGTCGGCGCCTCCGGCGGCACCATCTACCTGCACGAGCCCGCGCTCAGCCGCCTCCGATTCGAGCACGTGCTGCCCGAATCCGTCCTCCACCTTCTGCCGACCCTCGACATTCCGGACGATTTCGGCATCGCCGGCGCCGCGTTTCAGGGCCGCCAATCAATTCGCCGCGAGTACCCGGAGAAGCCGGAGAGCGAGTGGAACGAGTTCGAGCGCGCCACCGGCGTGCAGATCCGCTCCTTCCTCGCCACCCCGCTCATGCTCGAGGACGAGGAGCCGATCGGCGTCGTCCAGCTCCTGAACAAGGAGCAGGGGTCCTTCACCGACCAGGACGCGGCAGTTATGGATACCGTCGCGGCGGTTTCGACGATGGCTTACGTCAACTACCGGCTGACTGAGGAGTCCACGCGTGCGTCCACCCTCCTCGGCATGGGCAAGGTCGGGCACGACATCGGCAACCTCGCCGCCTCGCTCTACGCCAACATCGCCTTCTCCGACTTCGCGGTGCAGAACCTGAGAACCGCGCTGGCGACGCCGTCGTCCGGGCAACCCGAGCGGCTGATCGACGAGCTGGAGCCGACCATGGTCGAGCTCAAGAGTTCGGTGGACCGGATCGTGGGCTACTCCCGGCTCATGTCCGACATGTCCGCCGGGCGGGAGCTGCGCCCCAACCGGCAGCTCGCGCCGCTGGCGCGGACGATCCGCACCGCCGCTGCCTACCTGGAGCCCGAGGGGCGCTCGAGCAACGTGCTCATCCTCTACGAGATCGACGAGTCTGCTCCGCCGTTCTGGCACGACGATCTCTACCTCTTCCGAATCGTGCAGAACCTGGCCGGAAACGCGGTCAAGGCGGTGCGCGAGACGATTCCCGACGAATGGGCGGCCGGGCGCGAAGAACAGGGCGAGACGTGCGGCGAGGTCGTCATCCGCTACCGGTTCGAGGGCGAGCGCCACATCCTGGAAGTCAGCGACTCGGGACCCGGCATGTCGGCGGCGACGATCGGGCGGATTCTCAACGGCACCGCGCGCAGCAATTGGGACAAAGCATCCGGCTCCGGGTGGGGAACGCGCATCGTTCTGGAACTCGCGGCGACCCACGGCGGTTCAGTTGATATAGACAGCAGCGTCGGACGCGGCTCGACTTTCCGGGTGACCTTCCCGCACGTCGAACCGGCCGAAGCGGCGGAAACCGCTGTCTAGGCTGTATGCCAAACTGAGAGTCCCGCATCGCTATGCCAAAAAGAACGCCCAAGCGGGCTCCACGGTGGCTCCGGGCCGTTTCTTGGATGTTTTACATGGCGCTCTGCCTGTTCGCCCTCCTCCTCGGCACCGCCGCCGGCTACATCGGCCACAACCACACCGTATCGATCGCGCAACTGGTCTTCCCCAAGGAGCCGAAGAAGCTCTTTCACACCAACCAGTTCACGGTGCTCATGCTCGGGTGCGACGAGGACCGGACGCCGGGCGGCAAGATCATCGAGAACAACAAGGCTCGCAGCGACATGATGCTGATCGCCCAGATCGACTTCGACAAGAATCTGATTACCGGGCTGAGCATCCCTCGCGACACCGCCGTCAGCCTCGACGGCGGCCCCGAGCATAAGATCAACGCCTACCACGCCTACGGCGGCGCCGAGATGTCCAAGCGTGCAGTCGAAGCCCTGCTTCCGGGGGTCGGGATCGACCGGGTCGTTACGATCAACTTCGAGGGCTTCGACGACATGGTGAACGCCTTGGGCGGCGTACCCGTGGATGTCGAGAAGAACATGGATTACGACGACGACGCCGGCCACTTGCACATCCACCTCAAGAAGGGGCGGCACCTCCTCAACGGCCAGCAGGCCGAGGGGTACGTTCGCTTCCGCCACTCGGATAGCGACTACGCGCGCGCCGACCGACAACACAACTTCATGCTCGCCTTCAAGGCCGCCGCCCAACAGAAGCCGGTCGCCTTCCCCTATTTGATGGATGGCCTCACCAAAATGCTGAAGGACGGCATGTCCTCGGACGAGGTCGTCAGCCTGGGCACCTTCGTTCGCGAGCTGCCCAAGGACCGCCTGAAGTTCGGCTCCCTCCCGGTGCACGACCGGCCGCATTCGCGCTCGTTCATGGTGGACGTGAACGAGGACGAGCTCCCCAAAGTGCTCAAGGAGTACAACCTGCTCGAGAACAACAACCCGGCGGTCAATCGTTGATCTCCGGCTTGACGATGGTGACCGCCGAACCTGAAGAGGAGCATCTCGGCGCCCTTTCCGATCAGTTCGAAGAGGCCGCCCCCAGCAACCAGTATCTGACCAAAAAGGATTTTCGAAGGATCCTGTTGGGCCTCGCGATCTTCGTCCTCATCTGTGCTCCGCTCTACATGAAGCTGAACGCGGACCGGATGCGCTACATCTGCGGGCAGAACTTCCACGCGATGAGCTTGGCCCTCACCACTTACACGACGGACAACAACGACTGCCTCCCGCCCACCTACGTTCCCGAAGACAACACCCGGCTTCCCCGCCTCGACGACGCCGACCGGCCCACGACATGGGCCTCCATCCTCTCCACCCTCGGCGGCTTCGACGTGCGAAAGTACAGCTTCTCGTGTCCAGCCGCGGATCACAGCGAGACGATGATCGCCGGCGGACCCGGCGGCGCCGACCTCAAGATGGCGTACGGGATGTACACGGGGCTGAACGTGGCCCCGATGAGCCACTTGACCGACAGCTCGCGCACGGTGCTTATCACGGAGACGGCGAACGACGGCGCCCTCAAGACGTATGATCCCCACCCCATGAGCCGGGACGGGAAGCCAATCCGCGACGGGTTTTTGATCGGGTGGGCTACCGGCGACTTCGACCCTCCCGCCGACAACAAGGCGCCGCCTCCCTCGGTGACGCGCGTGGCGATAAGAGATTCGCCGAACGGCCTCACCGGCTCGCTCTTCAAGGATGGAGCGGTGCCCCAGGGCCGGCACGAGGACAGCCTCTACGTGATCTTCGCGGACGGGCACTACCAGCTCGTGAAGGCCGGCCGGCTCATGAATATGTCCTACTGGGATATTCCGCCGAAGTAGCGCGAACCATATGGAGAGCGGCCTTCCAGGCCGCTTCCGGAAAGGTCTTCTCGCTCCCTCGGGCCTACGGAGTCCAGTCCAGCTCCGCGAGGGACCCCAGCATCGCCAGGTTCATCCGGTTAGGGGAGGCTCGTAGCTTCTTCGGGCCTATTCGTCGCCGCGAGCCTAAGAGTTCGCACCAGGGACCCCGTTGTTTGAAGCCCGAAGGGCAAGGTTAGGGGTCCCCCGCGAACTCTTGCGAGCGAAAAAGCGACGTGTCAGACCGAAGAAGCTACGGACAAAGAACGGCGCACGATCAGCGAAGAGTCAGACCGACGGAGCGAGGAAGACCGGACCGGACGACGCCAAGATGACCGCGCTCCATATGCGAGCTAGGCCGCGACGGCCCGGCTATGCTCGCCGATAACCTCGGCGGTGATCGATTCGAGCAAACGCAGGCTCAGACGCCATACCGCGTCGGCTTGGGCGGCGGCCGCCGGAAAATCGCATAGCTTCAGGTCGTCGGTGCCCAGTAGCGCCACCACCCGCAGGGCCCTGGCCGCCAGGGAGCGCCAGCGCAAGCTGAATTCGTTCGGGATGCACTCCTCGTAACCCTCCGCGCTGGTTCCCGGATCGGCGAACGCGGTGGCGAGGCGCGCAATCCGGCGCGGCAGGGCCGCGCCTTCGCCGCCGTGCGCCGCATTCAACGCCGTGACGGCGGCCTCCAGTTCGGCGAGAACCTCCGGGACCGGCCTCGGGCGGGGCATGGACCAGGCGGCAAACCGTTGGGCGGCGTACTCCAGCTCCCTGGGCGTGCTCTTTGGCGAGAGCACCCAGATGTCGCTCGTGTCGGGGCTATCCGACACCACGCCGTACGCGGCCGTGGCCGGCTCGACGAGGGAAATCGGAAGGTGGAGGCGGAGCGATTCGATGCCCTCTGCTTTGATGCGGCGGTACCACATCTTCGTGCCGAGCACGAATGCGGCGCCGGGGGCGGCAAATTGGTGGGCGTTGGGCCGGATGAACTCTAGCCGCTCGACGCCGCGGAAGACCGGCTTGAGGGTCACCTCGGCAAGGTGGCTCTCATCGGCCGAAAAAAGGTGCTCGTTGCCGAACCAGCAGATAGTGGCCGCGCGGGCGACCTCGAGGCGCATACAACCAGTTTCGGTTCAGCCTGGTACTAAGCTCAGGTTTTCGCCTTCAACTTGTCGGCGATTCCTGTCAGTTGGGCCAATGCCGCCGCCGATTCGACCGCAACCGAGGTTTCACGTATTAGCTGCCAACGCTCCCGGTGCCCGGTGTGGTCGTCCGCATCGACGATGGTGACCTCGCCCAAACTTTCGAGCTCGAGCATCTTCTGGTTGGTGAAGGTCTCGAAATTGCAGCCGTAGTCGGCGTAATCCCCGCCGGGCACGGCATCGAAGGCCTTCACCCAAAGGTTGCCATGGTTGGCGTAGGCCGCCCAGCCTTGCGGGCAGAACATGCCGATCTTCTGGGGTCCGCGGGCTGGATCCTGTCGAAGCCGGCCGATCGCCTGAGACCAGGTCCAGCGCGGGTCGCTCAGGTCCGAGTAGCCCCAAAGCGCGAGCGGTCGGTCCGGAAGCACCTCCTCCGTGTGGGCCTTGAACGCCGGCATGGGAAACACCGCTTCCCCACCGGGGGCGAGCTGCGTGAGCGCCCAGGTCGTGAGCTCGAGCGGGTGGGCGCCGTGATTGTAGAGCCGGTGCTCGAGCTCGAACGATCCTCCGCCGAGCGGCGTGATCCGGATCTCCTTCTGAACGTGCCAGCGGTCCGCCTTACTCGTGAACACGGCCGTCTTTCCTTCGGTGATGTGATCGACGGGATCGTTATCCGGCTGAAGCGTGATCGCGTCGATCTCGGGCGCCACCCAGAGGCGGTGGCCGCCATAGCTCCGGTACGGGCCGCCGCCCTTGTGCCCCATATCCTCCGGATGCTCGCAAAACTCATTTGGACCGCCCACGAGGCCGCACCGGATGACGCGGGGACCGACTTCGAGGGTGACGATCAGCTCAACGTCGCCCGACGTCAGCCGGGCGCAGCGGTCCCAGCCGCCATAGGGAACGATTTCCATCAGGCTGGTTTTACCTGCCGGTCTAGAACCGGTACTGGTAGCCGAACTGCCCGGTGAGGCCGTGCACCGGCTGTCCGGTCGGCACGTTAAACCCGTAGCTGAGGCTTCCGAGCATAAAGTTGAAGGACTGGTTCGGCCCCGCCTTCTGGTCGAACTTGACGCTCCAGCGCTGAATGGTCTGGCGCGGCACGTTGCCGTCCAGAGTTTGCCAGCCGTACGAGAAAGTCAGCGGGCTGGCTGAATTGAACAGCGAGAGATTCAGGGCGGTGGTCTGGCCGAACGCCTTGGTGGCGGTGTCCTTGAGCTCCTCCCATGAGCCGCCGAAGCTCAGATCCTTCGTGCTCTTGAAGTCCGCCTTGTACCGGTTGACCTGCGTGCCCTGGGTGACAGAGCCCAGGATCACGTTGGTATTCGCGACCTCGGGGTTGGTGAGAAGCTGGTTCGAGAGCGTCAGCCGGTCGTTGACGTGCATCTTGAGGTCGAAGTTGCGGATCATCACGTTCTTGCCGGCGGTCAGCGTGCGGACCTTGTAAAGCGCGGTGCCGGTGAGGAATCGCTTCTCGCTCGGGTCCGTGGCGAAGCTGTACGCGCGGTCGGCCGAGTGCTCGTTCTGGGCGTCGATCTGGGCATGGTAATCGAACCCGAAGGCGGCCTGGCCGAGCTTGCCGCTGAAGCCCATCTCCTGGTTCTGCCGAATCCACGTGAAGTTGTCGGTCGCGGTGTCGGTGTTGACCTGGAACTTCATCTCCTTGAACGCGCCGAAGGCGAGCGGCTTGATCGTGTTGATGCGGATGTTGCTGAACGACTGGGTCCGCGTCGACTCGAGGCCGGTTGTGGCGTTGGGGGTCTGCCACTGGTTCGCGGCGTAGCCGCCGCCGAGCGTCAGGTCGCCCCAGGCGCCCTGGTTCACCTTGGCGAGGCTGTCGCCGGTGAGGCCGGCGGGGGCGGCGCCGACGGAGAGCACCGAATTCATCGTGCCGGTCTTGTCGACGTCGTTGGCGTTCAGGTCGCGCACATACCCGTAGCTGAGCCTCACGCCCTTGGTGATGTCGTACCAGAAGCCGTAGTTTCGCTTGGTCTCATCGACCTGGTGGTCGGCGTTGTTGTCGATCTGGGTGTTGGAGACCGTCACACCGGCGCGCGGGGTGAGCGCGGTCGAGACCGAGTCGGTACGGACGCTGGCCTGCTGTCCGTTCGCGAACTCGGTGCTGACGAGCTCGGAAGCCACGCTCGTCGTCTTCGAGACCTTGACCTCCAGACCGACGGTGTTGCTGACGAAGCTCTGGAGCGGCTTGTTGGTGCTGTCGACCTCCTGGGCGCCGCCGAAGTCGACCTTGGTCCGCCCGGTGTGGAACGTCCA
>Ga0070734_10002895_pt1 | contig 19375 bp, 15 predicted proteins | sample Coa_R1_8_FD_66444 | JGI IMG/M metagenome (GOLD analysis project Ga0070734, IMG submission 66444) | Surface soil microbial communities from Centralia Pennsylvania, which are recovering from an underground coalmine fire - Coalmine... | ecosystem: Environmental > Terrestrial > Soil > Unclassified ... | reverse complement strand
CATCCTTAGCGTGAAGAGTTTACAGAGGTTACACCCTACGCAGGAATAGAAGATAAAGCATATGCTTCGGAGGCCAGAGCGTCTACAGTGTCTACACTGTCTACAGGGGATGACTTTTTACCGCCTGAAGCAAAAGAGCCATCCCCTTGAAGAAGCGTCTACCAGGGAATAGTTGAGTCACTCTCGAAAAATCCGCCCGTTGGGCCATCGGCGGGCAGCGTGGCATAGGTCACCGGCAGCGCCGCGCCCTGCTGCGGCGTCAGGAAGCCGCTGTGATCGTTCAAATCGGTGGCGACATATCCTGGACTGATCGCGTTGACCTTAATGCTCGTCTGCCGCAGTTCTTTCGCAAAGAAAACGGTGATGGCGTTGATGGCTGTCTTTGAGGAAGAGTATGCCAGCAGCGGTGGCATCTGCCCGTAGATCGAAGTGGGGTCGCTCTGCAAGGCCAACGACCCTACAGAACTCGACAGGTTGACAATGCGCCCGGCTTCAGAGCGCCGCAGCAGTGGAAGCATTGTCCTGGTGACGGCAAACACCCCAAAGACGTTGGTTTCGTAGGTTTGCTTAAGCACCTCGACATCAAGTTCGCTGGGCGGCACTCTTCCTGCTGGAAGCGAAATCCCGGCATTGTTCACCAGGATGTCGAGTTTTCCGTAGGTTTCTTCAATGAAGGCAGCAGCGGCTTCGATCATCGCCTGATCTGTCACGTCCAGGTGGAGCGCGCGGGCTTCAATGCCTTCAGAGCGTAGTTTCTGCGCTGCTTCGTCTCCCCGCACCTGATCTCGCGCGCCGACGAGAACGATAATATCCTTTGCTCCTAATTGACGCGCAATCTCGAATCCGATACCCTTATTTGCGCCGGTAATCAAGGCGATCTGTTGAACATCTGGCATGGTTGTCACTCCTTGTTTTAAGCAAAAAAGAATGGCCCATCAGAAACATCGCCGTCATTGTGCCTTGCGATCTCTGGCGGTATGATGACAGCGTCAACATTATAACGTAAAATGTTTCTTCTGTCAACATTGTTATCGTCGTCAACATTTCTGAGAAGGAAGACATGAATACCTCGCTTGATCGCCAGAAACCAAAGCCATATCATCATGGGGATTTACGCCACGCGTTGATTCAGGCGGGATTGGAGATGCTCTCAGAAGGAGGAGCGGCAGCGCTTGATTTGCGCAAAGTGGCGCGGAAGGCGGGGGTGAGTCATGCTGCGCCCTATCGCCACTTTGCGGATAAACAGGCGCTGGTCGCGGCGATTAACGAAGAAGGATTTCGTCAACTCGCTGAACGCGTTCAGTCCACACTGCAAGCGGCCCCTGATGATGCGTTCGAACAGTTGCAGGGCGTAGCGCGGGCATACGTCCTGTTTGCTGGCGAACATCCCTGGCTGATGCGTGAAATGTTCAGCGGCTTGACCGTCGAGCGCAAGGTATTTCCAGACCTGCATGCAGCGTCAAAAGCCCTTTATCATTGCTATGTTGAGGTGATAGAGCGGGGGCAGGAACAGGGCCGCATTATTGATGGTGACCCTGGCGCGCTGGCCGGTGTGCTCTGGTCGCTGATGCACGGGGTTGCGATGCTGCTGATTGAAAATCAGATAGGCCCCTATGCTGTTGGGCCAGATGGTGTCGAGCGGCTGACACGCTTTAGCATCCAGCTTCTCTATGAGGGATTGGGGCGTAAGGTCTAACTCTTTATGCTTATTTGCCGTTCTGGCTGATCTGGCGCAGGCGAATGCTCAGGGCGGTATAGCGAGAGGAACGGTGGCGTGGCGCTGCGGGTTGATGTTCCTCGTGGGCCTGGGTAAGCTGCGGCGGCCCGTTCTTGACAGCGATTGCCAGCGCCTTCCTGCTGCCAACCAGCACGGCAAGCTGGCGCGCGCGCGTGATGGCAGTATAGAGCAACTGGCGCTCCAGCAGCATGTATTGCTCCATGACCAGCGGAATGACACAGACGGGATATTCGCTGCCCTGGGCTTTGTGGATGCTGACGGCGTAGGCCAGGGCCAACTCGTCCAACTCGCCAAACTCGTAGGTGACTTTGCGGCCATCGTCAAGCCTGACCGTCATGGTCTGGTCTTCGGAAGCTATCGCGGTAATCACGCCGCCGTCGCCGTTGAAGACCTCTTTGTCGTAGTTGTTGCGTAGTTGCAGCACTTTGTCGCCAACGCGAAAGAGCGTGCCGCCGTACTGCTTCTGTTCTTTGCCAGGGGCAGACGGGTTCAGCGCGGTCTGAAGCTGCTCATTGAGCGCGGCCACGCCGCAGGCTCCCCGGTGCATGGGCGAAAGCACCTGAATCTCTTCGGGGCGAAAGCCAAACCTGGCCGGAATGCGCCGGGCGACGAGATCGACAACGGTATCGCGCGCCGCTGCCGCGTCATCCTGGGTGAAGAAGAAGAAGTCGCGCATCTCTGGCCCGGTCAGGGGCATCTGGCCCTGGTTAATGCGCCGGGCGTTGGTGGCAATGGCGCTGCCTGCGCCCTGGCGGAAGATGTGCTCCAGGCGCGTGACCGGTACGACGCCGCTGCTGATGACATCGGCCAGCACGTTGCCCGCGCCCACGCTGGGAAGCTGGTCGGCGTCACCAACGAATAAGACAGATGTGCCTGTAGCCACCCCTTTGAGCAGGCTGTTCATCAGCAGCGTGTCCAGCATGCTGACCTCATCGATGATGAGCATATCGGCGGGCAGCGGGTTGTCGCGATTATACAGTGATTGGCTGCCTGGCCGCAGTTGCAAGAGGCGATGGAGCGTTTTGGCTTCTATGCCGGTGGCTTCGGAAAGACGCTTGGCCGCGCGGCCCGTGGGCGCGGCGAGGATGACGCGCTTGTTCTTGAGGGTGAGGACGCGAATCAAGGCGCGTAACGATGTCGTTTTGCCGGTGCCGGGGCCGCCCGTCAGCACACTCACCGGATTGGTGAGCGCCATGATAATGCCCTGCTGCTGCCGCTCGGCCAGGGCGATGTTGGCCCTGGTGGCAAGATACTCGAACATCACCGGGAAGTTGATCTGCCGCAGTTCGGCCAGGTTACGGCGCTCTGGTGGGCAGGTTGCCAGCCGCCACAGATTTCTGGCAATGCCTTGCTCGGCAGCGTAAAAGGGGCGTAGATAGACGCCAATCTCGTCAGCGGGCGCTGCGCCGTCGGCAGTGCTGTCTATTTCTGTTCCCCAGGACTCAAGCTGTATGCCGCCCTCCAGCGCCAGGTCCGTGATGGCCTGCTCGACCTGTGGAGGTGTGACGCCCAGAAGGTCGGCGGCTTTTCTGGCAAGTTCAGGCAGCGGCAGATAGGTGTGGCCGTCGTTGTCAGCCGCTTCGGAAAGGGCAAAGAACGCGCCTGCTTTGATGCGCTCTGGATGGTCCAGCGTGTAGCCGAGCGACTGCGCGATCTTATCGGCGGTCTTGAAGCCAATGCCCCAGACATCGCGGGCCAGCCGATAGGGTTCATTCTTGACGATGGTGACTGCGGCATCTTGATATTGCTTGTAGATGCGCACGGCCAGGCTGGTGCTGACGCTGAGTTCTTGCAGGCAGAGCATGACCTCTTTGATGGCTTTTTGCTCTTCCCAGGCGGCGATAATCATCTCCACTTTGCGCTTGCCCAGGCCAGGCACTTCAATCAACCGCTGCGGCGTTTCTTCGAGGATGGCGAGCGTTTCAAGCTCGAAGGTAGAAACGATCTTGTCAGCCGTCTTGGGGCCGATGCCTTTGATGAGGCCGCTGCCCAGATATTTGCGGATGCCCTGCGCAGTGGCCGGAAGAATGGAGCGATAGTCGCGCACGGTGAACTGCCACCCGTGCTGCGCGTGCTGCTGCCAGAAGCCCTTGAGTTCCAGCGCTTCCCCGGCGACGACACCGATCAAGGTGCCAACGATGGTGACCAGATGTTCTTCGCCGTGCGGCCTGGAGCGAGAGGAGCGCCGCCCTGAACTGGCCGCGCTGGCGGTGCGATGGATGGGGTCGGGAAGAAAGCGGGCTACCGTATAGCCGTTCTCTTCGTTCTGGAAGGTGATGCGCTCGACCACTCCGGCGATGATTTTGAGCGGCGAGGCGGACTGAGCGTCTGGAACGGATGGTGATGGGTTGTGCATAGATGATTGCGCAAGCATGGTGCTATCCAGGGACAAACCTAACCACAGGCATTATATCGCATTTTGCCGGTGGCGCGTGGGAGATGACCGGGCGATTCCCGCGAAGATTCTGCAAGAAGGTTCTTACCAGGCCAGGCAAAACCGGAAGCGGCGCTCCGGTAACGAAGAAAGAAGAAAGAAGGGAGTGAGGAGAACGATTCTTTTCGTTATTGCTCGTTTGTTTCTATCGATGATTCTTCAAGGCGCGCGAAGCGCCAGAGCGCGCGGCGGGCGGCTTCATTGCGTCCGGTTTCCAATTCCATCAGGGCGGCCTCTGCCCCCAGGATAACAAAGAGCTTCGCGCTGACTTCAGCATCGGGCCAGCCTATGGCGGCAAAGTCGTCCTGCGCCAGGGCGGCGAACTGCGCGTTGCGCCGCCGCACCTCTGCGGCGATGAGCGCTTCGGAGCGCGCTTCCAACAGCAGGGCTTTGACGGCGCGCTCGCGCAGACAGCCATCCAGGTATGTTTCCAAGCCCACGCGCAGCCGCTGGCCCCCAGGTGGAATATCTGCGGTAGCCGTCATGATGGCATCGAGCAATCGCTCGTGGAACTGGCGGTGCAGTTCCACCAGAAAGGCGGTGCGATCATGAAAATGCACATAGAATGTGCCTTTTGCCACGCCAGCTTTGCCGACGATGGCATCAACGGTGAGATGGTTGAGGCTGCCGCTGGCGGCCAGGTCGAGGCCAGCATCAACGAGGGCTTGATGAGTTGGATGGGGCATGAGAACTCCTCACTTCTGTGATGGATTGCAAAAACGGGGTGATGGCCTGAAGGAAAGCATCCGGGTCTTCTGCAAAGGGTTCGTGTCCGGTCTCCAGGACGGTGAACTGTGCGTGAGGTAGCGCTGCCTGGGCATTGCGGCCATCGCGCTTGAACGGAATCGCCGGGTCATAGCGGCCATAGATGAGCAAGGTAGGCGCGGTAATCCGAGAGGCAACCTGGCGCAAGTCGTGGTCGGGGTGAAAGAAACTGCGCCAGAGAGCGGCATCAACGGCGACCCGCGAGGGAATAGACCGCTCTTTGTCGACATCGGCAATGATCTGCTTCACTAGCGGCGTGCGCCGCTTGAGGTAGAATCTGGCCCATTGGGTGGCAAACAGACGAGTGATCAATTCGCTGCCTTTGATCTGGCAAAAGAGCCTATTGAATAAGCTCGGAGATGCGAAGCCGCCTGAATCTACGAGGATAAGCGCCCGCACGCGCTCAGGGTGCCTGATGGCAAGGCGCGCTGCTGCGTAGCCCCCGACGGAATTGCCCAGGAAGATCGCCGGTTCCAGGTGGAGCGCTTCCACGGCATCTTCCAGCACATCGGCAAAGAGCATGGCTGTGGCCGATTGCGGCGGGTTGGGGGGAGCCGATTCCCCATACCCAGGCCAGTCGAGGGCGATGGTGCGATAGGAGCGCGCCAGGGTGGAAACGATGTCATCGAAGTGGTGATGGTCGCCGGGATTGGCATGCAGCAGCACCAGTGGCACGCCTGTGCCCTCTTCCTCGTAAGCAACGGTGCCCGCGCGGGTCTGAATGGTGAGCATGGAAACCTCCTGAAAAGCTAGGGGAGAATGGAGAGCCTTCTCCTTGATCGCGAACGTAATCTATAGGTCTGTCGCAATTGCCTTATGATATGACCGACTGGTCAGTCATATCATAGCGAAAAAAAGTCCGACCTGTCAAGGGTTCATACGATGTACTTCGCTGCTGTGAATTCCATCGTAACTGCGAAATGGAATTATTTTCCATTGTAACTGCGAAAAAAATCGTATTGAATGAAACAGACCCCGCCACGCATGCTTCCCGTATCTGGGCACTCATCAAGACGATGCAGGCGTAGCCCAGCACGCCGATGCCAACTTGTGCCACCATCTCTTCCCAAAATGGCAAGCTGCATAGGAGGCCAGGTCATTCCCAAAGCGAAGCGAGAGAGGCGGGAGCGCACTGACAATTACCATCTGATTCAACAGTGGTGTCGCACGCCCGACACCGCTTGTATGAAGGGATTCGCCCCTGCGTCCTTTTCGGCACCACGCCATGCGAGCACGCTCAAGAAACTTAATCTATTCGAGCGCACCCTGCGCCGGGTGTCAGATGCCTTCGACCGGCAAGGCTTACTCGATCTGATCACCTAAAGAAGGTGTTATAGTTGGTGCAGACGCAGGGAGCGGGATGGGCGTCGAGAGGGCCGCGCACTGTGCTGCTGGCGCGCCCGGTCCTCCATAGGTGAAGCTTGGGGGCAAGGCATGCCCCTCCGCGTAATACTGAGGATGGTCTTGATGCGGGGTGGCATGGGTGGTAATCTCCAGCTCGTTAATAAACACAAACATATTGGTTACCTCGGCTGCACTGGCATCCGTGCCAAGTGTGCCATCCCCTATATGTGAGCCAGGGACTGGCCGGCCGTTGAAACCTCACCAAACCAATCCACATATTATGTTGGGGATAGCGAATTGATAGGGGGTATTGGGAGTGCTCTCCACCGTCACTTCACTCCCGGCCAATGCGCGGGATTGGTCGACGTGGTTTCAAAATTTTCCGGAGTTAGCTGCCATCCCTTAGCTTTCGTTTTAACCAAATGCTAGCTAGCAGTGATTCTTCTGAACACTGAAATGGATGCAAATAACCAGACAAAATGGGGTTAGGCACTCTTTTTGAGAGCTGGATAGCGGGGTGCCGGCCCCGATTTCGCATTTTTCGGGCGGCCAGGCGATCGACCACACGGTTTCGGTGGGTTCACCAGGGGCGGCAGGTGTGGCAGCATCACAGAAAGGGCTCGACGGACCCGATAGGGGGTCAGTTTCCCCGCTTTGAGCGGGCGTTCCCATGGTAAGCGTTGGTCAGCGACCATTGGGCGAGCAAGACGCAGCATCGTGTACGCCAGCAGAACCAGTTCTGTCCAACGATCCGCTTGTTCGGGATGTCGCACGCGAGGAGTCGTCCAATTGAGGGAATATTTGCAAAACTTGAAACAATGCTCCAGTTGGAAGCGAGCCCGATAGGCCTTCCACACGCGCTCCAAGTCAGGTAATTGCGGACCATACCACCAGAGCCAGACTGGCTTCGGCGCACGAGTCTGTTTGGGCAAGGTGCTGACAGTGATTCGGATCAGGACTCCAGGGATCACGGGACGTGGTTGATACGTCCCGCGCGTCTGGTGTTGTTCCGGTTTGGCATGCATATTTGGCCAGGCTTGCACCAGGACATGCCCATATTGCCCGTCGTCCGCAACATAGGTACAGGTCGGGTCTCCCCAGGTCTGCGGTTTGCGGAAGACGAACTTGGCTCCATGACGACGCGGACGTCCTCCAGATAGCTTTTCGGTTGGCTCAGCATAGAAGCAGCGGTTTGATCGCAACCGTACAAGCAACGCTATGGGCAACTCGCCCAACTGCTGGGCGAGTTGCATGGCATCATAGCCTGCGTCGAAGACAAAGACCGGAAGTTCCGCATCGTGCGCACGACGCTGGAGGAGCGCGCGGATTTGGTTGGCGGCCATCTGCTGGACATTGTCGGTCGGTTCCAGACGTTGCGCAGAGAGTGGTGCGCACCAACTGTCGGGGCAAAAGCTGACTTGTGCTAGCCACTGATAGGACCAGCCAGCGACAATCGGTTTGCCAGCCGAATGCCGATTGTGATGGTGGTAGTAGCCACATTTGGGACTGGTTTCTGCATCGTTCTTGATCCAGGTTGACGCATCAACCGCGTAGATCGCTTCGCCATGCTCAAGTGGATGCCGTGCCAGCAGCTCTTCGACACCAGCCACATCGATGGAGCCAGCCGTCAAGGCATCATAGATGCTCCCCCAGCGGCGCTGAAATCCTGAGAGCAGCATCATGTGTACTGGGGCCGTGGCAGATGGCAACGCCACCAGCGCATCAAGCATTTCGAAGAGGGCATCCCTCCGTCGCTGAAACTGCCGATAGGCTGCTTCGCGAAAGGCGAGCAAGGGAGTCATTGATACAGCTTCCATATGTGTCCTCATGTCTACTCACGAGACAATTTCTCTCCCGATGAGGGCAATTCCGTCGCCCACGCCCCTTTCTGGACTACCCCCAACTCTTGTAGTAGATGCAATTGATCAGTGATCAGCCATTCTTCGACAATCTGCCCGTGGTTCATGCGAAAAATCGCGATTCCTTCTGCCGTCACGCGTTTGCCCGTGGGGAGCATCCCAAAGAGGGTGCGCGGGTCGCGTTCCTTGCTGTGTCATCCGTACGACAACCTTCTCGCCTTCCGCAACGAGATCCTCGATCGTCGTGTGCCAGTCAGGAAAAGCGGCAAGCAAGATCAGTATCCCCTGCTTGTTGCCTTCACGCCCTGGAGGAGTCCCAGGAAACGGATGGTGATGCACCGCTTGTGGCGCAAACAGCTCGAACGCGGTCATGTCACGTCGGTTGAGGGCGGCAAAGAACTGACGGATCAGGGTTTTGTTCTCTTCGGTTGACATCGAGGCATCCCCTTTCTTGGATGATCCCCATCACCGCGTGCACCGTGGCATGGTGGGGAGAGGACGTGTTGGAGCACGGAGCCCCTCTCAGCGCGTGATCACCAGCCGCTCCCCCGGGTCCAAGACCCGTACCGGTGCTTCTGGAGCACGAGTTGCCATCGCTTGGAGAAACTCCTGGGGCAAGGCACTGGGCGCTTGGTGATATTTGAGGAGCACGTGGTCCCGCAGAAAACCAGCCGTATAGCGGTAGTGGATGGGGACCACCATGCGGGGATGTAAGATCGCCGCCAACTCCGCCGCATCCTCAGGATTCATCACGATCTTGTGATTGAGCAGCGGGCGGATCATGAGGCCATTGATGGGCAATAAAGCCACGTCGATGGTGGGAAACCGCTGCGGAATCTCTCTCAGTTGGGGAATCATGACCGTGTCAGCACCGAAATACACTGCAAAGCCGCTCGCTTGGAATATGTAGGTATTTTCTGGGACCGAGTGCTTTGCTGGCGTCGCCGTCACAGTAAAGGCACCAAGGGTGGTGCTCTCCCAGGGATCGAGTTCACTCACGGACGAGAAGCCTGCCTGCCGTGTCTTCTTGGCCGTGCCGCGCTTGACCGCAAAGGGCACTTGCTTGTCAGGATAGGCCGCGAAGCTCTCCATATCGTCATGATCATAGTGGTCATGACTGACCACCACGCCATCGAGGGGCGGGAGATCCTTCAAGGCGATCCCATAGGGCTCATTATGGTAGTAGCCGGATCGCTCAGAAAACCAGGGATCGGTCAAGAGGGCATGTCCGTCGACATCAATCAGCACACTGGCATGGGCAATACGGATAATGGTCAGGATCGGCATGGTTTGTCTCCTCGGGAAGCACTCCCAGTGCCTCCCTAGCTACACGATCAACCCAATGAGAATAAGGATGAAGGCCGCCACCCGTGGGAGCGTATGCGGCCAGTCTTTCGGGGTGAGCAACGGAACGGTAAGTACACTATACAGACACGTCACTGCCGCAAACCCCATGAGGTACTGTGTGAGCGTGGATGATGTTGCTGCTCCCAGCGCGCTGATGAGCGCAAAGCCTCCCGTGAAATAGAGGCCAGCGTTGGCCAACAGCAGGTTGAGCTGTAAGCGTCGGTTCCAATAGCGGTCTGCCGTGTGCAGTGCCCGCTGGAGTGGCACCAGAGCACCAACGGAATAGAGCAGCGCATCCAACACCATGAGTCCGCTGGCTCCCAGGAAGAGTATCTGCGCAAGGGGCATGAAGGGACCTCCTCACTCGTGAGGTAGGAAGCAGGCCCCTACCTCGGCTGGTCATCCAGGGGTCGTCTGGACGAGATTGCGTAAGGCTGATGCCAGGGAAGACAAACCGGGAGGAAAATCCCGTCTCTGCTGCTTTTCGCGGCCACATCCGATGGCTCGCTAGCAGCAGATCGGCTCGCTCCCCCCAGAGAAGATGAGCCAGGGGAGAAGGGAAAGGAACCCACGCTGGTTTCCCAACCACCTGCCCAAACACGTGAGCGAACTCACGATGACCGACGGGATGCGGTGCGGTGGCAATCAGGGGACCATGGATCTCCTCGTGGTCGAGCGCATGCAAGATGAGTCGAGCGATGTCGTCCACGTGCATCCACGAGACCCATTGGCGACCGGAGCCAATGGGTCCACCCAATCCCCGCTGAAACAGAGGCAACAAGCCAGCAAAGAGTCCGCCTTCGCGGCCGAGGACCAACCCATTGCGCAGGATCACCACGCGCACCCCGAACTCAGCCGCCGCCAGAGCCGGTGGCTCCCACTGCGCGGAGACGGTAGCCAGAAATCCCCCTCCCAGCGGGGCCGATTCGTCCATTTCGGCCTCGCCGGTGTCTCCGGCGTATTCCACCGCCGAGGCGGAGATGAGGCTGCGTATGGTCCCGTGTGCCTGACGAAGCCCAGCAACAACAGACCCGACAGCGCTGACGCGCGTCGCGATCAGGTCCCGCTTGCGCCCAGCAGTCCAGCGCTGTGCAAAGATGGGCTGGCCCACCAGATTGACCACTCCATCGGCTCCCGCCAGTGGAGCTACCGGATCGCTGGCCGACCACGGGCGCACCTCCACATCTGGAGGTGCAGCCAACTGCTGGGGGGAGCGTACGAGCGCAATAACGCGATCCCCACGCGCAAGGAGCTGGGCCATCAGGTGGCAGCCCACCATCCCGTTCGCCCCCGTGATCGCAATGGTGTGTGTCATACGAGGTCCTCCGGTTCCTGGGCTCGGGCACGCAAGCCCGCAAGATACAAGCGGGCCATCTCATCAAGGATCTGTTCGGCACGGGAGACATCGCCAGCCAGGCGACGGGTCATGAACAAGACCACGAGCCCATGAAGCATGGACCAGAAGATATCGGTCGCGCGATTGAGTTCCTCTGCCGAAGGGGGGCGATCCCGCAACGAGTGCAGGATCTCAGCGATCGGGGTGCGTAACACGGCGAAGGCTTCGCGGGCCTCCACCGGGGTCTCGTGGGTGCCAAAGCTCACGCCTTCCATTTCATGCATCACCTGATAGAGCTGCGGGTGGGTCATGGCGAAGTGCCAGTACGCGGTGACGGTGTGGAGCAGACGGGTTTCGAGGTCAGTGGCCGAGGATTGGGCGGCCTGCAATTCCTGGGTGGCCAGGCGAAAACCAGTGCGCAGCAACTCCAGCAGAATAGCTTCTTTACTGGCAAAGACGGTGTAAATCTTGGGGAAACTGTACTCGATGCGCTCCGCAATTTTGCGGATGCTCACAGCTTGCCAGCCCTCCGCAGTCGCTAAGGCAAGAGCAGCTTGTAAGATGGCCTGCTGCAAGGCTTGGTGTTCGCGCGCGCGCCGTTCTTTCGCTCCCATAGCCTCCTCCTTATAACAATGTTACTATTGTATAACACTGTTATCAATTTGTCAAGAGAAGGATTCCCAGGAGCAGGGTGCCAAGCCCAAGAGATCATCACATGATGAGATCACTGACTCATGAAGAGCGCTTTCTTTGTTGTTGTTACCGCGTTGCTGATTGCTTGATCTACAGATGCATGCGATGATCTGGCGAGTAATAGCGACGCAGGGTTAAAACAGGAGCTTAGAACAACCCATTTATGCCCTCGTCCCTGATAGGGAAAGGCGTCAGCCTCATTTTTCTATGCTACAGTTACGGAAGAAATCACAACAATCTTCTGAGGGTAGTTCGAAGCTCGACGTACCAGGGCGGGTGAATCCAGGAGCAGCGCTATGCGATGATAGCTCCTTAAGCTTTTAGTCGCTATCCCCATCAGCTTGCTAATGGTGGTTATAGTAATTGGCTCTCCCTGTGATTCCAATTGTTTGATTATTCTTTGTACTTGGTCTAGGAGCTCCTCTTCGCGTTCCACTCTTCGCGTCCTCTGCGGGAGAGTGCTGCGTCCAGTGAACACCATCTCTCGCCAGAGGGCGTTGATCTGAGGATATTGAGTGATAAGCCTATATAAGTCACGTTTGATGATTTTTTGAACAGCAAACATTGTCACCATCCGCTCTTGCGACTCCAAAAGACAGACGACTTCCTTGATCTGCTTGAGGTATTCTTCTTCGCGCAAGTTGGCTTGAGCGTTGCGCTACTCAATAGAAACCTGGTCCAAAAGCATCTTGACAGATGGACGATTCCTCAAATATTTGATACGTTGATTAACTAGTTTCGCGATCTCCCCCTGGGTAACCAGTTGTCCACTCTCTCTTAACTGGCTGATAGCATGTTGCACGGCAGCAACGAGCCTTTCTTCACGCAGTTGCGCTTCTTTTCTCCGCGCCTGGTACATTCCCCCCTTAACAATTGTTGCCAGATAAGCTTTGATTTGGAAATGCCGGTTTAATGTGGCACACGATACAGGAACAGCATGACAAATAGCTTTTACGGTGACTTGCTCTCCACATGCTACTAGATGTTCATAGGCCCTTTGGACTTTGGTAAGCCATTCTTGCTCACGAATGCCCTTTTTATCAGCGCTGCCTTTATGCAGCATCAGGATCTCTTCTTCCTCTGGAGAGAGATGTTCTTCTTGACTATGATCCTTCAAAGAGACCTTTATTTCCTCCCCTATAATCGGTGCTGTCGATGCTAAAATGCCGACTTCAGGTACTCGCGCTGCTTGCAGACCGTATTCAACATTTTCATCTCCCTTCGCATGATGAAGATAACGTGGGGCTGGTACGTGTTGCGCGCCGGTATTGGGTCTCTCCCCTTCTGCTTTCTGTGCTTGGGCAGCAGTAAGTAGCTCAACAAGTGAAACACCCAGAAAATCTGCGTATGTAAGATAGTGCCGAAATGCGACCAAACGACGGGGTGGGGAGCTATTTCCATGGATTGCCCTTAATTCTATATCGCGTGTCTTGTTCCAAAGAAATCCCGCTTGAGCATCGATATCATCTTGCGTGAACTGTTTGTTCTTGCGCCGGTGTGCAAATTGCCGGCCAAGAGCAAGGAGTATGTCCCCAGAGTCCTCCCAAGGTTGGGGAGATAGGAGAAACATAAGATCTCCAGTGCGTACTCGAGTAACTGACAACGCATTTTGAGTCAGTGGCTCGGCAAGACAGGTACGGAGGTCGCAACGACACACGGGGCAGATGCCTATTTGGAGTGAAGCGGTGATGAAGGGGAGAGCATGCCCGCAATGATTGCAGCGCTCGAGAAGCTGGCAACCGTGATCAGCACAGCCAGAGAGCCAAAGAAAGCGCCACATCAGAGAGTAATAGGAGCGCTCCTTGATGCAGAGTGGACAATAGCGAAAGGATTGACTTATGCTCCCTTTGAGAAAAGGCGCGATACTGGTGGGGGTATCCGAGCGATCGAATTTTCTAGCCAGATGATGAAATGTGGTTCTCAGCAAGTTTGCTTTATCACAAGCTGCAGCCAAAGACAATCTCTCAATTGTATAGTGAGGGTAATCTGCTGTCCTCTTCATTTTGTCATCCCCACCAAACAACAAGAAAAGTGATTGAGGCCGATCGATATGATTTTCCTCGGCCAGGCGTATCAGGTAGCTCGTAAACGATTCTAATGGTTCTGGTTGTGGATGAAGAGGCAGGCTATTGAAAGACAGATTCTTGGTACTTATCACTTGATTCAAAAGATGCCGGTAATGCATTACATCCCTTTCGTAGAGATACTGTTCTTTAGCCCTTGTAATACTGCTTGGATGCATTTCTGAGACATAGGTGGTAACTTGATATCTCTGCCAGGTACTTGACATAGCTCATCAATGATTCTGAGTTCTTAGGTCGTAGAAGATATAGAAAACGCCCAAAGTGCGAAGAAACCAGCACACCTTTGCTTCCTCTGTAGTTGTTGCTCGTTTGCTACCGCCCTTGCTTGTAAGATTGGACGGCTTCCTTCGTTCTTATTTTTTTCCAGGTCAGCTCCAGCAACTCCAGGTCTAAGCAGGGTAGGTCCCTCTGGATAGCCTCTTTGCTTGCCTCTATGAGAAGTGGCATGAGATCACGCAGCAGCCCTTTGGTTACCTCTTCAAGAAATGCAGTTTTCTTGATATTACCCTCTTTATCACTAGACCCTTGGTTCCTTGCTGAGGGAAGGATGAACGAGCTCTGGGGAAAGGGCAACAGCAGATTGATAAGGCTCAGGAGTTGTTGAAACCGAATTCCCGTATAGGGATGAAGTCGGACGTAATCGTTCCAGCGCCCCGCTATTTCACTGTCACCCTCAATCCACAGATGAGGTTCACAGGAAGCACAGATAATTGGAATGTGCAGAGTAAGATTGGACACCTCTAACAGGCGACGGCGCACCGAATGCGCTTTAATGTGTTCGACCTCATCAACAATCAATAACTCGACTCCGCAGCGCTGGAAGAAGTAGACGACCTTCATAAGAAGGGTTTCTTCATTGTCCCGTTCCAGGTAATTCATCCCACACCCACGAATGATTCGCTGCAAGAGAAAACGAGGACTAGTCCCTTCCGGCGCGTCGATATGGATGATCGGCACATGATTGCGTTCCCGCTCGACCTCGGGGATGAAATGAGAATCAAACCAGTCGAGGAACGTAGTCTTTCCGGTACCAGTATCGCCGCCCAGGAGGAAATTGCGCTGCTGCCCCCCGGAACGCCAGCCACGCACTCGGGCTATCTTGTCCTTCAGTTCGCGCAACTCGGGGGTCAGCAGAAACAAGAGGTTGTTCAGCCAGAGCAGGCGATCGGCTTTAGTCAGTTGCGTATATTGGGTAACGAGGTCTCGATGCAGGGCTGCATAGCCCATTTCTTTAATCGTCTCGACCGGAATTTCAAAGGGAATCCGGACCTGTTGAAGCTCCAGCCGACGGCGTAATCTACTAATCTCTGCCGCTCTCTGCAAATCAATTTGACTCGGGTTTTCTTCCATGGCCCCAATCAGCATGTCAAAAAACGCATTGTGGTTCTTCCATTCCTCTTGCCAGATGGCAAGGTCTTTCAAGCGCTGGCGCACATTGATCTGGGTATCAAGCTTGGTCGCAGCAGGGGTCTCCATCTCGTAATCCTCCTTGTGGTTCAATCGCTTTTGATTAGATTTGCGAGGCAATCAGAAGCTGGGTGGCCAGGGCATCCTCACCCAGTGCGGGATCAACCTTGGGCAACTCGGTCTCCTCTGGTGTCTCATCCTGATGAACTGCCTTGGCGAGGCGGTTAAGTTCCCGTTGTATTTTGGATTGCTCTTTCTTTCGCTGAGCCGTCAGCTTCCATTTCTCGTTGAGGATTGACACCCAGTCACGCGTGTCACCATACAGGCCCTTCGCCAAATCTTTGGCCATCTCCATTTCCCAGAGACTGGTTGATCGGTACGAATCATCAGCGAGCCTGAGTTCATCGGCAGCGACATCGCACACATACTCGGCTTCGTTGTAGATTGCCAGCCAGCCAATGTTATCTGGGTCATATCTGAAACTGTATTTAATCGACCGGCCGTTTTCGATCCTGGCAGCCTTGTTCAAGGTATCAGAGCGATAGTGCATACCAAACAAGCAAATTGCGCCAGCGGTAATGGTCCGAGTCTCCGTACTTTTGCGCAAGAAGAGTCGTTTCACGCCTTCCGTTAAGTCTGGTATGAGCGGCCACCCTCCTTGCATGCCTTGGATCCACTTCCGGTTGGGGGTCATGCCACCGAGCGCGCTATGAGGCGTATTCTGGTATTCCACCATGATGCGATGGAGAAACCGATTAAGATCCTCATAGAGCGCGCACGCCTCCCTTTTGGCCTGTTCCACGTCTTTGGGATTGCTGGAGCGAATGGCGCCCGGAAACTCTTGTTTGATCCGATTCGCGATGTTGCCGATGACGCGTTCAATCAACGCTCCATATCGCGCTCGATACGGCGGTCGCCAGACTAACTCAATCGTGTGATATTTCCCATGATCCCCAATATCTCGTGCCAGTTGCTTGATACTTACTGAGTGGTGGGCCATCGCATTATCCAGCGATAAGGACTGCGGGATGCCAAAGCAGACCCAGTCACCCTCAATGCCCAAAGCGGTGTGAGAAGTTTTGGGCCAGATGGCGTGATAGAGTGCGCCGTGGATGGACTCAATACAGGGCTCTTCATACAGCAGGGCTATTCCAAGGATGCTTCGCGAATAGGCATCGATGAGTACGGTTAACCAGAGACGACTGAGCTTGCTTCTGGTATCCTCGTCTACAATGAAGCAGTCTAGCAGGCAATGATCAGCAAAGACATATTGCAGCGGAAAGGTCGCCCGGTGGGCAAAGGAATCGAAAACCTGGTAGTAGCGCTCCCAGGTTCCTGATCCGTAGCGGGCATTGAGTTCTTCTCGCCCTATTTCAGGGTCAGATTCAAACCATTTATAGTATGCGTAAAACAGGCCGCGAGCAGGTAAAGTGATCTTGCTCAGGAGTTTGGCTTTCTCTGGATTGGCGAGAATCGCTTCCATTGAAAGTTCCTGATTCAGGGCCAAAAGCATCTGCTCCATCAGGTCCTCAGGTACTTGGGCCCCACACTTGGCAGGATCAATCCAGAGATGGTGTGTATGGTGTTCAAGCGCCGAGTGCGCAAACTTATAGATGGTGTGCGGCTTGATGCTGCTATCTTTTCGATAATAGAGCGGGATGATGGTGTCTAAAAAGTGGAGCTGCGCCTTGTTGATGCGCTTTACATGGAAGGTCCTGCGATGCAGTGAAGCGGCGAGACGGACCCGATCACCGTTATACTTTTTGTAGGCTTTCCAATATTTGTAGTAATTCGTGAGCCCGATGGGAAGAGACAAGTTCTTGCAGGCTTGCCTCAGTGCTTTTGCTCGTTTGTATTTGATGATGATCGTTCGCTTGTATTTTCCGGTGTGGAGAGCAAGGAGGTCTCTGGTCTTTGGATCAAGGTGCCCAATCTCTTCCAGCGTCCTCCCTGTATAGAGGTTGACTTGCCGTCTGATCTCTGCCACCACATCTTCGACCTGTTTGATCGTTGCGATGATCTGGTCAGCTCGGGCGAGCAAGCCAGAACTCATGCCACTCTCAGGAGCGCTTTCCGGTCGGGGATGGGTACGCTCGATGAGTCGATGCAGTTCCTCGAGGGTAGAAGCCGTCAGGAACGGGATGGAATGACGCTCGGAGGCGAGCACGAGTTCCTCGACCCAAAACCAGCGTTCCTCTCGGCTGGCTACATTGATAGCACGCAAGTGCAGGTACTGATCTGGATCGGCTTCGAGAATCTGAAACATTGCCTGCTTCCAATAAAAATACCACCCGACCTGAAATGTGTGTTCAAGTGCTGAGCTACCTTTCGGACGTGCCATTGCTACTGCTCGCCTTTCTTTGGGAGCCAGACCAGAGCTTTGGGATTGAAGGTGCCATCGATGAACAGCAGTGTGCGCAGGTCGGTATCCAGCGACCCCAACCAGAGCAAATGGCAAAGTGTCTGAAAGACGGTAGGGGCTGGCTTCTCCAGGTATTGCGCTACATGCTGGAGACAACTGTGAAGAGGGATGTCAGCATGCTGTGCAAGGTATTCCTGAATCGCAGCGATAATGGGGGGTTGGGCATAGGCGCGTAGACGATAAGCGTAAAGCGCCTCCAGGTTCGCGAGTTCGGTTGGGTACGGCGCCTCTTGTTCGGTATGCAGGATATAGCTCCATTTGCGCTCCGCACAGATTGCCTCTGCGGCTTGCTTACGACGCCGCATGCTCAGTTTATCCTGCCGCTCCGAACGAGAAATTTCGTGGATTTCTACGGAACCATCGCTTCGCCAGACGATATAATCAGGGACGTAGGTGTGTTTCTTCCCTTCCTCATCGAAGAACGCAAATTGTTCGGGCTGGCTGCAATAGTCGGTGACGGTCGGATCACGCTCCCATTGGAGATCATATTTGCGTTCCTCATAAGACTCCCACTGCACTGATCGGCCTGCCTTATTCGTCATCACTATCTTTGCAGATTTGACTAAGCGGACAGCAAAGCAGCGATAGCGCTGGCTGGTTGTCCACGATCATGTTGCTCGCAAATCCAGCCCACTACGGCTTCTTGGTGGCGTTGGTACAACGCCCGTCGCGTATCACCAAGGGTGACGGGTTCGTGGCGTTGCTCTAGCAGTCGAGCACGCTCTTCATCCAGAAAGGTATAGGCGGCCAAGACGAGGGTCCAGAACCGTACCAACGCGGTTGCACTCATCACTTGATATTGATCCATGCCGAGCACGTCTTTGGCATCGGAGAAGAGGACCTCAATGGTCCAGCGGGTTGCAATATGCTGGACGAGCGTCGCCAGGTCAGCCCGCAAGTCGCTCGATGCCCAGAAGCGTGGTTCGGTCTCCAACGAGTCGCGCACGATGATGATTTGGCACCGATAGAGCGTGCGCACGCGGGTGGAGACGACATGGGCGTAAACCATGTGTGGCCTGCTCGCCTGCGAGGGCCAGACCAGGAGCTGGTACGCCGAGGCAGGCAATTGCTGGGCATAGGCATCCAGCCGCTGCCATCGCCACCCACGCGCAGCCGTCGGATCCTCGATGCACAGGGCCCGATTCTTCTTAACCCCCGTGGTGATCAGGAACCCGCGCTGGCGGGCGGTCTTCCAGAGGCGCTTGGCACTGTACCAACTATCCAGCAGGACATGGGTCCGGGTGCCTGGGAGCGGGGCGAAGGTACGTATCAGGTCGAGCATGAGGTCAACCTTGCTCGCAAAGGGCACCTCTTCAGACGCGCAGACACGGCGCTGACGGTACAGACGCGGCGCTAACGGACAGCGCCGCCCCAGGACCAGGTACATCCCCAGCACCAAGCTGTGCCCTTTCACGCGCTTGCCTTCCGTGGTCGAGTGGTGTAGCCCCAGCCCAGCCATCTTACGCCCTTTCTTTTTTTCCATCGTCGAGTCATCGCCAATCAGGTAGCCGACGACCTCGGTGCGCCGAGGTCGTCCCCGTCGCTTGGGCACAGCGGCCCGTTGGCGTGCCTGCTCGGCTGTCACCAGTGGCTCCACCTGGGCCTGAAAGCGCGTGATCCAGGTCTGCGTCACCGCCTCGGCTGACCAGGGGGCCTGGGACAGAAAGCGGCTGAGGCTTGCCACACTCGGCCCCCCAGCCACCTGCCGCAACACCCCAGTCAGCGTATGCGGTTCCAGACATTGCAGCAACCCTACCAGCACGGTCACGAAGTGCCGGAATTGGGGGCGGTTGAAGCACGCCTGAAACGCGTCAGCGAATTGGCGTAACCCATCTTCCGCACGTTTCCTTGCTGTGTTGAGTGATTTAGGGCAAGAATCGATTTGACAGGTTCCAGCCAGCGTGAGAGACTCGCCCCATCGCATAATGGAGGAGGCTTGCATGGCG
>Ga0070734_10002892_pt1 | contig 19397 bp, 10 predicted proteins | sample Coa_R1_8_FD_66444 | JGI IMG/M metagenome (GOLD analysis project Ga0070734, IMG submission 66444) | Surface soil microbial communities from Centralia Pennsylvania, which are recovering from an underground coalmine fire - Coalmine... | ecosystem: Environmental > Terrestrial > Soil > Unclassified ... | reverse complement strand
GAAGAGAGCAAAGGGACGGACGCAAACAAATCTGAAAAACCTAATTAGAGAGGGATGCTAATCGATGGAGATTACTGCGGAACTGACGCCGGATGTAGCCCAACTGCAGCAGCGCATTGAACGGTTCCAGACGGTGCGCGATGGCATCCTTGCCCAGGTGCGACAGGTGATTGTGGGGCAGGATGAGGTGCTGGACCAGATACTCATCGCGTTGTTTGTGGGCGGCCATTGCCTCATCACTGGAATGCCGGGAACGGCGAAGACGCTGATGGTGCGCACGATTGCGGAGACGCTGGGGTTGACGTTCAGGAGGATCCAATTCACTCCTGACTTGATGCCTTCAGACATTACTGGGACGGACATTATTGAAGAGGACGTGACGACGGGGCATCGGAAGTGGACATTTGTCGAGGGGCCGATCTTCGGCAATGTCGTGTTGGCAGATGAGATTAATCGGACTCCGCCGAAGACGCAGGCGGCGATGCTGGAAGCGATGCAAGAGCGGTCGTGCACGGTGCGCGGGCATGTCTATAGGCTGCCTTCGCCGTTTTTTGTGCTGGCTACGCAGAACCCGATTGAGTTGGAGGGGACGTATCCGTTGCCTGAGGCTCAGCTGGATCGGTTTCTGTTCAACACGTTGCTGGATTATCTGAGTGCGACTGATGAGTTGAAGGTGGTTGATCTAACGACTGCGGCGAAGGTGGTGCAGGTGAGTGCAGTGACGAGCGCGGAGGAGTTGCTGGAGTTTCAGCAGTTGGTGCGGATGGTTCCGATTGCCGAATCGCTGGCTCGGTATGTGGTGAATCTAGTGCGGGCGACGCGGCATAAGAGTGAGAACGCGCCGGATTTTGTGAAGAAGTATGTGAACTATGGCGGGAGCATTCGAGCGGCGCAGTTTATTGTGCTGGCGGCGAAGGCTCGGGCGTTGTCGCGGCGGCGTTATCACGTGACGTATGACGATGTTCAAGCGTTGGTGCTTCCTGTGTTGCGGCATCGCATTCTGCTGAACTTTCATGCGGAGTCGGAGCGGATTGATTCGGATGAGATTCTGCAGCGCTTGCTGGCGCATATGCCGCCACCGAAGGAGGTGTGAAGGTGCAACGGTTTCTCGATCCCGCGGTGCTGGCTGGTATCTCCGGACTGGACCTGGTTGCGAAGACGGTGGTAGACGGCTTTGTGGCAGGACTGCATCGTTCGCCGGATTTCGGTTTCAGTCAGGAGTTTGCGGAGTATCGCGCTTATACGCCGGGGGATGATCTGCGGCATGTGGATTGGAATTTGTTTGCGCGGACAGAGCGTTGCTATCTGAAGCGGTATCGGGGTGAGACGAATAGCCAGCTGACGATTCTGCTTGATGCGAGCAATTCAATGAACTATGGCTCGCATGCAGTGTCGAAGATGGACTATGCACGGTATACGGCGGCTTCGCTGTTCTATCTGGCGATTCATAATCAGCACGATCCGGCGGGATTGATTGTGTTCGATGACGAGGTGCGGAACTATATACGGCCTTCGACGCGACAAGGGCAGCTGCATCGGTTGCTTGCAGGGTTGGAGCAGGCAGAGCCGAGGGCGCGCACAAATTTTATGAAGCCGTTGGCGCACTTTCAGGAGTTTCTGCGCAGACGTGGTGTGGTGTTGGTGATCTCGGATTTTTATGAGTCACCGGAGACTATTGTGAAGACGATCGAGCCGCTGCGCTTTCATGGGAGTGATGTGGTGCTGTTCCACGTGTTGGATCCGAAGGAGATACGGCCGGAGCTGCGCGGGCCTTCGATTTTGGTGGATATGGAGACGGAGCAGCGGCTTGAGGTGATACCGGAGTACGTGAAGGGTGAGTATCGCAAGAAGATGGATAGTCATCTCGAGCAGATGAGCGAGCGAACTCGTGCTGCGGGGATGGACTATCACCTGCTGGTGACGGACCGGCCTTTGGATGCGGCGTTGAGCGAGTATCTGTTCCTTCGTCCGGGAGGAAGATGATGGGCTTTCTTGCTCCATGGTTTCTGGCGGGTCTGGCGGCGGTGGGGCTGCCGGTGTACATCCACTTGCTTCGGCGGCATGTGACGACGCCGAGGCCAGTGAGTTCGTTGATGTTCTTTGAGCGTGGGACGCAGAGTTCGACGCGGCATCGGAAACTGCGCTATCTGTTGCTGTTCAGTTTGCGCGCATTGTTGATGTTATTGCTGGCGTTGGTGTTTGCTAATCCGTTTTTGCGGCGATCATCAGCGGCTGCGAGCGACCGACTGTTGGTGGTTGTGGTCGACAATTCGTTCAGCATGCGTGCGGGGACGCGGTTGGAAGATGCGAAGCGAGGAGCGCTGGATGTTCTGGCGACGCGGAAGCCGTCACAGCGTGCGCAGGTGATGGTGTTGAGTGGTGAGTTGCAGGTACTGACTCAGCCGATAAAGGACGCTGGCGCGCTGAAAGCTGCGGTTGAGAGTATTCAACCCGGTGATTCGCGGAGCAACTTCGGCGAGTTGGGGCGCGGGATGCGGGCGCTGACGGAGACAGTGCATACGCCGGTGGATTTGCATCTGTTCAGCGATATGCAGGCTTCGAATATGCCGGTGAACTTTGCCGATATGGTGATGCCGGGCAATGTCTTGCTTGTGATGCATCCGGTGGCGAAGGCTGTGGTGCCGAACTGGACAGTGGAGAGCGTTGAGGCTCCGGGGCAACTGGTCGATCCTAAGAGGGCGCGAGTGTTGGCGGTGATTGCGGGGCATCAGACTCCGGCGGCGACGCGTACTGTGTCGCTGATTATCAATGGCACGGTTGCTTTGATAAAGAAGGTGGAGGTGCCGGCGGATGGGCGGGCGACGGTCGCGTTCGAGTCGCTTGACGTGCCCTATGGTGCGAGCCGGTGCGAGGTGAGAATCGATGCTGCGGATGGATTTCCGGCGGATGATGCGAGCAGCTTTGCGGTAAAGCGGGCTGACCCTGAGCGAGTGCTGTTTGTGCATCAAGCGGGAGACTCGCGATCTGCGCTTTATTTTGGCTCGGCGTTGGCGGCTGCTGCACAGGCGTCGTTTGTGCTGCAACCTATCGTGGCTGATCAGGCGGCAGACGCTGATCCAACGAAATATGCGTTTGTGGTGTTGTCGGATGTTGCTTCGATCCCATCGATTTTGGAGAACAGCTTGTTGCAGTATGTACGGAACGGTGGCAGCGTTCTGATTGCGGCGGGGACGTCGGATGCACATCGCCAGCGGATTCCGGTGTTCGGAGAGAGTTCGACCGACGCACGGTTTTATTCGCGGGCTGGAGGCTTTTCGAGTGTGGGGCAGGTGGATGCTTCGCATCCTGCGATGAAGGACTCGGCGGGTTGGAAGGATGCGAAGTTTTACTATGCGACGGTGGTGGATGCGGGGGGCGCGCGTGTGGTGGCTCGGCTGGCTGATGGTACTCCGCTGCTGCTGGATAAGCAGATTGGGCAGGGGCATGTGCTGGTGTTTGCGTCGGGCTTCGATAATGTGACGAATGATCTGCCGCTGCATCCTGTGTTTGTACCGTTTGTCGATCAGTCGGCGCGATATCTTTCGGGCGTGGAGCGGCTGAGTGGGGCGAGGGTCGTGGACTCGTTTATCCAGTTGCGAAATGTGACGAATGAGGGGAATCAGGGCGCTTCGGTAGAGATTGTGGGGCCGGATGGGAAGCGGCCTTTGTCGCTGCAGGAGGAGGCTGCGGCGCAGTCGTTGCGGCTGACGCGCGCTGGTTTCTATCAGATACGGTTCGCAAATGGTCGGGATGCGCTGATTGCGGTGAATCCGGATCGGCGGGAGTCGGGGCTGGATTTGATTCCGCAGGATGTACTGAAGCTTTGGAGCGGGAGTGGAAATGCCGATATGGCTGCGACTCAGGGGGCGGCCGCTGCGACTGGGGAAGAGAAAAAGAACGCGTACAGCCTGTGGTGGTGGGTTATGCTTTTGATACTGATGGCGGCGGTGGCTGAGTCGGTGGTGGCCAGCCGCTACCTGGGCACGCAGCGGGAGGAAGTATGAGCCGGCGAGAGCAGCTCAACCTCTACATCGGGCAAGTGCAACAGCGGTTGCGGCTGGACGCTTCGGTGCGGGGCGCTGCTGTGGTGGCCGCGGTTGCGCTAGTGGCGACGGTTCTTCTGACACTGATATTGAATCGATATGCGTTTCCGGAGCATTGGCTGACTCCCGCGCGGTTGGTTTTGATGGGGTTAGTTGCGGCGGCGTTGGGATTTGGGTTGGCGCTGCCATGGCTGCGGATGAATCGGCGGCGATCGATTCATCGAGCGGAGGCTGCATTTCCTGAGCTTGATCAGCGGTTGGTGACGTTTGCAGAGCGGGAAAAGACGGGTGATCCTTTTATTGAACTGTTGGCTGCGGACACGCTTTCAGTTGCGGGAGATGCTCATCCGGCTCAGCTTGTGCCACAGACGCGACTGCTGGTGCTATTGAGTGCGGGGGTGGTTTGCGCGGGAGTGCTGTTGTGGATGATTGCGGCTGGGCCCGGCTATCTGGGGTACGGGGCTTCGTTGCTGTGGACTGGGCCGAAGAAAAATGTGGCTCCACTGTATGAGATTCGCGTGACGCCGGGAGATGCGGCGGTGCGGCGCAACAGCGATCAGTTGGTAACGGCTCAGGTGCTGGGGTTGGAGACGAACAAGGTCAATCTGTTTGCGCGGTATCAGAGTGCGTCGAAGTGGGAACCAGTGGCGATGCAGGCTGAGGAGGGTGGGAAGGGATTTCAGTTTCTGTTTGCGGGGCTTCCTGAGAGCGTTGAGTACTACGTGGAGGCTGGGCCGGTTCGTTCGAAGCACTTTAATTTCCGCGTGGTTGATTTGCCGGCGGTGAAGCAGATCGAGGTGACGTATCACTATCCGAAGTGGACGGGCTTGCAGCAGGTGTCGGAGGAGCATAGCGGCGACCTGCGTGCGCTGGAGGGGACGGATGCGGAGTTGACAGTGGTGATGGATGCGCCTTTGAAGGATGGCGTGCTGGTGATGGACAGAGGGCAGCCGCTTCATCTGACGGGGGGCGAGGGCAACCGGTATCGAGGCACGATCCATATGGAGAAAGATGGGGCGTACCACGTGGCGGGAATTGATCAAGGCCAGCAAGTGAGGTTGTCGGAGGACTACTTCATCTCGACGAGCAAGGCGAATCCGCCAGAAATTGCTATCGATCGGCCGGGACAGGATTATCGGGCGAGCCCGATTGAAGAGGTGACGGTTGGGGTGAGGGCCGGCGCGGAGTTTGGGCTTCATCAGATGACCTTGCATTACTCCGTCAATGGGGGGCCGGAGCAGACGGTGAATCTACTGAAGGAAGATGGCGCGAAGAATTCGAAAGGTACGACGACGCTGAGCTTGGAGGACTTCAAGCTTGTGCCGGGAGATGTGGTGAGTTTGTATGCCACAGCGAAAGACGCTCATGCGGAGTCGCGCACAGACATCAGCTTCATTCAGGCGGATCCGTTCGAGCGGGAGTTCTCGCAGTCGCAGCAGATGGGTGGAGGGGGCGGTGGTGGCGGCGGCCAGGGGCAGGGCAATCAGACCGATATTTCGCGCAGGGAGAAAGAACTGATTGCGGCGACGTGGAAGCAGTTGAACGACAAGGCATCGACGGCTAAGCAGGCGGAGGACATGGGGAAGGTGCTCTCGGAGGCGCAGGTGAAGTTGAGAGAGCAGGTGATGGCTTTGTCGGGGAGGATGCAGAGCAGAGACCTTGAGGCAGCGAATGAAGAGTTCAACAGCTTTGAGAAGGACATGCAGGCTGCTGCTGCGGCGATGACTCCTTCGGCGGAGAAGTTGAAGCAGCTTGCGTGGCGCGATGCGATGCCGAATGAGCAGAAAGCGCTGCAAGCACTGTTGCGAGCGGAGGCGACGTTCCGACAGATTCAGGTTGCGTTTGGCCAGCGCGGTGGCGGTGGTGGAGGAGGCGGCGGTGCTGGGCGCGACCTGGCTAGCCTGTTCGATCTGGAATTGGATACGGAGAAGAATCAGTACGAGACTGCGCAGACTGGTTCTCCTGCCGAGGAGCAAGCGAAGAAGGTGGATGAGGCCCTGGAGAAGTTGGATGCGTTGGCGCGTCGGCAGGAAGAGTTGGCTCAACAAGAGCAGAGTAAGGCGCAGACCTTCCAGCAGCGTTGGCAGCAGGAGATGTTACGGCGTGAGGCAGAACAGTTGCAGCGCGAGATGGAGCAGATGCAGGGGCAGCAGGGTGGGCAACAGAGTGCAAGCGGGAGTTCTGGACAGGGAAAGTCTGGGCAAGGGAAGCAGAGTCAGTCACAGCAGACGCAGGGAGGCTCGCAAAGTAGTGCGGATTCTGCTTCTAAGGATGGAGGTGCTGATCCGCGAGTGCAGCAGGCGCTGAATCGTCTGCGGGCTGCGAATGAGGCGATGAGCCGTGCTGGGGGGCAGCCGCAGAATGGCCAGCCGCAGGGAGGTCAGCAGGGTTCGGAGCAGGCTCGGCGAGCGGCAGAGCATCTTCGTGAGGCAACGAATTTGTTAGGGGGAGCGCAGAAGGAGCAGGCCTCCGGCAAGTTGGATTCGCTATCGCGCGAGGCAGGGCGGCTTGCGAAGGAGGAGGCTGCGCAGGCGGATCGTATTCGCTCGCTGGCGGGTAAGCAGGATGAGAATAACGAGCCCACTCCAGAGGACATGGCCGCGCGAGCGCAGCAGCGTAATAAGCTGGCGTCTGATCGGCAGCAGCTGTCGGACGATCTCTCGCATCTGGAGAAGGGGTTGCGAGATACGGCGCGTGAGCTGGCGCCTAACCAGCCAGGCACGTCGTCGAAGCTGCGCGATGCATTGAGCGAGATGGATCAGTCGGATTTGGGGAATCGTGTTCAGCGGACGGCGGACTGGCTGCGGCGAGGGATCAATCCGAACACGAACGGAACTGAGGGGGAGATTGCATCCGGACTCAGGAAGTTGAACGATCAGGTTCGGCAAGCGCAACAGGGCATGGGTGCGGAGCGTGATGGGCAAAGTAAGGCGGGCCAGGGCACGCAGACGGCGGCGCTCGATCACGTGGAGCGGTTGCGCAGCGAGATACAGAGCTTGTCGGCTGGGCGCGGACAGGGAGGCCAGCGCCAGGGCCAGGGAACGCAACAAGGTCAGCGTGGGCAGCAGTCGGGACAAGGTGGACAGGCAGGTCAACAGGGTCAGGGAGGAGCGCGTGGCGATGCGCAGGCTGGAGGGCAACAGAGTGGGGGCGGCCTTCGTGGTGGTGGTCAGCCGGGGATACGCGGTGGTGATCCCCAAAGTGGGGAGAGTGGAGATATAGGGAACTATGAACCCCGTGGTGGTGGCGGAGGGATTGTTACTTACAACGTGAATACGGGGGACAATAAGTTCGATCAGACGCAGCGACGCCTGACTGGACAGAACAATGGTGCGGTTCCTCCAGACTCGGAGCGAGTGATCAATCAGGGGTTGCAGGAGTTGAACCATCTGCGTCAGTTAGCGAAGAACGATCCGGCAGCGCTTCGCGAGATTCAGGACCTCGTTAAGGAGATGCAGCGGCTGGATCCGAGCCGTTTTCCGGGTAATCCGGAGATGGTGGAGCAACTGCACACGCAGGTGTTGAACGATGTCGACAAGCTGGAGCTGCAGCTGCGCCGCAACGCGGATGATCCGCAGCCGGGGCAGGTTCGGACGAGTAAGTCACCGACTGTACCGCCGGGGTATCAGGATGCCGTGGCTGAGTATTATCGTCGGCTTGGTAGGGCGCAGTAGTTTCCGGGCCTCGTCCACCCGTTCAAAAAAATGAGACAAATTTATTCCGCATGCAAGCGCCTGAGCGATTAATTCGCGAGGAAGAAGTTGCCTGTTTGACTTCGGAAGGCAACCAGCGGAGGGTTCAATGAATACCAGGAATGTTGTTGCGGTGATTGGAGTAGTTCTGGCTGCCAGTTCTTTTACGATGGCGGCAGATAAGCAGACGATCAAGAGCAGGGATGGAAGCTGCCAAGTCTCTGTGCCTGTCAACTGGGTCCCGGGCGATATCGGTGGTTCGGCCGACGCTCCGGATCATAAGGTTTCGATGGCGGTGAGTTCGCCCAAGATGATTGACTCTTATGCCGAGGCGAAACAGTCGGCGCAGACCGTTTACAAAAACAGCAAGGTGACGGTGAATTCGCCTACGGAATTCGTGATGGAGGGGCAATCCATTACCGGGAAGCCGGACGTCTATCGGATCGTACCAATCAGCAGCTCAAAGGTCTGCATTGTTGAAGTGATGTATCAGAACGGTACCGTTGAACAGGCGCGAGAGATTGCCTCATCACTGCATGCTGCTAAGTAAACTTGCTGAATTTCCCTTGCGGAAGAGACTCAGCGTTACCAATCTGTGAGAGTTCCGTCGAGTTTGCGGGCTACGGGGAGGTAGGCGCGTTGATAGGGGTACTTCGCGGCGAGCGTCTCGTTGATTTCGACTCCGAGGCCGGGCGCGTCGCCGGGGTGCATATAGCCGGCATCGAAGCGATAGTGGTGTGGGAAGACTTCGTCGGTGAGCGCGCTGTGGTGCATGTGCTCCTGGATGCCGAAGTTATGTATCGCGAGGCCGAGGTGGAGCGCGGCCGCCATCGTGATCGGCGAAAGGTCGGTGGCGCCGTGGTAGCCGGTGCGGACATGATAGAGAGCAGCGAAGTCTGCCGTCTTTTTTGCGTGTGTAATTCCGCCGCCGTGCACGATCGTCATGCGAATGTAATCGATCCACTGATGGCGAATGAGGTCGTGGGCGTCCCACACTGAATTGAAGACTTCTCCTGTGGCAATTGGAGTGGTGGTGTGGCGGCGGATTAGTTCGAACCCCTCCTGGAGTTCGGCGGGGCAGGGGTCTTCCATCCAGAAGAGGTGGTAAGGCTCTAGCGCTTTACCGAGCCGAGCTGCTTCGATGGGAGTAAGGCGGTGGTGAACGTCATGGAGCAGATGGACGTCGGAGCCGAGTTCAACTCGGAGTTTTTCGAAGAGCGATGGGACAAAGTTGAGATACTTTTCCGTCGACCAGAGGCTCTCGGATGGGAGGCCGCGTTCGGCTGGTTCGTAAGGCTTGCCGCCTTTTGGCACACCATAGCTGGATGCGACTCCAGGGACGCCGGCTTGCGCGCGAACGGCGAGGTAGCCCTCGTCCATGTGCTTGCGGACCGAGTCTAGTGTTTCAGGGATGTCGCGACCGTTTGCGTGAGTGTAGACAAGGACGCCATCTCGGGATCGGCCACCGAGCAAGTTGTAGAGCGGTGTGTTGAGCGTTTTGCCTTTGATGTCCCAGAGCGCAACGTCTACGGCGGCGATGGCTGCCATAGTCACTGGCCCGCGACGCCAGTACGCTCCACGGTAGAGGTACTGCCAGATGTCCTCGGTCTGGAAGGGGTCGCGTCCGATTAGGCAAGGCAGCACGTGCTCTTCGAGATAAGCGGAGACAGCGAGCTCGCGGCCATTCAGGGTCGCATCTCCGAGTCCGTAGATGCCCTCGTCCGTCTCGATGCGGAGGGTGACGAAGTTGCGGTCCGGCGAGCAGACGATGAGACGTGCGGCGGTGATCTTCATGGCTTGGGAGTTTCCTTGGTGACAGGCGTGATTTCGATGTAGTCGACGGGAGCTGCTTCGTCCCCGCCGGGTGTGCCGCGGAGGGTCAGCGTGTCTCCTGGCGCGAGGGTAACCGATGGAGCAGTAAAGCGTGTGCTCGTGTGCCCGTCGAGATTGCGATCATTGACTGCGGGCGGAAGCGTGTCGTCTGCAGCCCAGTGGGCGATTGGCTTATCGTTGAGGAGGAGGTCGTAGTGCGAGACTCCTCCGCGCAGGTCGAAGTACTGGACAGCAATGTCATACTGTCCGGCGGGGAAGTCGAGCTTCGTGGTCAGGATGCAAGGTTCGGGGCCTTTGCAGACGACCGCCTTGCCGCCAGAGGCTGTCTCCCACGGATGCACATCGGTGACGTTATAGCCGGTTGAGGTCATTGCTTCGGCCTCGATGCGGTTGGAGTGGTGGCCAACGCGGCCTTGGGCGTCGGGAATACCGGACAGGTGGAAGAACCATTCGCTGACGGCGTCGCGCCACACCATCGCATGGCCGGCTTGATATTGGAAGAGCTTCAGGGTTTCACCAAAACGCTGATCGTCGACGAGGCCGTGGAGGCTCTCCCATCGTGGGGCGTAGGTTGCGGCTGTTGCGGCGCCCTCGTAATGCGAATCGTAGATGTGCTGGATCACGGTCTTTCCCGAGTGCAACTCGTGTGTAAAGAGAACGTGGTGCATGAACAGGAGAAGTTCGTCGGGGCAGGTGGCGAGCGACTCGTAGACGCGTGCGAGTTCAGGTGGGTATTGACCGATAAAGCCGGTACCAGTGGCTACGGTGCGATCCATACCGGCGCCCTCGTGATCTGCACGAAGCCATTGACCCCAGCCGTTGCGTTCAGCGGACTCGATCCCAGGGCCGTAGTGAACGCCGATGATGTCGGTGAGGGTGCCTATGCCCAGCGGACCGGTGTATTGTTCGTAGACCTTCCAGGAGTCGAGTTGTAGATGGTTCACCGTGTCGACGACCTTGGGATTGTTTCCGAAGGTCAGGCGCGTCCACTCATCGATGATCTGCTCGGACGTCAGGTCAGGATTCCATGCGAGGCGGCCGAAGCCGTAGAGGTTCGCCATGGCCATGGGATGATGGAGCCAATTGGCGTCGAGGCCGACATTGACGACCGATACGAAGCCTCCTAGAGGTTGATGGAAGCTTTTGCCGGTGACGATTTCCTTTACAGGGGTGCTGCGATTCTGCGCTCGAAGGTCGGTGTCGAGAGCGGTCTTCCACATCGGAATTAGGAAGACCATGTGGCGTTGCTGACCGGTGTACTCCTGTGTGGTCTGCACCTCGATGGCCTGTGAAGTGTGTTGCAGCGCGGCGAGCAGAGGGGATACAGGCTCGCGTATCTGGAAGTCGATGGGACCGTGTTTGACCTGGATGATAACGTTGGGTTCAAAGGTGCCGTCGAGCGAAGCGAAGTTATCGTATCCTGCCCGGGCGCGGTCAGCCTTCAGGTCCTGCCAGTCGAGATGGTGGTTGTAGACGAAGCCGCGATACAGAACGACGCCGTGGTGCGGCTGAAGTGCGCGGGCAAGGACGTTGGCCGCCTGTGATGGCGTTCGTCCATACTGCGATGGGCCGGCTCGTCCTTCGGAGTCCGCTTTGACAACAAAGCCGCCGAAGTCGGGGATGAGGGTATAGATCTCCTCGACTTTTTTCTGCCACCAGGTGGCTACCGTCGGATCAAGGGGATCGAACGTGGGAAGATGGCCGACAACCTGCGGACTTGAGAGATCAACTGAGAGCGAGAGACGCACTCCCCACGGACGGAAGGCATCGGCGATGCGTGCGAACTCGTGCAGTATCTCTGGTGTGAGTGTACGGAGATCGGAGTTAACGTTGTTGACCGTGCAACCGTTGATGCCGACAGAGGCGAGAAGGCGAGCGTACTCTGCGGCTCGGGTCAGGTCGCTGCGGACGTGGCCCGCGTCGAAGAAGATGGAGCGGCCAGCGTATCCGCGCTCAATGCTGCCGTCGGGGTTGTCCCATTGGTTGACCCAGCGGACGGGCGCTGATGGAGCTTCGGTGGACTCGAGTTGCGGATTCAGCGTTGCGATCTTTTCCAGCAGGCGAAAGACGGCGAACAGCTCTGCAGGCGGCGTTCCGCCTTCGATGATCCATAGAGTATGTTTGCCCATTCGTTCGCGAGCGATGCGGAAGCCCTCGGGAGGCAATTGTCGCTGAGATTCGCCGGGGAGTAGGTTCGTGAGCTCGGCAGGAGTACCCAGAACAAAGGCATCCTCCGTTCCATAAGTAGTCGCTTGCTGTGTCTGAAGTCCGAGTTCACCGGACAGTCCGCGTGCAAGTTCAACGGCGGCATTCTTGGCGATTGGATTTTGCCCTAGCTGAACGATGCGGCTAGGAAGCTCATGATAGCGCTGCAAGGCTGCAGGATCGGTAACACGTTCATAGCGAAGCCACGCCTCCGCGCCTGTTTCAGCATGGGCTGCATAAGGTATAGCCCATGCCAGAAACAGGAGCAGAGAACGGGGTCGCATTAGCGCGGTAACTCCTGCGTTCCCTCAATGGTGAAATCGACACTCAGGTCCTTGGCCTCAGTCGGCTGACCGCCACCAAGAGAAAGTTTGTAGCTGCCTGGAGTAACGGCGCGGACACCCTTCGCATCGACCTGTGAGAGCGTCCGAGGATCGAGCGTGAACTGAATGTGCTGTTTCTGCCCTGGAGCAATGTGGACGCGGGTGAAACCGCTGAGAGCGAACTTGGGCGAGACCTCGGTCTGCGGTGGTGTCAGATAAAGCTCTGCAACCTCGTCTCCCGCGTGAGCGCCCACGTTCTGGACATCGGCTTCGACGGTGAGCGTATCTCCAGCATGAAGGTGGCTGTTCGAAAGCTTCAGGCCTGAGTATTGGAAGGTGGTGTAGCTGAGTCCGTATCCAAATCCATAGAGCGGCGTTCCTTTGAAATAACGATAGGTGCGGTTGGCCATAGAGTAGTCGCTGAATGCCGGCAGCTGATCGAGCGACTCGTAGAACGTGATCGGGAGACGTCCGCCGGGGTTGTTCTTGCCGCTGAGCGTCTCGGCGATTGCCTGTGCTCCCGCCTCTCCGGGATACCAGGCTTCGAGGATTGCACCAACGTGCGCTTGCGCCCATTGCGTGGCCAGCGCGCTACCATTCATCAGAATGACGACGATGGGTTTGCCCGTTGCCGCCAGAGCCTCCAGCATCTGCTGCTGCGCACCGGGGAGCTTAATGTCGGTACGGTCCCCGCCTGCGAAGCCTTCCACCTTGATCGGCATCTCTTCGCCTTCGAGTTCAGGCGAGAGGCCAACAAAGGCGAGGACGACGTCGGCCTTCTGCGCGATGGCGACGGCCTCGTTACGCAGCGGTTCGGGTTCGGGCACCCACTCCATGGAGATACCTGCGCCGAAGAGCTTGGCCGTGTGCGTGTATTCGACACGAATCTCGCGTGAGTTGCCATCAGGAAAGTTGACTGTGAAGCGCGGAGTGCCGCTCTCGCGGGATTCGGCATTAGCGGGCGAGGCAAATCCTGCAATCGGTTTTCCGTCGACATAAACCGAGAAGCGCTCGTGATCTCCGCAGGGATAGCAGTGGGCGAGCCGCATCGCAAAGCTGTACGTGCCCGGCGCGGGAGGAGTAATGGTACCGGTCCAGCGAACGGCAAAGGCATTTTGCGCAACACCGGGGACCGGGCTGGCAGAGTTCCAATCGAAGTCGATCTGCTTATCGACGCGGCTGAAGACGGGTTTCGCGTCGAAGTTGCCGCCGTCGAAGTACTCTCCGGTGAGCCCCTCGATCGTTGGCTGGTTGGATGGATGCAGCAACGTACGCGGCACAGGAACTGCCACGCCCTCTGCATACGGAGCGCCCTGCGCGTACAGGACCTTGGCTTCCGGGAACTCGGCGGCGATGCCATCTACTGGCAGGACAGGGTTGCGTGGGACAGCGTTGTAGTTGCCCTCAAGCGCCGAGAGCGATGCTGCGTTTGGTCCGATGACGGCGATTGTACGGAGGGTGCTCTTCAGGGGAAGCGCGCCACCTTCATTCTTGAGAAGCACCATGGACTTGCGTGCAGTCTCCAGTGCAAGCGCGTGGTGCTCTGGCGAACCTACAACTGAAAAGGGGATATTGTTGTAACTCACCCGGGCCGGAGGATCAAATAGACCGAGCTGGAAACGAGCTCTGAAGAGGCGTTTGAGGGAAACGTCGATCTGAGCCTCGGTGACAAGGCCCCTCTTCACAGCTTCGCCGAGCGCAAGATATGTTTTGCCGCAATTGGTATCTGTGCCTGACTTAATGCCGTCGGCTGCCGCGGTCGCCTTGTCGGCCGATGTGTGGTGGGCCTTCGCTTCGAAGAAGTCATCGACGGCGCCGCAATCCGAGGTGACGAAGCCCTTAAATCCCCAGTATCCCCTCAGAATCTGATCGAGCAGTTCATGACTGGCGCAGGCAGGGAAGCCATCGAGAGAGTTATAGGCGCACATGATGGAGCCTGCCTTGGCATCGACGATGGTCGCGCGGAAAGCGGGCAGGTAGGTGTCCCAGAGATCATGAGTCGTGGGAGTGGCGTTGAAACGGTGACGATCGGATTCTGGACCGCTATGTACGGCGAAGTGTTTCGGCGTGGCGATGACCTTGTAGAAGTCCGGGTTGGTGCCCTGCAGGCCTTTGACGAAGGAGACGCCAAGGTGGCTTGTGAGGAACGGGTCTTCGCCGTATGTCTCCTGCCCACGCCCCCAACGCGGATCGCGGAAGATGTTGATGTTGGGCGACCAGATGGTCAGGCCGTAGTAGATCGAGTGAATATCGTGTCGAACGGCCTCGTTGTATTTGGCACGCGCCTCGGTCGAAATGGTCTCGCCGATATGGCCGACTAGAGGGGTGTCCCACGTGGCGGCCATGCCGATCGCTTGCGGGAACATGGTGGCATATCCTGACCGTGCCACGCCGTGCAGCCCCTCGTTCCACCAGTCATACGCCGGTACGCCAAGGCGCGGGATAGCTGGCGAGGTGTTGACCATCTGAGTGATCTTCTCCTCGAGGGTCATGCGTGAAACGAGATCGTCGACTCGCTTGTCCGTCGGCTGCGATGGATCTAGAAAAAGCTGGCCTGACTGCGCCGGCATCAACGAAGGTGAGATCAACAGCGCAGCTGCGAAACATAATGCGACGGAACCAGAGAATCGGAACTTGACCACGTGAAGGTCCTTTCGGTAAGGAAGCTGTAAATGGCAAAAAAGGATATGCGACGCGAAATTATTTCATCCAATCAACAGTGTCAAGTTTCCGGTCAAAGAGATGTGACGATGAGATGATCATTATTTCTCGTATCAAATAAAGTTGGGGACGTGATGTCTGCTGAATCTTGAAAGGATTTGTCTCCGGATAAGAAGGCTCTCGTCGCTTAGAAGTTATTGATTCACGCCGCTTGCCATATATCCTCCGTCGATGGTTAGGATTTCGCCATTCGTGAAAGAGCTCTGGCAGGAAGCAAGATAGATGGCGGCTCCTACGACCTCCTCCACGTTGCCGAAACGATGCATCGGCGTACGTAACAGAAGTTCATGGCCACGAGGGGAGTCGAGAAGAACGCGATTCAACTCAGTAGGGAATATCCCAGGAGCGATGGCATTCACACAGACCCCCTGGTCACCCCACTCCACCGCGAGCGATCGCGTCAGGGCTCCGACCGCGGCCTTGCTGGCGCAATAGGCTGCGACTCCATTGAAAGCAACATAGGTAGAGAGCGACGCAATATTGATGATGCGGCCATACTTCTGTGCCAGCATCGTCTTTCCGAAGATCTGGCAACCTCGGAGCGTCCCTTTGAGGTTGACGTCCATGATGCTGTTCCATAGGTCTTCCGGGCAGTCGAGAGTTTCGATGCGTTTTGTAATACCGGCCGCATTGACCAGAATATGGACCGCCCCAAACGTATCGATGACTTGGTTGTGGAGTGCCTCCAAAGATTGCCGGTCGGTGACGTCCGATGCCAGCCGCAGCGTTCGTCTTCCCGTGGCTTCGATCTTCAACGCCATTTCTTCAACAGGGGCCTGAGACCGCGAGGAGGCGATGACGTCGGCGCCAGCCGCGGCCAGACCAAGAGCAATGGCCTTGCCGAGCCCGGATGTTCCGCCGACAACAACTGCCACCTTGGCCGTGAGATCAAACATAGTCACTCGATGCTCTTTGCACAACTGATTTGGCTAAAAAGTCCTTATGTTTTGTACTACAAATAATTCAACATTGTCACCCTAATATCTGGGAAAGTGATACCGTAGACAACCGAAGCGCTCTTCGGCAGCTTTGCAACAGAAGACCTTTCAATTGTGCATGTTTTCGCCGGTATGCAGATGAAGAAAAAGTCCCAGTGGCTCAGGGCGATGATTTATCTCGCAGATATCCAAAAGGGGCCATATGCTTTCCAGACGTTAGATTGTTAGCTTTGCGGCGGTGCTTACGGAAAGAGTGCCATCCCCTCTACGGTGAGGATGTACGCATGAAGTTTGACGCGCCTTTCATTCTGTACTATTTGGGAAACGCTAATGCCTAATAGGTATAGTTGTATATGCGAATAAATATGAATGGACAAATAGAGAAAGACGAGACGTTCTGACGTCAGATAGTCGTAGACTATTGCAGATGTTGGTAGAAGCGGTAAACGGCCGGTGCTGTGGCGAGATGATGCAGAAGGTGTATATTCGAGTCTTATCGCCACATCATAGATGACATTAAAAACTTTGTTGTAATAAATATTTAATTCAGATATACGTAATCACGGGCTTATTTCGCTCAAGGAGTCGAGCGACTGTTTCTGCCGAACTTCGGAAATAATCCGCGAGGTGATCTTATTCCGATACGTACGTCGCTTTGAGCATTCCGCATTGTCTTCGAAGACGCGAGAAGTAATTTTTCGCAGCGACCGGGCCGTCAGACCTGAGGAACAATCCAACACCATGAACAGATTCAAGTGATGCAACGCATACATTTATTGGAGTTCAGTAAGTGGAAGGGATGATGAAGACGCAGATAGATCGAGCTCAAAGAAGACAGGGCATCAGACGAATTGACCTGGCATACGTGGAGCTTGCGTCGAGCGAGGTCGCACGCGATATCAATCGGGACGTGATTCTTGAGCTCATCCGCACGAAGCAGCCGATTGCGCGTGCTGACCTTTCGCGCAGTTCCGGCTTGCAGCCGAGCACCGTCTCCTCGATCGTCGAACAGCTTTTAGAGGAGAAGTGGATCGTCGAAGGTGCTGCAGCGCGGCGGCCACGAGGTCGCAGGCCTACACTGCTCTCATTGAACGGCGACATGGTGATTCTCGTCGCCGATATACGCCCTGACCAGGCGATCATTGCTGTTGTCGACCTGAACGGACGATTTCTGTCGCGCGAGGCGCTGCCGCTCCTTACGGATCCTGAACGGGGTGTAAGCAATCTGATCGATTCCATGGAGAGGATGAGGGCGAGACACCCTGAGAAATCGTTCGAAGGAATTGGTCTCAGCCTTCCCGGACGCGTCGATCCTATCTCCCAACGGCTGATTCTGGCGCCGAATTTGAAATGGTCCGACTACGACATCAAGAAGGCGATTGAGCAGCGCATCCCTCTCCAGGTAGAGATGGACAACGCGGCGAATGCGTGTCTGCTTTCGGAGCTTTGGTTTGGCCGAATGGATGGCATTCGCAATGCCGTGCTCATTACGATCTCGGAGGGTGTTGGGGCGGCAATTTTGGCGAGCGGTCAATTAGTGACCGGCAAAGCTGGCTTAGCGGGCGAGTTTGGCCACGTGCCGCTCAATCCGAGCGGGCCGCAGTGCGGTTGTGGCCGCAACGGATGCTGGGAGATGTATGCGTCCTCGCGCGCAGCTCTTCGGTTCTATACAGAGCTCTCTCCGAAGACGCCTGTGCTGACCATTCGAGAGTTGCTGAATCGAGCAGAGGATGGGGATCGCAAGGCAATTGAAGCCTTGAACCGGCAGGCGATGTTTCTGGGGCAGGGATTAAGGCTGATTGCAACCGCGTTATCTCCTGAATTGATCTTGCTCACCGGAGATCTAACCATCTCATGGGCGAGGTTCGGCCCGATCGTCGAGGCGGAACTGAATGGCAAGATGCTGGCCGGTGTGTCCCCCAGGTTGATGGTCACGACGGACGCAGAGTTAGCAAGGCTCAGGGGCGCGGCCGCTTTGGTGCTACAGCGTCACTCTGGATACCATCGTTCCGCGCATTCCTCTGCGGAGGAACAGCAGGTTCGCAAGCCAAAGGGTCGCTCCAAGAGAGAGACAGCTGTGGCGCGTTGAAAACTTCTCAATGGATGGTGATCCGAAGTAGAGGTCGCCGAAGTACCCTCACTTGGGTGTTTTTCGTGCAAAGTATTCTAGGATAAAGAGATAGGTTCGGACTTGATTGCTAAAGTCCATCTATCGGTTTTCGTGCTGAAGAGTTCAAATTCGTCAGCTCGCTTGCTAAATATTCATGTTTAAAGAGAAAAGCCCGGTGGCAGGCCGGGCTGTCTTACTTGTCTCTCTACAGTATAGAGAATTGGAGGGAATTCCTCGGCGCGTGATTCTCCTTGATTGACGCGGAGATTTGCGGTTTGGGGGCTTGACAAGTTTTTCCGGGCTCTGTGGGCTGGGTCGGTTGTTTTTTCTCTATTAGCTTTTAGTTTGCCCCGCGATGGAAGGAACTTTGATACTCTTCGCGGTGTGAAGATGATGGATCGACGTTTCGCTTGTACGCTGGGTCTTCGTGTTTTTTCAAGATCATCGGCTCCTTTGGGGGGGCGTTCTGCATTTCGGTGGACGATAGGCCGTTTTGTTGAAGGAGCGCTCAGTCTGGCGCTTGTAATGGCTGCGGGACTCGCGGTGGGGGAGGCTCAGCAGCCTGCTACCGATATGGTCCTTCATCAGAAGATTACTTACGCCGATCGCCAGACTTATGTTGAAGTTCCTTTCGACGTGGGAGAAGGCGTTACGCGGATCACGGTGGATTGCTCTTATACGGAGCGAGAGAAGCACACGGTGATCGATCTGGGGATGTTTGACGGAGAGCGCTTTCGCGGGTGGAGCGGGGGCAACAAGAGCTCGTTCACGATCTCAGAGACGGATGCCACGCCTTCTTACTTGCCGGGGGCTATTCGCCCGGGACGATGGAAGCTGATCCTCGGGGTTCCGAACATTGAGCAGGGTGTGAGCTCGGAGTTTACGGCTAGAATTCATTTCGAGCGCAAGGGCGATGTCGCCGCAGTGTCGACCTTCAGTGCGGCGCCTCTACGTACCGGCAATGCCTGGTACCGAGGTGATCTGCACATGCACGATGCTCACAGTGACGGGTCATGTCTCAGCCGTTCGGGACATAAGGTTCCGTGCCCGCTCTATAAGACAGTTGAGGCTGCGGCATCGCGTGGGCTGGACTTTATTGCTATCAGTGACCACAACACGACCTCGCAGTTCAATGTTATGCGCGAGTTGCAGCCCTATTTCGACAACCTTCTATTAATGCCTGCGCGGGAGATTACGACGTTTCAAGGGCACGCGAATGTGTTTGGCACAACGGCGTTCCTTGATTTTCGGCTGACGAGTCCGTCAGTGCCCGACATCAACACACTGCTGCAAAATGTAAGGGAAGTGCATGGAATGTTTTCGATCAATCATCCGGGGCTTCCGTCGGGAGCGGCGTGCATGGGGTGTGGTTGGAGTGTTCCCAATACAGACTTCAGCAAGGTGGATTCGATTGAAATAGTTAATGGCGGTTCGGTAGAGGGACCCTACTCCGGTGTTCCTTTTTGGCAGGAAGAGTTGAACAAGGGGTTTCGGATACCGGGGATCGCTGGGAGTGACAATCATAATGCGGA
>Ga0070734_10002891_pt1 | contig 19410 bp, 12 predicted proteins | sample Coa_R1_8_FD_66444 | JGI IMG/M metagenome (GOLD analysis project Ga0070734, IMG submission 66444) | Surface soil microbial communities from Centralia Pennsylvania, which are recovering from an underground coalmine fire - Coalmine... | ecosystem: Environmental > Terrestrial > Soil > Unclassified ... | reverse complement strand
GTGAAATCTCCTTTCGTGCGCTTGGCGGCTCACGTTTGGAGTTTCCACGATGGACTCCCGGATTTGTCAAACTTCTACTGCCTCCCCGGCAAAGCCGGGGGAACTCCCTTGTTGAATTAGCGCGGGCCGCGACGCGGACAGGTGAGTTGTGTCTGCGCGCGGCGTTGGGAGCCGGACGACTTCGCCTGGTACGCCTGTTGCTCGGTGAGAGCCTGATGGTGGCGTTCGCGGGCGGCAGCCTCGGAGTGGCCGGTGCTTTCTGGCTGGTCCGCGCGCTGCGGGTCATGGAGTCGTTCCAATTACCTGCACCGGAGGCGATCCGCGTCGATCCCACGGTGCTTGCCTTCGCCGCCGGTATCACGCTGCTGACTGGCTTACTTGCGGGTTTGGCTCCGGCCCTCGCCGCATCGCGTCCCAATCTGCAGTTGGCCATCAAGGGCAGCAGTCCCGGCACGGCGCGGGGCTGGAGCGGCGGACTGCGATCGACGCTGGTGATCACGGAAGTCGCGCTGGCGTTGGTCCTGTTGCTGGGGGCGGGACTGCTCTTGCGCAGTATGCAGAAGTTGCTCTCGGTGCCGATGGGGTTTGAGCCCGGACAGGTGCTCACCCTGCGCCTGCGCCTGCAGAGTCAGCGATATCGTGAGCCCGCGCAATCGGCCGCGTTTGTTCGCAACCTGTTGGAGCGGGTCCGCGCGCTGCCCGGTGTGCAGAGCGCCGCCGTGATCAGTTCCTTGCCGCTCACGAATTATAACCAGGGAAGAACTCTGTATTTCGAAGATGCCACTGCCCCCGCTGCGGCGCCCGCGGAGCGGCCTTCCGCCGCAACAATGTCAGTGACGCCGGCCTACTTCGCTACGTTCGGTATTCCAGTGCTCGCCGGCCGCGGCGTGGAGGAGGCCGACGGTCCGGGCGCGCCATTAGTTGCCGTGGTCAACCGGGCGTTCGCACGGCGGTTCTACGGCGCCGTCAACCCGGTCGGCCATCACCTGCGCTTCGGCGGCACGCCGGATCCGCAACCGTGGATCACCATCGCCGGCGTCGCCGGAGACGTCCGGCACATGGGTCCTGACCACGAGGTTGAACCCGAATTGTACTTTCCCTTTGCCCAGCAACCGTTGGGTCTCGTGGGGCTCGCCGTGCGTTGTTCCGCCGCTCCTGAGATGCTCTCTGCCGCGCTGAGACGGGAAATCCTCGCCCTGGATTCCGATCTCGCCATTTTCAACCTCTCCACGATGTCCAATCGCCTGTCAAAGGCAACCGGTCCGCAGCGCCTGGAATTGGCGCTGGTCGGATTTTTCGCGTTGCTCGCCACGGTGCTGGCGGCTCTTGGTGTCTATGGCGTAATTGCGTACGCGGTCAGCCAGAGCACCCGCGAGATCGGCGTGCGTCTGGCATTGGGCGCCGCGCCAGGAGCAGTGCAGCGCGCGGTGGTGGGGCGTGGACTCAAACTCGGCCTGACGGGCGTGGCGCTTGGACTGGCGGCTGGATACGCGCTCACCACGCTGATGGCGTCGCTGCTATTTCAGACGGAAGCGCACGATACGTTCACCTTCACCGGTGCCGGCGCCGTGCTGCTGGCGGTAGTGCTCCTCGCGAGCTACTGGCCGGCTCGCCGCGCGGCGCGGGTCGACCCTATGGTGGCGCTTCGCTGGGAATAGTTCTTCTTTGGGGGGCCGTGGCGCAAACACCCTTGAACGCAGGGGTTGGGGGTTAGGGGTTGGGGGGTTCGCGGCGTGTCGCCATGGCCGAGCCGATCTGCCCGGCGACCACTCCTGTTTGCAATCTCGACATCGTGTTGGGAATTTTCGGGCCTCCACCAAGTTTGACGTACGAAAGGCATCCCGAACCTCCTGTTCATTCTTGACTGACCGTCGGTCATTAATCTAGACTGACTGCAGGTGCTGTCATGTCAAGCCCGAAAACCACCCGCTCCGACCTGCGGAGCCTGCTCGCCGTCCGCGCAGCCGATGAATTGAGTTTGCAGATGCTCAGCGTCGGAACCACGTGGTACCTTTACTCAGCAACCCGCGATCCAATGAGCCTCGCGTATGCCGGACTCGCGCAACTGCTTCCCAATATGGGATTCGCCCTGCTGGCCGGACGCGCGGCCGATCGCTTCCCGGCGCGCAAAGTCATCAGCCTGGCGTTTCTGATACAGGCCGTGTGTCTGGCGATCTTCACTGTCAATCTCACCGTGACGTCGCCCTCCCCCCATGCTATCTACCTCCTGCTGTTCCTGCTGGCGGGCGCCCGAGCCTTCTCTTCGCCTGCGATCTCGGCCCTCCTGCCCCACGTGGCCGGAGCTGGGCAACTTCCACGAGCCGTGGCCAGTGCGTCGTCCGTCTTGCAGATCTGCACATTGCTGGGCCCTGTCGCCGCCGGACTATTATTCGCGGTCAGCGCTCCCGGCATGTTCGCTGCCGTCACTGCACTCTCAGTCTCAGGCATGGCGCTAGCCAGTCAGTTGGTGACCTGCGAAGTACACCACATCGAAGACCAGGGCGCCCTCGGGGGCATCCGCTACGTTTGGACCGATCGACTGCTCCGTGCGCTTCTCTCGCTCGACCTCGCCGCGATGCTTCTCGGCGGCGTTACCGCGCTGCTCCCCGTCTACGCGCGCGATATTCTCCGCGTCGGTCCCGCCGGATTGGGATGGCTGCGATGCGCGCCGTCCGCCGGCGCCGCAATAGTCGGATTGATTTTGACCCGGCGCGCCATCCGCCGGTCCGTTGGCACGCTTTTGTTGATCTGTGTAGCGGGCTTCGGTCTGGCAACCATGGTCTTCGCCGTTTCCACCCGGTTCTGGCTTTCGCTGGCCAGCCTCACCGCCGCCGGCGCGTTCGACATGGTCAGCATGGTGGTCCGCGAAACGGTGGTGCAAACGTCCACCCCCAGCGGCCTGCGAGGACGAGTCAACGCCATCCACGGCGTCTTCATCGGCGTCTCGAGTGAACTGGGAGCGTTCGAGTCGGGCGCCGTCGCAGCGTGGGTCGGCGCTGTCCCCGCCGCATTTCTGGGAGGCGTTGGAACACTGCTTGTCGTCGGCATCTGGAGCCGTCTCTTTCCCGAGATCTCTCGGACCGGCCAGCTCTGTGAAGCCCCACCCGAAAATGCGCGCGCCGCGTAAAGCCGCCGTCCCCCGCCGTGCTATAGACTGGGACCGATGGGCGCAGCCGCCAGGACCAAGCCGAGAACCAAGCCGCCGGAAGAACGTCGCCAGGAGTTGATGAACGCCGCACAGCGCCTTTTCCTGGAGCACGGCGTCGCTTCCACTACCATCGAACAGATCACCAACGGTGCCCGCGTCGCTAAGGGCACGTTCTATCTTTATTTTTCATCGAAGGAAGACGTCCTGGCCGCCCTCGCCGACCGCTTCGCGCAGGAACTGCTATCGAAGATCAGGGCTGCCGTTGCCCGGTGCCCGCAGGACGCCTGGACAAACCGCCTGGCGACCTGGGCTGGATCGTGTGTGGCCGGATATCTGGACTCGATCCGGCTGCACGACATTCTATTCTATGGTTCGCGTCCCGCAACACGCGAAGGGCTTGTCGATAACCCCGTGATCGACGATCTCACCCAACTGCTGCAAGCTGGCGTGGATGCGGAAGCGTGGTCGATCGAAGATTCCCGATTCACCGCGATCTTTCTGTTCAGCGGCCTACACGCTGTCGTGGATGATGCGTATATAAAGGAGAAGCGGGTCAACCGCGCGCGCCTGGCGCGGCTATCGGAGCGACTATGTCTGTCTGCCGTCGGATTGGCAACTTCCGTTGTTTAGGTCTTGTCCTCTGCCTGGCCCACGTCTCGGGAGCACAGGACAACAGGCGTCCAACTGAAGTGCTGGCGCTTATCGATCGGGCGCGCACACTGCCTCCGGAGTTCGCCGCCGACGTGCTCTTGCGCCTGTCCGCCTCGAAACTCATGCACCAGACGAGTTGGAAACAGGAGTTGATCGAAGAGGCGTTCGCCTCCGGCGCACATGCCCAACTGCCCTATCGCCAGACCGTTTACGGGCTCGCTACCGACTCGCGCTACAACCAGGAAGTCTCCCACAACGATCTGGAAATCCTCACCCTCCAGACGCGGGCAGTCGACGCGATGCTCTCGATCGATCCGGCCAAGGCGCTGGGGCTCTTCGAGCAGATCGTGCCGCCGGAAATTCCTGCCGCCAGGTGCGAAAGCCCCGCCACGCCCGATGTCTCCGCCTACTACGAAACCGCGGCAAAGCTATTCGATCGCGCTTTCACCACGCCGCGGCGCAAGCGCGAAGACGACATGCATTTCCTCAAACTGCGCATCTCGGAAATGCAATCGCCCGCGCATGTGGTGCCCGCGCTCAAAATGCTCTTCGCGGTGCAGTTGACCCCCGCGCAACGGCAGGAGCTGATGGCTAGCTTCGCGGTCACACTCGATCACCTGTCCGGCAGCGACCGGCTCTATCAGTCGACGGAGACTCTGCTGGTCCCGGCGGCCCTGCCGGAGTGGCACGAGACGCCCCTGTTCGTGCCGGCGCTGCGCGCCTACATTGTGCGCCAAATCAGCGGTCCTCGGTGCAGTGATTCCCTCAAGCTCAGACCGGATCAGCTTCCGCTTTCGGCAGCGTCGTTCAACAAACTGGCTTCCCTTCTGGACCCGCACGCCGAACAGTACAAGGCGATCACGTTGGACGAGGCCAGAGCGGCAAGCGACGATGGCACCTACGCGGTTCAATTCCCCTGGCACTCGGCGCGAGCGAAGCAGGTACTGCAGGCGCTGCAGTGGCTCAATCACGGAGGGACGGGCCGCTCCTTCACACCGTCAGAGCGTTCCTCAGTGGAATGGAATGCACACTATCTCGAGACGCGGAAGCTGATCGAGGGCTGGCGGGAAGACGAGGAGGAATCGCCGGAAGACTATCTGTTCCTGGTGTCGGAGACCCTAAGCACCCTCGCATCCCTGGTGCCGCCAGGTCCGGCCCGCGACAACGCCATGGGCAACTACCGCACGTTTCTCGAGACCCGCTATGCAGTGACGGAGAATCGAAATCTCTGGTTTACGCAAGTGAATCGAATGTTGAAAGCGGCGGTGCACGCTGAAGATTCCAAAGAGCGCGCGTGGATCCTCAGCGAGCTGTCACGTAGCACGAATCCGATCATCGCGCTATACGCCAAGATCGAAGCTCTTTAGACCCGCGACGTGGCGCAAACACTCCTGTTTGCCGCGTCGAGACTCATCTCGACGCTTTTCGGAGTGTCTCCAATTCCGGGGCGACGAATTGGCCTTGGAGACTCGAGAGTCTTCGGACAACTCCAAAGTCTCGCAGGCATTTCGAGACGGGCAAACAGGAGTGGTCTTGGGCTCGCCGCCATGGATTCCGATGAAAGCGGCGCGTTCGCCCGGCAAATGGTCTCGGCCACGGCGAAACGCCGCGAACCCCCAACCCCTAACCCCCAACCCCTGCTTTCAAGGGTGTTTGCGCTACGTCAGCGCGCCCCGAACGCCTCCACGTGATAGGGCAGCACGAGCACCATCGAATCGGCTTCCTCCAGATCGACTTTCGGCACCGGCACCGGATTCACCCCAAACGCTCCCAGCGGAATCTTCACCTCCAAATACCGGTCGTGCACAGTAAGCATGTGGCTCGACGCCCCGTCGCCGAGCGTACTCTCAAACACCTCTTCGCCATCCCCATTCTTGACGAACAGCGAGTACGTCACGGCGTAGGTCTTCGCCGGCTTTCCTTTCGGATCCGTCGTATCCGTAGTGGCGACCAGCGCGCTCACCCCAATGCTGAGTTCCCGGGACGCTGCGCCCCCCGGCGCCGACACCTTGATCCTCATCGGAGGTGGCGGTGGCGGACCTCCCGTCTTTCCCGCCTTTCCCACGTCGGGGCGAATCTTGGCGCCCGCCGCCGGAACCGGCGCGGCCGTCTCGAATCGCACGTAGACGGAAGTTTCGTCGAACGTGCCCTGAATCTTCCAGACCACATCGTCCTTCCTCACCATCTCCCCATTGTTCTTCGCGTATGGCACGGGTTTCCACGGCGAACCTGCCCGCGCAAACGACCCTTCCTCCGGCTCCAGCATCGCGTACATCAGGAACGGGTCGAGCGGCTTCTCACTCCACTGCTCGCTGCCCACTTTCCAGCCGCCTTCTTCCACTGTCAGCAGCACCGCCTCATACTGCTCGGTCTTGCCGTCCGGATCAGCCACCTTGCCCAGAATCACCGCGCGATCCTTCACCACCCGCACCGCGATCGGCAAGTACTGCACATTCGGGCGCGAATGCCCGCCCTTGCGAAGCGCGTCTTTCACTGCCTGGTTCATGCTGTCACGCGTCTTGCGGTCGCGCAGCGAGAGCCACAATTCACCGTCGCCCCGGCGGTCGGCGTCTTCCATGCTTTTGTAGACGGATAAGACGACCTGCTCGCCGGTCCGTGCCACCGTATCCGGCGAAGCAGGCGCCCGCTGCACTATTAGCAGAAAACAAATCGTTGCCAAGACCTTCATGCAGTGACCTCACCTCCGGAACTGCGGACCACCCTCTCCGGCCAGACCGGCCCCTTGCCTGATGTCGGGCCGTTGCACCAGGCCCGCAACTACCAGAGGAGCTTCAGACCAAGCTGGACTACGCGACCCGGAGTTTGGAGCGCGGTGATCTGCCCGGCGAAATTGACCGGGTTCCCCTTGGTGTCGAAAAGCTTGTTATTCGTCAGAGGAGCCGCGAAGTTCGCGCGGTTGGGCAGGTTGAAGGCTTCCGCCCGGATCTGCAGCCGTGCACCTTCCCGCATGGAGGGCAGCGGGACGTTTTTGAACACGGAGAAATCGGCGTTGACCACGCCCGGGCCGACCAGCTCATTACGGCCGGCGTCGCCAAATAACGTACTCGGAGTGGCGAATGCGAAGCAGCTCAGATTGATGTACTGCAGCGGATTTCCTGCATTCACCGGCCGTCCGCAACCCGGATTATTCAGCCGGTTCGGAACGTCGAAGCTGTTCTGATTCGCCTGCCCCAGCGCATCCCCCGAGATGATCGCAGTGAACGGCAGCCCGTCGCTTAGTGTGAAGATGCTGCCCAACTGCCACCCGCCGTACCAGCGGCTCTTGGCGAAAGGCATTTCCCACGTACCGCTCAGCATGAATGTGCGGCCCACGTTGAAATCCGACAAGGAGCGGATGGGGTCAAACAGGAACTGCCCCGTGATCGAGTTGGAGAACGGCGCGCCTGTTCCTACCGACGAGTTCGTGTCGAGGCTCTTGCTCCACGTGAAAGAGGTCTGCACGGTCAGCCCGTTCGCCAGCCGCCGATGCGCCGAGAGCAGGAGCGCGTTGTAGTAGGAGTGCCCGTTCCACTCCTGTCCGTCGATCTGCCCGTATCCCGGGAAGAACTTGGTTCCGGTCCCTGTCTTGCTGCAGATGCCGTTGGTGATCGTGCCGCCGCACGGCCACAGTAGTCCTTGCGGGGTGAAACTGGGAACCGTCATGTTGGCATCGCCCACGCGCATGGCGTTGTCGATGCCGCGCGACCCCACGTACCCGATCATGAAGACCAGATTGCGCGCCACCTGGCGCTGGATGCTGAAGTTCCACTGCATGATGTAATTGCGCGGCGGATCGAATTGCAGGTACGCAGTCCGGAATGCGCTGGTCTGCTGGACCAGGGCGACGCCGCCCGAGGGGAAGGATCCCGCCGGCAACGACGAAGAACTGGACACCTGCTGGAACGGCGCCGCATTGCCCACCATGGTGTTGAACTGGTACGTGAGCGGGAGTGCGTCGAACATCCCGAAGCCGGCGCGGACCGACGTCTTGCCGTCGCGGAAAGGATCCCATGCCAAGCCTATGCGCGGCTCGAAATTGTGAGTCGTCGGATTTTCGAAGAACGGGCTGCCAGTGTAGAGAGTCGTGGAGAACGGCGAACGCAGATTCGCCAGTTGGCCGTGTACTTCGGTCGGCACAGTCGACATCTCATAACGCACGCCCACGTTCAACGTCAGATTCGGCCGCAGGCGCAGATCGTCTTCCGCGTACCCGGCATACACGCTCTGGCGGAGGCCGCGTGGTGTCGCCGGCGTCGACTGGAACTGAAAGGTTGCCGGCTTGTTTTGCAGGAAGTCCGAAAGCGAATTGAACTTGTACAGGCCGTCCGGATTGTTGGCCGTAACGAAGTTAGAATCGATACGCTCCAGCGCGAAGCCGAACTTCAGCGAGTGGATGCCCTTGTTCCAAAAAGCATCGTCGTAGAGCTGATACGTGGTGTAAGAGAACGTGCCGTAGGAGGTTCCGTTCAAGCCGCCCTGGAAGGCGGTCAGTCCGGAGACTTGAATCACGGGCGCGTAGAGTCCCGGTGCCACGCCCAGGCTGGAGTCGGCGCCCAGCGGATTGGCGCCGGGTTGCGTTTGCAGGGTGCCGGCCACCTCCCGGTTGGCTCCAAATCGCACGGTGTTCAGCAGTTCCGCGCTGAACGTGTGCGACTCTTCGACCGACGCCACCTGGCGATTGGTGGTATTCACGTTCGACACCACGTTGAGTCCGTCAGGTTGCGTGGTGGTTCCGCGATCCAGCACATACGTGCCGTGCAGGGTGTCTTTCTCACTCACCGTGTAGTCCGCTCGGGTGGTGAAGTAATTCTCCGGCGTCAGCGACTTGCCGCCGAAGGTATAGATTCCGGTGTCGCCGCTCACTGCGCCATTCGGCATCGCGAACAGCGACAAGTAAGGAGTCACCAACGGGCTCACCTTGACCGTGCCTGCCGCCAGCAGCCCGTTGCGCGCATTGAGTGAGGGCACCGTGTCGATCGTCGTCGTCGTCAACGATTGCCGCAGGCCCTCGTAATTCGCAAACAGAAACAGCTTATCCTTCCTGAGTGGACCGCCAGCGGAAGCCCCGAACTGATTGCGCCGGAACGGCAGCTTCGCACCGTCGAAAAAGCCCCGAGCATCCATCGCATCATTGCGCAGAAACTCGTATGCCGATCCGTGGAATCCGTTGTCTCCGCCCCGCGTCATGGCGTTGATCACTCCGCCTGAAGTGAGTCCGTAATCCGCGGAGTAGTTGTTGGAGATGATCGAGAACTCCTTGATCGAGTCCGTCCCCAGTTCCAATCCGATGGTGCTGCCCGGCGCCGAGTTCGCGTAATCGTTCACACTGATGCCGTCAATCCGGTAGTTGTTCTGGTAGGGGCGGGCTCCCGCGATCGTCAATTGCGTTCCGAAGCCGCGATTGCCCCGGTTGTTGATGCCGTTGGGATCGGGCTGTGCGCGGATGGGGCTGATCCCCGGCTCGAGCGTCGCCAACTGCGTCCAATCGCGCCCGTTCAGCGGCAATTCACGCGCAACCTCGCCTTTCACCACCGTATTAATGGAGGTCCCGCCAAGGTCGATCACGGGAGGCTCGGTGCCTACTTCGAACGTCGCTACCGCGGCATCTCCAACCCGAAGCTGCATATTCAGAATCTGGCGCTCGCCCACCGTCAAGCTCAGGCCTGATCGCTGTTGGGGCGCGAAACCACTGGCCACGACGTTCACCTGATAGTCGCCTGGGAGAAGGTTTGCAGCGTTGTAGATGCCGGTTTCGTTCGACGTCACCATGGTGGCGATTCCAGTCGAGACGTTCCGGATGGTCACCTTGGCCCCCGGCACCAATGCGTTGGACGGATCGGTGACCGTTCCGGACAAGATCGCGCCCACAACTTGGGCACGCGCAGTCTGAACACCCACGGAGCCCACGGCTGCGAAAATCACGAGCGTAATGGAAGCGAAGCGCATCGATGTCCCCTCACTAGAGTCCTTTATGTACTAGAACCGAATGAGACAACAGTACTATGAGCGCATCGAGGCGGCAATACTAACTTTGGAAATGGCGAGTAAAAGCACAATTACTGAGCGGCTAATTAGATCTGTATTGGAATAGTCAAAAAGATTTCAAAGCTCGATAGCGGCCCTCAGTACTACTGTACTTTTCTTCGCAGTTATCATTGGTACCATAAGTACCGACAAGCGCGGTATCGGGAGTTTCACCGATTCCTAATTGCCCTCGAAACCGAAGCTTGGAATTTCCGTCCAATCCGAGAAATGCCCGTCTTGCTTCGCGATCTTCAGTATGCCATTCGCGTTCTGCGCCGTACTCCCGCGTTTACCATCACCACCGTTTTGATTCTGGCCTTGGCGATCGGTGCGAATACCGCGATGTTCAGCATCGTCGACGCCTGGTTCCTCCGGCCCCTTCACTTCAAGGATTCGAAGCAGCTCGTCGTCGCCCTCCGCGGAGACCTGAAACATCCAGGCGAGGTTCCGATTTTTGCTTTCTATCGCGACTACCTCGATTGGAAGCCCGCGACGCATTCGTTTCAGGGGATGAGCGCGATGTTCTGGCACGATTTCACGCTCACCGGCGCCGGCGAGGCAGATCACTTTTTCGGCATGAGCGCCTCGGCCGATATCTTCGAGACGCTCGGTGTCGCGCCCGAGCTCGGACGTAGCTTTCAGCCATCCGACATGAATGGACCGCGTGTCGCGATGATCGGGCATCAACTGTGGCAGGGCCGCTTCAGCGGGTCTCGCGACATCGTGGGCCGCGTGCTGACGCTCAACTCGCAGCCTTACACCATTCTCGGCGTGCTGCCCGCGTGGTTCAGCCTGCGCATGGAGAATCAGGCGACCGATCCGCAGATTCTCTCTCTCATGCAGCCTGACGACCCGGATTACGGGCCGAATTCGCACCACCCCGTAGCCGTGATCGCGCGCCTGAAGAACGGTGTGGATATGGCTACCGCGCAAGCCGAGTTGTTCACCGTTCAGATGGCGCTCGACGCGCAATCCACCGAAGTGCCCAAAGGCTTCGGCGTCTTCCTCACGAGCCTGCAAGGCGATAATGCCCGCTTCATCCGGACGTCGCTCGTGACGTTGTTAGGCGCCGTGGTGTTCGTTCTGCTCATCGCTTGCGCCAATGTCGCCGGCCTGCTGCTCGGCCGCGCCGCACACCGCCAGCGCGAGATGGCGTTGCGCGCCGCGCTCGGATCCGGCCGCGCCCGCTTGATGCGTCAACTGCTCACCGAGAGCCTTCTTCTGGCATTCGCTGGAGCCGCACTGGGAATGATTTTCGCCTACGCGGGTGTGCGCGGATTCATGGCGGCGAATCCATTCAATCAACTCCCACCTGACCCGATCGCCATCCATCCGCGAGCGTTGGCGTTCGCCGCCGCGTTAGCCCTCCTCAATACGCTGCTCTTCGGCGTCGCACCCGCATTAAAGGGATCGCGCGTCGACCTCGGCACCTTCCTGAAATCGCGCGGCGCCGGCCTGGGAGCGAACGCCGGGTCGGGGCGCAACGTACTCGTCGTGGTGGAAATCGCGCTCTCTCTGGTCTTGTTGACCGGTACGGCGCTCGTCTCTCGCACCCTGCTGAAGCTGCTTTCCGCACCGCTCGGCTTCCGCGCGGAACATGTGGAGGCCACCGATCTCACACTTCCCGGCGAACATTACGCAAAAGATCACACGCGCCTGATGAGCTTCTATGACCAGGTCCTTCGCGGCGTCAACGCGCTTCCGGGAGTGCAGGCGGCGGCCTTCACCAATATCGGACCCTTGATTGGCGGGCAGCGCACCACCATCACGGTGGCAGGACGTCCCGGCCCGTCTGCCGAAGAGACGCCGCGATTCGAATGGCAGATCGTGACGCCGCGTTTCTTCGAGGTGCTCACCACCTCCCTGCTCCAAGGGCGCGCCTTCACGGAGCAGGACAACGAATCCTCTCCGCCAGTGGCCATCATCAACCAGACCACGGCGCGGAATGTATTTCCAGACGTCAACCCGATCGGACAGCAGATTCGTCTCGGAAATGATTCCCCCTGGCGCACCATCGTCGGGGTGACTGGAACCCTCCGCACCATCTTCTACAACACGCTTGTGGCGAAGGAACCTCTCGCCATCTATGTACCCGCGCGCCAGGCTCCGCAAGCGGGCTTCAACCCGGTCAGCCAGAGCGTCTGGCTGATGGTCAAATCCGCGCGGCCTCTCACCCTCGAAGAACTGCGTCAAGTAGTCGATTCCGCGGATCAGGGCGTGCCCGTAAAAGAGATTCGCAGCATGGACTGTTTAGTCTCCGAGGCGACAGGACAGCCCCGCATGCGCACCATCCTGCTGGGTGGGTTCGCCGTGTTGGCGCTGATGCTGTCCGCGATCGGTGTCTATGGTCTGATCGCACAGAACACTGCGCAGCGCACCAGTGAAATCGGGATTCGCATGGCGCTGGGCGCCGAGGCGGGTGACGTGCTTCGGATGGTGATCCGCCAAGGCATGAGCGTCGCCGCCATCGGAATCGGCGTGGGGATCGGCGCCGCGCTGGCGTTCGGCAGAGTTCTGTCATCGTTCCTGTACGGCGTCTCGCCCACGGACTTTGCGGCGTACGGCATCGTAGCGGCGATTGTATTGTCGGCCGCCGCATTGGCCGCGTATCTACCTGCCCGCCGCGCCAGCCGCGTTGACCCGTTAGTCGCGCTGCGTTACGAGTAGGATCGCTGCCGCACATCGCCGAAAGCGAGCGAAGCGACCCCAATGTTACTCTCCCAGGCCGGTCGCGTCGGCCGGCAAGTTGTCTCCCTCGTCTTTTCAACACCTTACCTTACGCCTCTGCCGTTGCGACCCAAAGCAGGCTACCCGCCCCTGCGCTGGCCCGCTACCCTGTAGTCCCGGCGAGCGAAGCAAGCCAGAGTACAATGGAGAGTCCCGTGCCTTTCGGCCACGCTGCCACCACGGAACTTCGGCGAGGCAATCGGCGTAGGGAATGAAGGAGTGCTCTCCAAGCTTATATGACTGCTACAACGAGCCCTACCCTGGGCCAGATTCATTCGCTCCTCGCCGAGAGGGGCTACGAAGTTTCTGAGACGTCCGCGGACACGTTGACGATCCGCGAATTGTCAAGCGGCATCACCCTGCACGCCGTCCTGCAAGGGGAGATCCTGTTCTTCTCGCTCACCTGCACCACTGTGCCTCAGGCGGACATCACCGCCGACCTCATGGCCATCATGCTCGCGGGCGACAATGGCATTCACACCTCTCACTTCCAGCTCTACGACGCCGGAACCGGAAAGGTGTCCATCACTCTTGCGAATTTCTGTAAACTGCAGGAGATGGGTCCCGACGACGAGGACGATATCCTGTCATGCGTGCATTTCCTGCTGGTGGACGTCGTCACCGCTCGTAACCTGTTGGGCGATCTGAAATCGTAACGGAGAACCGAATATATGGCATTTCTTTCCGATATCTTCGGCCGCGTGGGCCGCGTAGCCCGCGGCCAGGCCAATGCGGGCGTGGACGCCCTGGAAGACGCAAACTTCGAGACGACCGTCAAACAAACGGTCGCCGACATGAAGACCGAATTGAACAAAGTCGTTCAGGCCTCCGCCATGGCCCTGAGCAACTACAATCGGCTCGACGCCGAGAATCAGAAGTACGTGCGTCAGTCGCAGGAATGGAAGGACCGCGCCGGCCAGGCTCTCGACGCCGGCAATGAGGATCTTGCCCGCAAGGCTTTGGGCAAGAAGGCCGAGTGCGACCAGCAGGTCGCTTCGATGCAGGTCGCCGTCCAGAACGCACAGCAGACCAGCGAGAAGCTCAAGCAGCAGGTTGCCGAGCTCAAGCGCAAGATCGAGGACGGAGAACGCACCGCCAATACATTGGTGGCTCGCAAGAACGCCGCCCAGGCCCAGCGCAAGGTCGCCGAAGCCATGTCGGGCGTGGGAAGTGCCGATAACGCTTTCTCCGCCCTCAACCGCTACGAAGATACTGTCGCCAAGGAAGAGGCCACTGCCAAGGCATTCGACCAGCTCGCCTCCGCCGGCAAGGACGAGAATCTCGAGGCGCAGTTCGCTCAACTGGGCAGCCACAGCGTCGATTCCGAGTTGGAAGCGTTGAAGAAGGAACGCCAGAAACCGTACATTCCCAAGGAACTACCAGCCGCGCAGGGATAATCCTTCGGCCGGGGTGGTGGCCCGCCCCGGCCAAACACAGCTATGATCACTTTAACCGTAGAAGCCATTCTGGCCGTTCTACTGGTGCTGGTTCTCATGGAATTCTTCAAGAAAAAGCCAACTCCTCCGCCGCCTCAGCCCGATCTGGCGAATCTCAAGCCCGCCGATGCGCGGGCCGGCGATGTCATCTCCATCTCCGGCGCCGGCGATGAATATAGCGACCTCGACTTTACTGCCGACCGGTGTACCTGGGTCCAGGCCGGCAACCGACACTGGTCGGAACTCAGCGGCATCTACAAGGAGCGCCGTGTCTCCATGCGCGTCGCAACCAATGCCGATGGCGATACCGAAGTGGCCATTCACACCGATCCCCGCAAGCTCACTTTGGGCGATTTCGGACTCTCCGAGCCCGACCTCACCGACCTCGACGAGCGCCAGAATACCGAGGACTGGTTTGAATTCGACAACAAAGCCTGGCTCTATCGACTGAGCCGCGAAGCCCAGGCCTCCAGCAATGTAGGCCAGCCTGTGGGATTCTATTATTGGGAGTTCCAGGAGCGCGGCGGCGACGGTTTGCTGACCTTTCGCAAGGCTGAAGGCGAGCCTTTCGTGGTTACCATTTACACCGGAGTGGCTCCCAGTAACGTCACCGTTTACCGGGGCTCGCACTAACTCTCCTTGCCGCCGGGAAGGGCGGATGCCATGAGCCGATCCACACTGAAGTTTCTCGCCATTTTTCTGGGCGTTCTCATCGTCGTGGTGTATCTGGCCGATCTGGACGGGCTGCCGCGGAGCCTGCGCAATCAGGTTGACCAGGAACGCAACGCACTCGCTGCCGCCAGCAAGCAGCTCCACGATTCCCAAGACCAGGTACTCGCCAGCCTCCGGTCGGAATCCGACTTGTTCCGCGTCGTGCCGGCCAGCCAGCAGTGGCCCGAACAGCTTTCCAAGTTGTTAGGCGACGTCCAGCTCGCCTCGCACGACATGGACGAACTCTCCGCTCTGGTCAAGCGCGACCGGCGCGCGGACCGCGCGCAGATCGAGACCTTGCTCAGCCAGGAGCGCAACCTCCGCACCTCCGCCGTCAACGATGCGACGGCAATTCAGAAAGACGCCGCGCATTGGGTGGACGTGAAGAATCACCTGCCCGACGAAGCGCGCCAGATGGAGCAGAGCTACGCGGCCATTCACGCGATCGATCTTGCTCCGGTGACCGGCGTAGTGCAGAAGGCCGAAACCGACTGGCCCGACAAGGCGCGCAATCTCGAGAAGCGCCTTGGCGAATTGCGGGACACCATCGCGCAGGCCGACCAGGCGTGGCAATCAAGCGAGCAGGCGCGTCAACTGGCAGCGGCCAACGACTTTGCGCATCTCGATCTGCCCGCTTTTGTCGCTGCCGATACGACCCTCAAGAACGCCGCCGAGAGTCTGCCGCAGCAGAATAAGAAGCTCGCGTCGCACGCCAACCAGCTGTACTACGCCTGGGACAAGATCCTGGTCGACATGGACGTGCGCAGCGGCGACCACTATACCCAAAAGATCCGCACCGTAGAGACACGCTTCCCCGATGCCTCGGCGAAGAACGGCGACACTACTTCGAAGGAGAATTGGGTCGAGGTTCCGCAGGCCACTTACGAGGCCGATAAAAACGACCTCGGGATGGCCATCGAGCACAAGCCCGCGGGCATGTACGAATCGGAAGCCGACCACGTGCCGCAGCCCGCCGGTTTCGCTTACGTCGCGCCGCCTGACCAGGGCCGCAATCAATACGGCTACTGGGACCACCGCGACGGGCGCGATTTCTGGGTCTTTTATGGCCAGTACGCGCTGATGCGCGACCTGCTCTGGAACAATCAGTATCAGCCCATCGAGCCCTACGAGTGGACTGGCTACCGCACCTACTACTCGCGCGGCCAGACTTACTACGGCGGCGATCCGCGAGTGCAATCCGCGCCGCGATATGGCACCCAGGGATCCACCACCCAAAGCCGCTACTCCACCAGCACCTACGCCAGTCGCGGCGGGTTCAAGAACTCGCAATATGCCAGCAAGAGCGGCTCCTATGGCAGTTCCAAGTACGCCACGCCCAGCGGCGGAACCAGCACGCCGCGGCAGTTCGGCAGCGGCAGCAACTCCAATTCGCCGAGATCCACGCCCAGCGCCCGTCCATCTGCGCCGCGCAGTCCGTCCCGCAGCTCCAGCCCTCCGAGGCGATTTGGAAAGCACTAGTGTCTGGAAGGCAAGATTCGGAGATTGAGACATCGTTTGCTGACGCGCTTGGCTCGCGGACGAGCCACGACGGGCATGCGAGTCACGACGGGCATACGAGCCACGACGGGCACACGAGCCACGACGGGCACACGAGCCACGACGGGCACACGAGCCACGACCGTGAGGGAGTGCTTTCCACAGCTTCCAGGTCGTCGCACAGTCGCATGAGACCGCTGCTGCTCTTACTCCCGGCATGCCTGCTCGCGCAATCGGTTCCGTCCAATCTCAACTTCGAGAGGGGCACGCCTGGCGAACTGCCTCCCGGCTGGACCGTGCCCCAGGTACAGAAGGCTCTCGGCTACTCGGTCGAGTTCCGGCGCGAAGGCTGCCGCGGCGATCGGGGCTGCGCCGTCATGCTCGCTCCAACCGCACTGGTGCCCGATACGTTCGGCAACTTCATGCAGAGTTTCGATGCCACGCCCTATCGCGGCAAAACGGTGCACCTCCGCGCCTTTGTGAGAGTCGCGGCGACGCTGCGCGCCGGCCGCGCACCCACCGACCACGCCCAGATGTGGCTTCGTGTGGACCTCCCCAAGCAGCAGATGGGCTTCTTCGACGATATGGGCGATCGCTCCATCACGTCTTCCCAATGGGCGAGCTACGAGATCACTGGCGCGGTGGCGCCCGATGCCGAGACCGTCAGCATCGGCGTCATGTCGTTCGGCCCGAGCCCGGTCTGGATCGATAGTCTTTCGTTTGAGGTGGCGCCGGAGGCCGCCACTGCTGTACAGGCCGCCGATGTTCGCGCCGAGTTCCAGCAGCTCTACGAGCGCATCGATGCCGCGTACGCGCAGAAGGATATGGATGCGGTCGCCGCCCTGGCGTTGAGCGATGCGCAGATCCATATCGGCGCGCAGAGCATCAAGCTGTCGTCGGCGCTCCTGGGAATCATGGGCGAAATGGACAAGGGATTCGGCTACACCTCCAAGTCCACCGTCACCGATGTGCGGCTCTCCGGAAACAGCGCCACTGTCAGCGTCAACAATGAGGCCGTCCGCACCTCATCGCTGGAGAAGCAAGTCCTGGTCTCGGCCAATCGCGATACCTGGACGAAGACAAGTGAGGGCTGGCGTCTCAAGGAATCGGCGCTGATCTCCACGCGCTCGGTCACTCCGCTTACCGATCTGAGTAACGCCACCCCCGTGGTTTCGGAACTCAAGCAGCGCGCCGCGCCTTTCGCCACCGCCGAACCGAACGCGGCGCACGATGATCTTGCCGCGTTCGGAAAGGCGGTCGGCAACGCTCCGATTGTCGCCCTGGGAGACGCCACTCACGGCACTCGCGAGTTCTTCCAACTCCGCCGTCGCCTGCTGGAATACCTGGTCACGGAGAAGGGTTTCACCCTTTTCGCAATCGAAGCCAACTGGCCGGAGTCGCTGGCCGTCGACCGCTACATCAAGACCGGACAAGGCAGCGCCAAAGCCGCGCTCGCCTCGCTGCAATTCTGGACCTGGAACACGGAAGAGATGCTCGACCTGATCGAGTGGATGCACGGCTACAATCAGGCGCCCGGCAATCATCCCATCCTGACGTTCTCGTCTTTCGACATGCAGTCTTCGCACGGCGCCGCCCAAATGGTGCTGGATTACCTCGGCAAGTATTCGCCCGACGATGTTCAGAACGCGGCCGAAAGCTACACTGCGGTGCAAATGCTCGATACGCGCCGGACGCAGGTCTATGACGATCAGGCCAAGACCCTGGCCGATCGCTCTGCCGCCGTCGTGAAAATCTTCGACCAGAAACGCACCGCCCTGATCGCCGCCTCGTCACCCGAGGCCTGGAGCGACGGACGGCACGCCGCCGAGATCGTGTTTCAGTCCTGCACCATGCGCATTCCCGGCAAGGGGCCGGCCTACCGTGATGAGGCCATGGCGGCCAACGTAGCGTTTCTGTTGCAGGCGCATCCCAACGCCAAGCTCGTACTGTGGACGCACAACGCCCACCTCGGTTACGACCCGGCCAACGGCAAGAGCATGGGCGCGCATTTGCGCATCCGCTACGGGAAGCAGCTCTACGCGGTGGGCTTCGCCTTCCGGCAAGGCAAGCTGCGCGCCATCGGCATGGAGAACGGCAAGGTGACCGCGCTCTCCGTCTATGATGCGGCACCGTCCCCCGACGGGTCGGGCGACTCGGTGTTGAGCTCCGCCGGATTGCCCCTGTTCTTCCTCGACCTGACGGCGCTTCCCGCGGATGGCCCCCTGGCGCGCTGGCTGGCGACGTCGCACCTGTTCCACAATGTCAGCGCCAACTGGATGGTTGGGAATGCTGAGTCGAATCTGGAGCCGCAGACCCTATCGAAGATGTACGACGGACTGATCTTCGTGGAAGAGAGTCACGCCTCCCGCGCGATCGAGAACTGAGGCAAAGCACCACACTCGCAATATAGGACAATAGGGTTTCCTTTTCGTGGATTGATTGGAAGAGCGGGTTCTTCTCTGGATGCTTCACTGAGGAAAGCCCGGATGTGGTCCGGGCCTTCCAATCGAAGCGGAAAGGAGGGCCATTCACATGGTCCAACTGCTGGTCAAATTCGTCCTGCCGTTTAGAGGACGGATCACGGTACTGATCCTGTGGCAACGTAAGCGCCACAAGTAGGTACCGTGGCGGGATCGGATCTCGTAACTCCGGTCCCGCTACCAGCATAAACCGTCCAACCACAGTCTGCAAGACGAGAATACCTACGATCCCACGCCCCTCCACGCGCGGACGATGCGATTCGACGATCACTTACTTCACGGCCATCGTAACTGCCGGACTGATTGGGCTGGTCTGGCCCGCCACGCTGATGACAACCGGCACCGCGTCGCCCGTCACGATCCCGGAGGGCACCACGGCGTTGATTTGGTAGAGGCCGGGGTCTCCCGGCGTCAGGCCCGCGAAGGAAACGGTAGCGACCACGCCTCCGATCATCACTGTCACCGGGTTATCCGTGTTCGAAAGGGGTGAGCCAAGTGGTGGAGCGCCTTCGGCGACTTTGGGCGACACGGAGCCGAGTCCGGTGCAGTAGATCACGACGGTTTCGCCGATGCTCGCGGGCGTACCGGGCTGGGCGAGGGTCAGCAGATCGGGATGCACGATGCTTCCTTGTCCGAAGCCCTGCGAGTTAATGGTGAAGATTCCGGGCTCTGCCTGCGCGACTACCAACTGTTGTGGCACCGAGTAGCTGTTCCCGTGCTGTACCGTCAACTGATA